>OLNL01001152.1_pt1 | contig 25751 bp, 23 predicted proteins | sample 1672181 | NCBI WGS metagenome assembly OLNL01 (sample SAMEA3136656, study PRJEB25190) | human gut metagenome | biome: human gut; feature: human-associated habitat; material: faeces | place: Austria | collected 2013
GGGCTGTAATCCCGTCACGAGTACCTGCAACCTTAAAGTCCATATCTCCAAAGTGGTCTTCCAAACCTTGGATATCTGTCAATACGGTATAGTTGTTTCCATCTGAAATCAGTCCCATAGCAATCCCTGCTACTGGCGCCTTGATTGGCACACCACCAGCCATAAGGGCAAGCGTTCCCGCACAGATAGAGGCTTGAGATGAAGAACCGTTTGATTCCAAAACTTCTGCCACCAAACGAATCGCATATGGGAATTCTTCCAAGCTTGGCAATACTTGAGCAAGAGCACGCTCGCCAAGAGCACCGTGACCAATCTCACGACGACCAGGAGCACCGTAACGACCTGTTTCACCTACAGAGTATTGTGGGAAGTTATAGTGGTGCATAAAGCGTTTCTTGTACTCTGGATCCAAACCATCGATGATTTGAGTTTCACCCATTGGCGCCAAAGTCAAGGTAGAAAGAGCCTGAGTTTGTCCACGAGTAAAGAGACCTGAACCGTGCACACGGGGAACGAAGTCAACAACCGCATCCAAAGGACGGATTTCATCGACCTTACGACCATCAGGACGAACCTTGTCTTCTGTGATCAAACGACGCACTTCTGCGTGTTCCATTTGTTCCAAGATTTCAGCCACATCCCGCATGATACGGTCAAATTCTTCGTGGTCTACATATTTTTCTTCGTAAACTGCTGTGACTTGGTCTTTGACTGCTTGAGTTGCAGCTTCACGCGCCAACTTTTCTTCTACTTGAACTGCTTTTTGAAGGTCGCTGTTGTAGCCTGCGATGATTTCAGCCTGCAATTCAGCATCTACATGAAGTAATTCTACTTCTGCTTTTTCTTTACCTACTGCTGCTACAATTTCTTCTTGGAAAGCAATCAATTCTTTAACGGCTTCGTGTCCTTTAAGAAGAGCTTCCAACATGATTTCTTCTGACAATTCTTTGGCACCAGACTCTACCATGTTTATCGCGTGCTTGGTACCAGCTACTGTCAATTCAAGAAGAGAGTGCTCAGCTTGTTCTTGCGTTGGGTTGATGATGATTTCCCCGTCAACATAGCCCACTTGTACCCCAGCGATTAGTCCGTCAAACGGAATATCTGAGATAGACAAAGCCAATGATGAACCAAACATCGCTGCCATTGGTGCAGATGCATTTTCATCGTAAGAAAGAACTGTGTTGATGACTTGCACTTCGTTACGGAAACCTTCCGCAAACATTGGACGGATCGGACGGTCAATCAAACGCGCTGTCAAGGTCGCATCTGTTGAAGGACGTCCTTCACGTTTCATAAAACCACCAGGAAATTTCCCAGCTGCATACATTTTTTCTTCGTAGTTGACTTGAAGTGGGAAGAAATCCCCAGTTGCCATCTTCTTAGACATAACGGCAGCAGTCAAGACAGTTGACTCACCATAGCGCACGACAACAGAGCCATTTGCTTGCTTCGCAACCTGACCAGTCTCTACGATTAACTCACGACCCGCAAAAGTCGTTTGAAACACTTGTTTTGTCATTGTAATCCCCTTTGGATGGATAAAATTATACGACTTGCCTACAAAAATCAGGATACAAAGGCATTAAACCGCTTAACGAAATATGGATTTCAACAGCCTTTCTGTATGTTATATCCTCATCTTTGTATCCAAGCACGTATAACCTTTATTTTACCATATTCAAGCCCAAAAGAAAAAGGCTTTAAAAGCCTTTTTCGAGGAATATTTGATTTCCACTTATTTTAAAATTCTAGAGCTAGATATAGCTACCGTCTATTTTCCATTCCACACATTTTCTTTACTAACGACATAGAATCGCGTTTTGTGTTCTCCACCTGAATAGTCTTTCTTGCTCCGCTTCAACACATAGCGCTCAAAAGGTTGAGAAGATGTCTTAACTCTAGTTGTTACTGTAACAGTATCATTCTCAACGACCCACTCATCCACTGAAGGAATGACAACCGCTGGACCAGCACCTCCTCGTCCTCCAGGAACGAATTCAAAAAACTTCTTATCTTTCGAAGAGTATATCCAGCCTTGTTTTCTTTCTTTCGCAAGTTGAATTAACTGATCTGTAGGCATAGACTGAATGGATTCTGATGTTTCTTTAGCTTCCAATTTTTTAATGACATCTGCAAGTTGATAGGTGTCTGGAGTATAAGTATTGAAATAATCTAAGAACATCCCCTCTGTATAAGAATAGATACCACTATGATCATTTGATAAGTCTAATATAAAGGTTGGTTTGACCAATCTAGAATACATTAGAGCATACCCGTTCTCTACTACCGAGTGGATATCCTCTTGATCTTCCGCACTCAATCCTTTAACAGTGGATGCATTTCCCCCTTCCACTTTCGTCGTAAATTCAAGCGCGATCCAACCTTGGCCAGATTGGAGCTTGCCCCAGGTATAACCGTCAGCTGAAACTGTCTCTGTGATCGTATAAACACCTTGTGGGATCATTCCTACTTCTTCCCCCTTGATCGATGCCTCTTTACGAATCCGAAGATCTGAGACTCCTACACGGACTTGAAAACTACTTGTTTGCTGCTCTGAGTTATTTGCTTGGCTCGTCGCCTTCTTACCAGTCCCTAGTTCTTTCCATTCAAATTTTGCTTGATCCAATTCTTTTGCTGTAATCCCTAAGGCTTTTTCTGGCTTCTGACCGTCCCCATTTTTTATTTGGATCTTATTGACAGTCTCCAGCTTTCCTTTTTGGAACTTGTAATGGATTAAATCTACTTCTGGTTGAAGAGACGAAAAGCTAGCATAGATGACCGAGCCATCCTCAAAAATTTGAAAACCTGAACGAGAGCCACCAGAGGAAGCTACAAAAGCTGTATGGAGTAATTCTGGTTGCTGGCCTTTCAGATAGTAGATTGCTGAGACGGTTTGGCCATTCCCAATCAAGAGTTCATCCCGCCCATCCTTATCCAAATCTGTATAAAAATAGGAAAGGTTAAGTTTACTACCCAGTGTTTGAAGATACATGGCATAAACATACTCATCAGATTGAGGATCTATTTCTTTTAGTTTAGCCTCTAGACCAGCACTATCACCTGCTTCGATAGCCCTAGAGTAGGCCTGATAACGTTCAAGAACCGTTTGATAGTACTCATGCCCAGACGATGCTTTCTTGGAACTTTTTCCATCTGTTACTTCACTCTGAGCTGTAGAGGGTTGCGTCCGAGGACGACGCTTAGGTCCACATGCCACCAAGGTTAACAAGGTCATCGTTGCCAAGCTAACTTTATAGATTTTCTTCATCATATACTCCCTAAAACTTTCTCCACTTTATTATACCAAAAGAAAGTAAAAAAGCTAGAAAATCCTTGGTTTCTCATTGGATAAAGCTAGCTTTGACAAGTTCTCCTTTCGCCTATCATTCTCCCCTCTTTTCTGCTATACTGAGTATAGTTATTTGATCAAAAGGAGAACACTATGGAATTAAAAAAACGTTCGGAATTTCCTGAGAACGAACTCTGGGACCTCACAGCCCTCTATCAAGACCAGGAAGACTTCTTGCGTGCCATCGAAAAGACTCGCGAGGAAATCAATGAATTTGTCCGTAACTACAAGGGCAAGCTCCACACTTTTGAAGACTTTGAAGCTGCCTTTGCCATCTTTGAACAAATTCAGATCCAACTCAGCCACATTGGTAACTACAGCTTTATGCCCCAAACGACGGACTTTGGCGATGAAGCTTTTGCAGAAATTGCCCAAGCGGGGATGGATTTCGAAACTTGGGCCAGCGTCGAACTCTCTTTCTTTGATGATGCCTTAGTTGAAGCGGATGAAGAAGTCCTTGAACATCTCGGACAACTCCCTCACCTCACTTTTGCCATTCGTCAGGCTAAAATCAAAAAAGCTCACTACTTGGGAGCTGATGTGGAAAAAACTCTGACCAACCTTGGTGAAGTCTTCTACGGACCACAAGACATCTATACCAAGATGCGGGCGGGCGACTTTGAAATGGCTGATTTCGAAGTGGATGGAAAAGTCTACAAAAATAGTTTTGTCACCTATGAAAACTTCTACCAAAACCATGAGAATGCGGAAGTTCGTGAAAAAGCCTTTCGTTCCTTCTCAGAAGGTCTCCGCAAGCACCAAAACACGGCTGCTGCTACCTATCTAGCTCAAGTTAAGTCTGAAAAGCTGATTGCAGATATGCGGGGCTACGACTCCGTCTTTGACTACCTCCTAGCTGAGCAGGAAGTGGATCGTGCCATGTTTGATCGTCAGATTGACCTGATCATGAAGGACTTCGCTCCGGTCGCTCAAAAATTCCTCAAACACGTGGCCAAGGTCAACGGCCTTGAGAAAATGACCTTTGCTGATTGGAAGTTGGACTTGGATAGTGCACTCAACCCAGATGTCACCATTGATGACGCTTATGACTTGGTCATGAAATCTGTAGCACCTCTTGGCGAAGAATACTCCCGCGAAATCGCCCGCTACCAAACCGAACGTTGGGTCGACTTTGCGGCCAATGAAGGCAAGGATTCCGGTGGTTATGCAGCTGACCCATACCGTGTCCATCCTTATGTCCTCATGAGCTGGACAGGTCGCATGAGCGATGTCTATACCCTGATCCACGAGATTGGACACTCTGGTCAATTCATCTTCTCAGATAACAACCAAAGCTACTTCAACGCCCACATGTCGACCTACTATGTGGAAGCTCCTTCTACCTTTAACGAGCTCCTCCTCAGCGACTACTTGGAACACCAGTTTGACGATCCTCGTCAAAAACGCTTTGCCCTAGCTCACCGCTTGACAGATACCTACTTCCACAACTTCATCACCCACCTGTTGGAAGCGGCCTTCCAACGCAAGGTATACACCCTGATTGAAGAAGGTGGAACCTTCGGCGCTAGCAAGCTCAACAGCATCATGAAGGAAGTCTTGACCGAATTCTGGGGAGACGCTGTTGAAATCGATGACGATGCAGCTCTAACATGGATGCGCCAAAGCCACTACTACATGGGGCTTTACAGCTACACCTACTCAGCAGGCTTGGTTATCTCAACAGCGGGTTACCTCCATTTGAAGAACTCCGAAAACGGAGCTAAAGATTGGCTGGACCTTCTCAAATCAGGTGGCAGCAAGACCCCACTTGAGTCAGCCATGATCATCGGAGCGGATATCTCGACTGACAAACCACTTCGGGATACGATTCAGTTCTTGTCTGATACGGTTGATCAGATTATCGCCTACAGTGCTGAGTTATGAGTATAAGCAAAAACAGATTGGATTTTTCCAATCTGTTTTGCTTATCCCCAAAAGCTATCTTCTTCAGCTTGATCTGAAGAGAAGAGCCAAACTTCTTTGATTTTCCCGTCTTCAATACGGAAGAGATCAATCCCGTTCATATTGAGTTCAGTACCATCGGCCCGTGTTCCAAGAAAAGTAACATTAGCTGCGACAAAATCCTTATTATCAGAAACCCAATTTGTTATCACCTTAAAGGTTCCATTAGTTTTCTCAGCAAATGTAGCTAGGTGAGTTCCTAGTTGGTCCTTACCAACAACTGAACCAGATATACTATGAGTACCAGGTTGATGCCAGACAATATCGTCTGCCATCGTTTCAAAGACACCAGGAAAGTCACCAGCAATTAAAGCTTGGTTATAAGCATTGAAAATTTCTAAGTTTGTTGACATATATATTCTCCATTTCTTTTTTTATGATATAATTGTAACAGTTACAATCAAAAAAACAAGTAGACACTTTTTCGATAGCTGGTATCAAAAGTAGTACTATTGTTGATACTAAAAGATAAATTTTTTTAAAAAAATAGAAAGAAGGTATTTTATGCCCAATAAAGTGAGTGAGTATGGTATTTGTCCATTCGCGACAACGCAGAGGGTTTTAACGGGGAAATGGGCACTGGTAATCATTTATCAGTTGAGTACGGGTACTAAACGATTTAAAGAATTGCAGAGATTATTGCCTGGGATTACTCAAACTATTTTGACACGTCATCTCCGTCAATTAGAAAAGGATAAGATTATTCAACGAAAGGTCTATGCGGAAGTTCCCCCACGAGTTGAGTACAGCTTAACCGAAATGGGACAGGAATTCAGAGTTGTTTTAGATGCTGTCGAGAAATGGGGTCTGGATTATATCAAGCTGCTAAAAATGTAGAGGTTTTGACCATGTATCAAGAGTTACTTAGAAAAATAACAGAAGAAAAACCAAGCTATCGTCAAGAAGAAATCCAGTGGTTGCTAGAACATTTGGGAGATCCCTCGCCCGAAATTCGCGATGATCTCGTTTTTACCAGCTTGGCTAGAGGGATTCAAGAAGAACTGTTTACACAGGAACAATTTCATTTCATTGCTGAGACGATCTCGTCCAATGAAGGAGTAGAAAAAGAGATTGATAAGATTGGGCTATCAACACTTGAGCGTTCTTTTAAAGCCCTTGTTTATGCCAACCTCTTATCTGCAGATGCTAATCCGCAATCAATTTTTTATCAAAGACTAAAAGCCGATATAAGATATATTTTACTGGATCAAGGCTTACATTATCTTGAAAAAGAAAAGGATACAACAGGTTTTTCCAGCCAGTATGGCTGGGTTCACGCTGTTGCGCATGGAGCTGATCTTTTGACAGAAGTAGTTTGTCATCCGGACTTTCCTAATGACAAAGTTCATGAAGGATTGAACATACTTGGCCAAGTCTTTAGAAGAATTTCAATTCGTTTTATCGATGATGAGGAGTGGCGTTTAGCTAGAGTTCTCTATGAACCTATTTTGCAAGGAAAAATCGAGCAAGAACAAGTAGCTTCTTGGATAAAAACGCTTGACTTTCCAATAGAAGAAAGGGAAGATTTTTATAAATTTTCCAACCTTAGATCCTGTCTGTTAGAAGTCTATATTCAACTTGATCAAAGAAACTTTTTACAAGATGAGTTGGAAGAGGCCATTCAATCTTTTCAATACTAACTGTTGCACTTATTCTTGCAATTTATCATATAAAAAAGCACTCCCATTTTATTAATGGGAGTGCTTATGCTATTAACCCAACTCCGCCACAATGGCCTTGATTTGTTCTGCAGTGTGAACACCTGCCACTTGCTTGACAACCTGACCATCTTTTTTGAAAAGAAGAGTAGGGATAGACATGATACCGAATGCACGTGCGGTTTCTGGATTTTCATCCACATCCATTTTAACGATCTTCAAGACATCTTCTGAAAGTTCTTCAGATAATTTATCCAAGATTGGACCTTGCATACGACATGGACCACACCAAGTCGCCCAGAAGTCTACCAAGACCAATCCTTCTTTTGTTTCTGCTTCAAATGTTGCGTCTGTAATTGCTTTTGCCATTGTTTTTCTCCTTTAGCTTTTGTATTGATCGAGGTCTTGCTTCATCAAATAGAAGAAGACATCTCCGTAAGTTCCATGGTAATCGAGTTCGTGCCCATTATAGGTCAATTTTTGTACGGGATAGTAATCCGCTACACCTATCAAGCAGGTCTGTTGGGAGCGTTCAAATTCTTCATAGGAATCAAAATGCATGACTCTTTCTTGTTTTGCACCATCTAGATATGTAATATCAATCATATCGATAACCTCTATTTCTTAAGATGTGTCTATTGTAACTCTGTTAATTACATCTGTCAAACAAAACGACTTACTCAGAATAATGAATCTTGTCCGAAAAAAGATAACAAAAAAGCCCTCTGAATTCAGAAGGCTCCATTCTTGCTGGATAAAACGTTTCTAGACAAGGCGACGATCCGAAGATTGTAATGATGGTACATCGAGGGGAAGTGACAAAAAATAAAAAAGCTACTCAACTAGAGTAGCCTTATTTTCAAGATATGCTCAATCGAACACGGCCTAAGCACTTGGCAAAAATAACAGCCCCCTGAATCCTGAGAGCTGTTTTGAGCTCGGGCTAAAATCCTAGTGAAAAAGATGAAACTCCTTGTGTTCATCGAACACTGTGTCGTTTCCCTATTTTCATACGGATTTTTAGCGCCCTTAGCATCATGATTAACGACGAAGTCCAAGAGAGTTGATCAACTCACGGTAACGGTTAACGTCGTTCTTACGAAGGTAAGCCAACAAGTTACGACGGCGACCGATTTTCTTCATCAAACCACGGTAAGTAGCGTGGTCTTTTTTGTGTTGTTTGATGTGGTCGTTCAAGTGGTTGATTTCCCAAGTAAGGACAGCAACTTGTACTTCTACTGAACCAGTGTCACCTTCGTGACGTGCGTATTGTGCAATGATTTCATTTTTTTTCTCTTTTGAGATTGCCATGATAAGCTCCTTTTCTTTATGCTCTATCCGAGTGGCAGGTTTGGCATAGCCTGCTACCAAGAAAGAGTTAGTTGTCTATTCGACCTATTCATTCTACCAAGATTTCATCTTTCTGTCAAACACTTCTGCTTTTTCCAATAGAGTTCTTCAAACCCAAGACTACAATGACTTCTCATTATAGGTTGACCCGAAAGTCAGTTAAGAGCTCTATTTCTTCTGCTGTCAATCTACGCCACTCCCCCAATTCGAGACTAGGATCCAAGCTCAATGGCCCCATGGAAATCCGCTCGAGATCGGTGACTTCTTTGCCACAGGCTGCGACCATACGCTTGACCTGGTGGAATTTGCCTTCAGCGATGCGGATCTGAACCAAGCAAGTCTCGGCTTCTCGATCAACTTCCAAAATTTCTAACTCAGCTGGCAGGGTGGTGAAATCCTTCAATTCTATTCCTTCTTTGAAGCGGACGACATCTTCCTGGGTTATGATACCAGCTACTTGGGCACGGTAGACCTTGTCCACATGTTTCTTAGGCGAGAGCATGGCATGAGCCAACTTACCATTATTGGTCAAGAGGAGTAAGCCATGGGTATCGATATCTAGCCGTCCGACAGGAAAGACTTCCTTGTGTCTGGCAATATCATCTAGCAAATCCAAGACTGTTTGATGGCGATCGTCCTCAGTCGCAGAAATGACTCCTTTGGGTTTATTGAGCAGATAGTAAACAAACTCTTCATGGAATAAACTTTCTCCCAGATAGGTCACTTGATCTTTATCTGGATCAATATGAACCTTGGCAGAGGTTTCCACCTTTCCATTGACCTGAATTTTTTTCTGCTTGAGAACCTGCTTGACTTCTGTCCGGCTTCCCACTCCACAGTCCACTAAATATTTATCTAGACGCATGCTTGTCTCCTTCATTCTTCTAATCATTATACCATGAACCGGACTAGGATTCTTCCCTTTTCTAGTTTACAGTCCGTCTAGTCCATTTGCACCCCTCAATCAATTGGCAAACTTTCATTCTAAAAGGAATTATGATATGATGGTTTCTAGAAAAAAGGAGTGAATGAGAACATGTCTGCAATTGAAACCATTACAAAAGCTGCCCATCTAATTGATATGAATGATATTATTCGCGAAGGCCACCCAACTTTACGTGCTATCGCTGAAGAGGTCACTTTCCCACTGTCAGATCAAGACATCATCCTAGGAGAAAAAATGATGCAGTTCTTGCATCATTCACAGGATCCTGTCATGGCAGAAAAATTAGGTCTTCGGGGAGGAGTTGGACTCGCTGCTCCTCAATTAGATATTTCTAAACGCATCATTGCCGTTCTCGTTCCAAATCCAGAGGACGAAGAAGGAAATCCTCCAAAAGAAGCCTACTCCATCCAAGAAGTCATGTACAATCCTAAAATTGTCTCCCACTCAGTCCAAGATGCGGCTCTTGGAGATGGTGAAGGATGCCTCTCTGTAGACCGTAATGTTCCTGGTTATGTGGTCCGTCACGCACGTGTAACAGTAGACTACTATGACAAAACGGGAGAAAAGCACCGTATCAAACTCAAGGGCTACAACTCCATCGTAGTTCAACACGAAATCGACCATATCAATGGGGTCATGTTCTACGATCGAATCAATCCGAAAGATCCTTTCGCTGTCAAAGATGGCATGCTAATTTTAGAATAAGAAAAAAGACCAATAGGTCTTTTTTGTTAGGGGGTGACAGAGAAAGTGGTTGGAATCTCAATCCCATTTTGTAAGAGGGCATCATGATAGAGTTTGTAATAAAGATGGTAGATGGCCACTTGGCTTCCCGATTGGACCATCATGGCCACACGGAAGGAATAGCGGCCCGTCCCCTTTTCAATTTGAGGGCCTAAAATCGTCGGACCATCTAAGATTTCTGGATGTTTCTGTGCTTGTTCGTCGTTGACTTGCTGGAAGATCTGATAAATCTTATCGAGATCAGTTTGAGCAGAAATCGGCATATCAATGAGAACGCGCTGGTTGCCCCGCGAGAGATTGCTAACAACCATAATATTGCGATTAGGGATAAAATGCAAGGTCCCATCTGCATCTCGCACCTGGGTCGTCCGAATGCCGACACTCGACACTGTCCCTGCGATGGTAATCGGACCATTGGTCACTCGCACCGTATCTCCAACATCCAATTGGCGCTCAAGAAGAATAAAGAAGCCATTGACCAAATCCGATAAGAAGCCTTGAGCTCCCATCCCAATGGCAACTCCTGCAATTCCAGCACCCGCCAAAAGACTTGAGACGGGCAAGCCGAGGATGGAAAGAATCCAGTAAATGAGGATGAAATAAAGGCAGTAAGTTAACAGACTTTCTACCAAACGCAAAATAGTTTTCTTCCGAGCGTCATCTTGTCCAACATAGTTCAGAGATGGTTTTAAAATCCGTTTCACCATGCTACGAAGTAGTTTCTTGGCAAGAAAAAATAAAATAAATAAAATAGCTAAGGAAATCAATTTCGAAACCAACTCATCCATGATCTTGGTCCAATCAAACTGACTGACATAGCGGGAAAAAATATTCTTCATACCTTCTATCAATCTCCCTCTTCTTTTTCTAATGGTTTGATTATATCAGATTTTAGGCTATAGAACCACTAACCTCCTCTTATGCTCACCTTGATTTTCAAACTTTACTATCGTATAATGGACGGTAAACTTTCAATAAAGGAGGTCCTTATGGTCAAACGATTCATTCAAACTTGGAATAAAACCAACCTTATGAAGCGGATTGCAATCGGAATCTTCGTTGGAGCTCTCTTAGCTCTGCTTCTTCCTCAAGCATCTGCAATTGGTCTATTAGGGGAAATCTTTGTAGGAGGTTTGCGGGCTATTGCTCCTCTTTTAGTCTTCGCCCTCGTCGCTAACGCCCTCTCCCAGCACCAAAAGGGAACCCAAACCAATATGAAATCAGTCATTGTCCTCTACCTCCTGGGAACTTTTGCGGCAGCCTTGGTAGCGGTCCTGGTGAACTATCTCTTTCCTATTACCATTTCTTTAACAGGAACTAGTGCTGAAGGAACTTCTCCCGATGGACTAGGGAAGTCATCAGCAACCTTCTCTTAAAAATCGTGGACAACCCGCTCAACGCCCTCATTCAAGCCAATTATATCGGAATTTTATCCTGGGCCGTAGTCTTTGGTGTTGCTATGAGAGAAGCGAGTGAGCACAGCAAGGATCTCCTTCAAACCCTAGCAGATATTACTTCCAAGATTGTCGAATGGATTATTAACCTAGCTCCATTTGGAATTCTAGGCTTAGTCTATACCACCATCGCAGGACAAGGCTTTGATGGACTCAAGAGCTATGGGCTCCTCTTACTTCTCTTGGTTGGCACCATGTTCTTCGTTGCTCTAGTCATCAACCCAATTTTTGTCTACATCATGATTCGCAAAAATCCTTATCCGCTCGTCTTCAAATGTCTACGAGTCAGTGGACTGACTGCCTTCTTTACTAGAAGCTCTGCTGCTAACATCCCTGTCAATATGAAACTTTGTAAGGAGCTAGGTCTCAACCCTGATACTTACTCGATCTCTATCCCTCTAGGATCTACTATTAATATGGCTGGAGCTGCCGTTACCATTAATACCTTGACCCTAGCTGCTGTCAACACCTTAGGCATTCAGGTCGATTTTGGGACTGCCCTGGTCCTCAGTATCGTTGCAGCTGTTTCAGCCTGTGGGGCTTCTGGAGTCGCCGGTGGTTCCCTCCTCTTGATTCCTGTCGCCTGCAGCCTCTTTGGTATCGACAATGATATCGCTATGCAAGTGGTTAGTGTAGGCTTCATTATCGGCGTCATCCAAGATTCTTGTGAAACAGCCCTTAACTCATCGACAGACGTCCTCTTTACAGCCATTTCTGAAATGAAAGATTGGCCCAAAGAAAAACGCTATTAAGACAGAAAGACCAGATCACACGATCTGGTCTATTTCTTTTTCTTAAAATATCGTTTGCTTTCCTTTATAACAATAGGCGATAAAGCTAACAAGGCGATGAGGTTCGGCAAGGCCATCAGTCCATTCACAATATCAGCAATGACCCATACCAACTCCAACTGAAGAAAGCCTCCCAAACCCACCATCAGGATAAACAGAAGGCGGTAATAGGGAATCAGTTTAACACCTGCTAGAAATTCGACACAACGTTCACCATAGTAAGACCAACCCAAAATGGTCGTCGTCGCAAACAAGACCAAACAAAGGGTCAGAATGATCCCACCGATATGGCCGAAGGTCGAGATAAAGACCTGCTGGGTCAAATCACTCCCACCTTCCCCCACTGTTGTCCACTGGCCAGACACTAAAATAGCTAGACCAGTTAGGCTACAAATAATAATGGTATCGATGAAGGTCCCGGTCATAGAAATCAAACCTTGCTCCACCGGCTCTTCCGTTTTTGCTGCCGCTGCTGCAATCGGCGCCGATCCCAGTCCTGATTCATTGGAGAATACTCCACGCGCCACCCCTTTTTGAATCGCCTCTTTCACCAAGGCTCCAGAAAAACCACCGATAGCCGCGGTTCCTGTAAAAGCACCTTGGAAAACTTGGGAAAGAACGGTCGGCACTTGGTCCATATTCAAGACAAGGATGTAAATTGTCGCAAAGATATAAGCTACAGCCATAAAAGGAACCACCTTTTCGGAAACCTTGGAAATCCAATGAATTCCCCCAAATATGACAGCCGAAACGATTCCTGCAATGACCAGACTAGCGACTTGAGGGGAAACTTGAAAACTAGTCTTCAAAGCGCCCGTAATGGCATTCACCTGGGTCATGGTTCCAATCCCAAATAGAGCCACCAAAACACCTGCTAGGGCAAAGAAAATAGCAAGAGGACGCCACTTTTCACCCATCCCATGGAGGATGTAGTACATCGGTCCTCCTGAAATATGACCATTGTCATCCTTGGTCCGGTAGCGAATGGCCAACAAACCTTCTGCATACTTGGTCGCCATCCCAAAGAAGGCCGCCATCCACATCCAAAAGAGGGCACCTGGACCTCCTGTCTGAATAGCTGTCGCTACTCCGACAATATTTCCTGTCCCAACTGTCGCCGCCAAGGCTGTTGCCAAGGCTCCGAAGCTAGAGATATCCCCTTCTCCTTGATCTTCTGTAAAAATGAGCCGAAAGGCTTGGGGTAAACGAAAAACTTGAAGCAAGCCCAAGCGGAAGCTCAGATAAATCCCAGTCCCCACCAAGAGGATCAAAAGGGGAGCTCCCCAGACCACATTATCTACTTGTTTAAAAAACGCCAACCAATTTGTCATCCTTATCTGTTTCTCCTTTTATCATTTGTCTAGCTTTAGAAAGGGATAGCCATCCACTTCCTCCACATCATCCAAGCAATCATCCAAGGAGAAAAAGAAAGAGTACATGTTAAACATGTACTCTGGTGCTCCAAATAAAAACCAAAAAGGCTTCTATCTTTTGCTCTGTCCTTTTACCTGAGAGTTTGAGTAGAATGCCCTACCTTGCCCCTTCGGTGCCTTTACGGTCTCTCCAGAGTTCCGTCCATTTCACAGTCATAGGAAGGCCCTACTTCTGAAAAACTTCATCCGGTATGATGTTCAATTTGTTCTATTTTAGCATAATTTGAAAAGAAGGTCAATATTTTCAGAAATTATCGTGAAAATAGTGTAGCTTAACTCAACTAGTCACTCAAAGAGAAATGGTTGGTCATCAAGTTGCTAGCATCCAACAAGATCTTGTCCAATAAGCGATCCGTCGCTTCTTGAATCTGATCACTCATTTCCTGATTTTCTCTTTCGAAGTCAACAGTTTGTCCTGCTGCCAAAGCTTGATCCACTCGTCTAATCCGGGCATGCCCAAGGGCCATAGTGCTTTCTTGGTAATCTTCTAAATCTCCAACATGATGACTATAGTGGGCATCTGCCAGACCAGCAATGATTCGATTGGTCCAATAGAAGGAATCTGTCGTCACTTTTTCTGTCGTATTGGCAAAATAATCCGGTGTTGTATCGACCTGGGTAAAGAATGGAACCGCCGTATTGAAGGGCATAGACCCATAGCAAAGCCATTGAATCCCAGTTGTCTCATGAGGACGATTTGGCCGCAATTGAAGAATGGCCGTCTGGCTAGTTCGGTTGATGCCAATGGTACGGAAGGTCCGACGACTATGTGCATCCCTTTCTGAACCATAGGGATCATAAACTGAATCCTGGTAGTGACTGCTGAGGACATATTTGACATCTTCAATCGTAATCTTGCGATAAGGTTTTTGACACCAAGGAAGAAAGAAGGAACGAGGATCTTGCTCCACTTCTGGGTTGAGGAACCGTTGAATATCCCAAGCACGTGGTGTGTTATAATGGCGGTCCTTGTCTCGTTGGCTCCCAAAAGCATAACGAGGGTTAAAGGAGGAACCGTCAAAATCCAAGGCCAAGTGATGCCGTTCCACAAAATCTTTCAAGTCTGGGTCACATAAAAATTCTTCCGAGCGATCAAACTCAAAGCGATCACTTCCCAATTGATTGGGATTGGTCACATAGGCATCGTCAGGTACACGGCGGGCCATCCAGTGATGACCTCCGATGGTTTCCAACCACCAGATTTCATTGACATCGCTGATAGCCACCCCATTAGACTCATAGGTGCCGTATTCCTCAAGGAGTTTCCCCAAGCGAAGAACTCCTTCTCGGGCAGTCTGGACATAAGGAAGGACCAAGGTCAGCATGTCTTCCTCCCCAATGCCACTTTCCACCAGAGGATCCGCACCCAAGACCCGGCTATTGGTCGTAATGGTTTCTGTTTCACTCATAGCCACATTATAGTGATTGATACCCGCTTCTCCCCAGATACCATCCTTAGGAATAGCATCTGGAACAGCCGTGTAACGAACAGGGTTATCAGGCAGATCTATCTCAAAAGGAGATAGGACTGAACGATAATGACGGGGTTGATCCTCTGGCTGAACAACGATAAATTTCTTAGGGGTAAACACTCCGTTTTGAGAGTCTTCCGTACGAGCTACAATGGTTGAACCATCATAGCTAGCACCTTTTCCGACGAGTATGGTGGTGCAAGAATCGGACGAACGATTAGGGGTCATAAACTTTCCTTCTTTCCGTTTAAACTGACTGTATTATAGCAAAAAGCGTGCCTGATTAAAAGGCACGACTGACTCTTTGCTTATTTAAAGGTCACAATTGTTGCTCCGCTTCCTCCTGCATTTTGAGGAGCGTATTCGAAGCTTTTGACATGCTTGTTGCGACGGAGGTACTTGGTAACTCCCTCCCGGATGACGCCCGTTCCGATCCCGTGGATGATATCGACTTGGGCCATATTATTGAGAAGGGCTTGGTCGATAAAGCTGTCTAATTCTTCCATGGCTTCCTCATATCGTTTGCCACGAAGGTCCAAGCGAGCCCGAGGCCCATTTGTGTTGGAACGTTTGACCACATGGACCTGGCGTTTTTTCGGTTGAGAAGCATCTTTTTCAACTTTTAACAGATTAAATTCTTTTTCTTCCAAGGTCATCTTGATCAGTCCCACTTGGGCTTCCCAACGACCATCCTTGAGCTGCTTAGTAAGACTTCCTCTTTGTCCATAGCTGATGACCAAGATCTCGTCTCCGACTTTTGGAGCACGGGCTTTCTTAGCCTGTTTCAAGACCTTGTTTTTCGATAGGTCGACCGTTTCTGGGGCCAATTTCTTCAACTGAGACTTGGCCTCAATAATTTCATGGGGCTTGAGTTGCGATTTGGCATGAAGACCTTGTAAGATCTGATCGCTTTCTGCTAGAGCCAAATCCACAATTTCTTGCGCTTCTTTACGTGCCTTGTTAAGCTCTGTCTCCCGCTCTCGGGTCAACTCATTATACAATTTCTTGAGGACGCGGTTGAATTTCAGATTTTCCTGTTCGACATCTCGGATCGACTCGAGTCGTTTGCGACTTTCTAGGGTCTGAGCTTCCAACTTTTCAATGATGCGGTTGACATCCCGATCTTGATTGGTCATCCCCTGCGCTTGACGAACGATCACTTCTGATAAGCCTAGACGCCGAGCGATCTCAAAGGCATTAGAACGTCCTGGTACCCCCTGCATAAACCGATAGGTCGGACGCAAGCTGTCCGTATCAAATTCCATGCTGGCATTTTGAACACCAAGGGTTTCAATCCCATAGGCCTTAAGTTCTGGATAGTGGGTGGTTGCCATGGTCTTAATCCCTCGTAAGCGGAGATCTTCTAGAATGGCAATCGCTAGTGAAGCCCCTTCTTGAGGATCCGTTCCAGCTCCCAACTCATCCAGCAAGACCAAGGATTCCTCATCGACCTGCTCCAAAATAGAGACAATATTGGTCATGTGACTGGAGAAGGTAGATAGGCTCTGCTCGATCGACTGCTCATCCCCAATATCAGAGAAGATTTGCGTGAAGACAGCTACCTTACTCCCAGTATCTGCTAGGATTGGCAACCCCGACTGGGCCATTAATTGGGCTAGTCCTAGGGTCTTCAGCATGATGGTCTTCCCACCCGTATTCGGTCCGGTAATCACAATCTCTGTGAGGTCTTTGCCAAAGTGGATATCATTGGGAACAGCCTTCTCGATCAAGGGATGGCGAACCTGCAGAAGCTGAATCTCCCCTTGAGCTGACAAGGCTGGAATGGTCCCTTTTCGATCCTGTAAAAAGCGATGTTTGGCACGAACGAGGTCAATATGACCGATTAGCCAAGCATTGTTCCGAATTTCCCCCGCATGAGGCCGAAGGAGATTTGAAATTTCTTCCAAAATCCGGAGCATCTCGAAGCGTTCATCCGCACGATGGTTCGCAATCTCTTCATTGAGATTGACGACTGCTCGAGGTTCGATATAGACGGTATTTCCACTGGCTGAAATATCGTGCACCACACCGGCAATCCGATTGCGGTAGGTGTTTTTGACTGGCAAGACATTCCGTCCATTCCGACTCGCTACGACCTGATCAGCCAGCATTTCGGACTTGGTCTTCAACAATTCTTGTAAAATGTCTCGCACTTGGTGTTCATTCTCTTGAATCCGTCGACGGATTTTAGCCAAGGTTTCACTGGCAAAGTTTTCAATAAATCCTGCCTCATTAATGGCATGGAGACTTCCCTGCAACTGTGGAAGGTCGACTAGATTTTCAAATATCCGATCCAGTTTTTCCAAGCGGACATTTTCTAATTCATCATAAAAATTTCGCAATTCATGGGTCACGCGCAAGACTTTCTTCACCGCTAACAATTCATCAATATTGAGCGATGTTTCCAATTCTAAACGTTTGGTCACCGGACGAATTTCTTGGATGGTGGGCACGCTAAAGTGCGGATGCTCCACAAATATCTGAGCCATATCCGCCATCTCAAGAAAGGCGGTTTCAATTGCTTCTTTTTTTGCAAGCGGGGCTAATTCCTGCAACTCCACTTCGCCCTGCTCCGTTTGCAAATAAGGTTCTACTAAGTTTTTGACTTTTTGAAACTCTAAGGTTTCGAGAATTTTTTGATTCATGTTTCTCCACAACAGAAAAGGAGGCTAATTTTGGTCTGAGCCTCCACTTCCTTTCTATAATATCTCTCATGAACTGCTAGACATGATGAGAAGTGATTACGCACCTAAGATCTTTACAACCCAAAGTTGTTTCAAGAGGCCTGCTGTAAGGGGGCTATGCTGCACCATAAATCGAATGAGGAAACTTCCATGGAGTCGATCTTGAATGGCTACCATGGGGATGGTTGACAAAATCGTGAATCCCATTTGCAGAACAAAGTAAGTCACCAAGACAGCTAAAACACCACTGGCAATCTGAAACGGATACTCCTCCCATTTTTCAGGCGTTGGAATCAAGGGAATAAAGAGTCCAATCACTCGACCAATCGCATAGACCAAAACAAACAAGATGAAATAAGCCAAACCAGCGTAAAAAACTTTGTCTAAGTGAAAGAGCTTGTCCGCACCATAAAAATAGGTTTTTGAAGCTTGTGTTGCACTCGAAAATGGGATCCATAGACTAATGGTTTTTGCCAAGGACTGATAGCCTGATCCTGCGACCAACATGGCCACAATCATGGTTAAAAAATAATATCCTTGAAGCAAAATCCCTCGTGAATACCCAATATAAAAACTCCAAGCTAGGATGAATAAAATCAGGATTGAAAACATGAAACTCCCCTTAATTAGATGATCTACCGACCAGGCCATCTAGGGCCTTGCGACGAAAATCTTCCAATTCTTTTTCCTTATCGTCAAACTCAATCTCACGACTCAATTGTGTTGATAAACTATTGATTGCTAGTAAAATGGCCAGGGTCTCATCATCAGCAGCTGGCATTTGTTCTTTAATCGCTTCATATTTTTCCTTCGCGACCCGTTCAACCTCTTCCATGAAGAGATTATCATGATTGGTTGTAAGAGTCAGCGATTTATTACCGAAAGTAAATTTGTATCTATTTAAGCTGGACATAAAAAATCACCTCACGATATTATATCAAAAACTAGCCCGCTTGTCAGTAGGAAAATCCCCTTCCCATAGGAAATACTGGAAGTACTAGGGCCACGGTTTAACTTTTTTCGACTCAAGCGTGATACAATAGAGAAAGTAGGAAAGGACGTAAAAAAATGAATATTTATGATTTCTCTATAGAAGCCCAAGACGGGAGCACCATCCCCCTAGAAACCTATCGAGGGCAAGTGCTTCTCATCGTCAATACAGCAACAGGTTGTGGTCTGACGCCTCAATACCAGGGATTGCAAGAGCTCTATGAGCGCTACCATAACCAAGGATTTGAAATCCTTGACTTTCCATGCAATCAATTTATGGGCCAAGCGCCGGGCAATGCTGAAGAAATCAATCAGTTTTGTAGCCTCCATTACCAAACCAGCTTCCCACGCTTCGCAAAAATAAAAGTCAATGGGAAAGAAGCCAGTCCCCTTTACCAATGGCTCAAAGAACAAGCTAGTGGTCCCTTGGGCTCCCGTATTGAATGGAATTTCGCCAAATTCTTGATCAATCGCCAAGGCCAGGTCGTCCACCGCTTCTCTTCAAAAACAGATCCTCAAGCAATTGAAGCAAGTCTAAAAGAAGTCCTTTCAAACTAAATTCGGTTGGTCTTTTTCTGGCCTTTCATAGAGCATTTATGATACAATAAGGGCTATGGAAACAATCACATTGTCCCCTCAAAATGAGGACATCCAAGCATTTGTTCGTCAGTACCAAGACCATTTGGCGCCTTCAAAAAATCCATATATCCGATATTTTTTTAAGGCTCCTGGTGCAACCATTTCGATTTACACATCAGGAAAGGTTGTCCTACAAGGTAATCAGGCCACGCGCTATGCTGCCTTTTTCGGTTACCAGCAAGATCCGATAGACCAAGCAATTGCCGGGCAAGACTTCCCCTTAATCGGAACGGATGAAGTTGGAAACGGCTCTTACTTTGGAGGTCTTGCCGTAGTAGCTTCACTGCTCAGCCCGGAGCAACATGCCCGCTTAAAAAGTCTAGGAGTTGGGGATTCTAAAACCCTGGATGATCGAAAAATTCGAGCTCTCGCACCGATCCTCAAAAAAGAAATCCCACATCAGGCCTTGCTGCTGACACCTAAGAAATACAATCAGGTCATCGCCTCTGGCTACAATGCGGTTTCTGTCAAGGTCGCCCTCCACAATCAAGCTATTTTTTTGCTCTTGCAACAAGGGACAAAAGCTCAAAAAATTGTGGTCGATGCCTTTACGACCAAGAAAAACTATGATCGCTATGTTCAGGAAGAAGCGAATCAGGTCCCACAAGTCGTCACCCTAGAAGAAAAGGCCGAAGGAAAATACTTGGCGGTAGCTGTGAGTTCCATTATCGCTCGCGACCTCTTCCTTCAAAATCTGGAGGATTTGAGTCAAGAACTAGGCTATACCCTTCCTAGTGGAGCTGGTACTCCCTCAGATAAGGTTGCTGCTCAACTATTACAGGCCTATGGCATTCAAGCCCTTGACTACAGTGCCAAACTTCACTTTAAAAATACGGAAAAAGCAAAAAAATTAATAGAAAGGTAAAGCATGAAACGTTCAAAAAAATCAAACAATCCAGTCCGTTCTTTCCTGAAAGAATGGGCGCTATTTGGCCTCATTATTGGAGGCATTATTCTCTCTCGTATTTATCTGTGGACGCCTGTCCGTGTCGATGGCCATTCTATGGATCCAACCTTGGCAGACAGTGAATACCTTCTCGTTATCAATAAACTGCCTATCGACCGTTTTGATATCGTGGTCGCTAGTGAAACAGAAAATGGAAAAACCAAAGAAATCGTTAAACGGGTCATTGGACTCCCTGGCGAAACCATCGAGTACAAAAACGATGTCCTCTATATTAACGGCAAAGAAACTGACGAGCCCTACTTGAAAGAATACATTCAAAAGTTCAAAGAGGATAAATTACAGTCAACCTATTCTGGAAAAGGGTTCGAAGAAAATGGAGAGCTCTTCCGCCAAATGGCACAGATAGCCGAGGCTTTCACTGTTGATAAAGATGGAAGTGCGACCTTCACGAAAAAGCTCTTGGATGATGAATATCTACTCCTTGGTGATGATCGAATCGTTTCAAAAGATAGCCGCCAGGTGGGGGCTTTCAAGAAGGATCAAATCAAAGGAGAAGCCGTTCTTCGCCTCTGGCCACTCCTTCCATTCCAGACTTATTAACCCATGATGAGGTTGGAACTCTTGTTCCAATCTCTTTCAATATCTTCGTGAGAGATACTCTCTCTGATTACTACTAAAAAGGAAACTCTGCATGGAATACTATTTCTCAGGAACCATTGAGCGAGTCATTTTTGAAAATCAAAGTAGTTTTTTCCGTATCTTATTGTTGGATATCAATGATACCGATGCAGAGGACTATGATGACTTTGAAATTATCGTTACTGGAACGATGGCAGATATCGTTGAAGGAGAAGATTATACCTTCTGGGGAGAACTGGTCCATCATCCGAAATATGGCCAACAGTTGCAAATGAATCGCTATGAACGAGCCAAACCCACCAGCAAAGGCTTGGTGAAATACTTCTCTAGCGATCATTTTAAAGGAATTGGACTCAAAACAGCCCAAAAGATTGTCGACCTTTATGGTGAGGATACCATTGATAAAATTCTCCAAGCTCCTGAAAAGCTAGCCTCAATCTCCGGACTTTCTAAAAAGAATCGCGAGGCCTTTGTCGAAAAACTACAGCTCAACTATGGTACAGAACGGATCCTCGCCCAACTTGCCAACTATGGCATCCCTAATAAACTAGCCTTCCAAATCCAAGATTTCTACAAGGAAGAAACCCTACAAATCGTCGAATCAGCTCCCTATCAACTGGTCGAAGATATTCAAGGAATGGGTTTTAAGATTGCTGACCAACTGGCTGAAGAATTAGGGATTGCCAGCGATGCACCTGAACGCTTCCGAGCAGGTCTCGTCCATAGTCTTCTAACCCTCTCCTTAGAAACAGGGGACACCTATGTTGAAGCCAAAGAATTGCTCCAGGCCACTATCCAACTCTTAGAAGCATCCCGTCCCGTTGAGCTCGATCCAGCTAGCGTTGCCCAAGAATTGGCCAGTCTCATCGAAGAAGACAAGGTGCAAAACATTGACACTAAGATTTTCAACAACAGCCTCTTCTTTGCGGAAGAAGGGATCCGCAGCCATATCGGTCGCCTGCTAGAAAAAGGAAAGCAAGAATCTTTCGAACCAGAAAAAATCGAACAAACAATCGATGACATTGAAGAAGATCTCCATATCCACTACGATCCCATCCAACGGAAGGCTATCCAGGAAGCCATCCAGCAAAAGATCTTCGTGCTAACAGGTGGACCAGGAACGGGGAAAACAACTGTTATCAATGGGATTATCGAAACCTACGCCCGCCTGCACCAATTGGACCTTCGGAAGAAATCTCAATTACCAATCCTCTTAGCTGCTCCAACCGGTCGAGCAGCGCGAAGAATGAGTGAACTGACTGGTCTTCCGAGCGCCACCATTCATCGTCACTTAGGAATGACGGGAGACGACGACACGAGTCACTTGGACGATTATCTCGATGCGGATTTTATCATTGTCGATGAATTTTCTATGGTGGATACTTGGTTAGCCAATCAGCTTCTCAGCAATATCTCCTCCAATACCAAACTCTTAATTGTTGGAGATGCCGATCAGCTTCCTTCTGTGAGTCCTGGACAAGTCTTGTCCGATCTCCTACAGATCCCAAGCATCCCTCAAGTCAAACTAGAACACATCTTCCGTCAAGGTGAGGATTCGACCATCGTCACTTTGGCCAGTCAAATTCGCAAAGGCCAACTGCCTTCTGATTTTACAGAGAAAAAGCCCGATCGTTCCTATTTTGAAGCGCCGAGCGAGCTCATCGCTCCCATGATTGAAAAAATCACCAGCGCTGCCCTTCGCAACGGCATCCCGGCCCGGGACATCCAGGTTCTTGCTCCTATGTATCGAGGTTCTGCTGGCATTGACCAGATTAATGGTCTCATGCAAGAACTTCTTAATCCATTAGAAACAGATGCTCTTTTCTTTCAAACGCTAGAATGCCAGTATCGAAATGGTGACAAGGTTATCCACCTGGTCAACGATGCCGAGAGCAATGTCTTTAACGGAGATATTGGCTACATTATCGACCTTTTGCCAGCTAAATATACCGAATCCAAGCAAGATGAGCTCACCATCCAATTTGATGGCAATGAATTGGTCTACCCCCGCAATGAATGGTACAAGATTCGCCTGGCCTATGCCATGAGCATCCACAAGTCACAGGGAAGCGAATTTCCTGTGGTCATTCTGCCCTTGACCAATCAGAGTCGACGGATGCTCCAACGTAATCTGATCTACACGGCCATCACCCGTTCCAAAAGCAAGCTCATTCTCCTAGGAGAATACACCGCATTTGACTTTGCGACAAAGAATACTGGAACTGCTCGCAAAACCTATCTGATTGAGCGTTTTTCGGATATGCTTCCTCAACGTAGAGAGTCTCCGTCAGTCAGCACCGCTCATCTGAAAGAGACTTCTCAAACAACAGAGCCCCAAAAGGAGTTCGTCTCAGTTGAAAACCACTCTGACTCATCTGCTTCCCAACCTTCTCAACAAGGCTATCGATTAACAGAGGACAATTACTTAAGCATTGATCCCTTGATTGGCCTCACTGAGGAAGAGATTCAACACTTCTTCAAAAACTAGCTAAAAATTCCCCGTAAGCGTACTAACTTACGGGGTTTCTTCTATTAGAAATCCTTCATAGGATTCCTGAGACTCGGAAGAAAAATTAGTGAGGGTCACCCCTAAAAGGCGAATACCTGAGGAGTTACTTTCTAGGCTCTGGTAGAGCTCCTGGGCTACTCTTTGAATGACTGCTGGGTCTCTGGTTGCTTCTTCTAAACTACGCCTCTTGGTCAAGGTCGTAAAATCGGCATAACGAATCTTGAGCACTAAGGTCTTGCCGATTTTCTGGTGCTTGGTCAAGCTGCTCGCCACCTTTTCAGATAGATTGGCTAATTCTTTTAGCACATCGTCCTCGGCCACCAGCAATTTTCGATAGGTGCGTTCTTTCCCAATGGACTTGCGAATGCGATTGCTCTTGACTGGACTGTTATGGATCCCTCGGGCCTTTCGATAAAGATCAAAACCAAAACGACCGAAGTGATCGATGAGAGTCATTTCCGGCACTTCTAAGAGATCTGCACCAGTATAAATTCCCAAATCATGAAGCCGCTCCACTGTCCGTTTTCCCACACCATGAAACTTAGCTACATCCAGCTGACTTAGAAAGTCTTGAGCTTGCTCGGGTAAAATGACGGTCAGTCCCCGAGGCTTCTGGTAATCACTGGCAATTTTTGCTAGAAACTTATTGTAGGAAACTCCAGCAGAAGCAGTTAAGTGCAATTCATTCCAAATATCATGCTGAATCAAGCGAGCTACCTTGACAGCAGATTGAAGACCAAGCTTATTGTTGGTCACATCCAGATAGGCTTCATCAATGCTCATGGGCTCAATCAGATTGGTATAGCGTTTAAATATTTCTCTGACTTGGAGACCGACAGCCTGGTACTTCTCGTAGTTTCCAGGGATGAACACTGCCTGAGGACACCGCTCATAGGCCTCTTTGGAACTCATAGCCGAATGAACCCCATATTTTCTGGCTTCGTAATTGCAAGTTGATACCACTCCTCTTCCGCCAGACAAACGGGGATCATGGCCAATGATGACGGGCTTTCCCTTCAATTCAGGATGGTCGCGCTCTTCAACGGACGCAAAAAAGGCATCCATGTCGATATGAATGATCTTACGGCTCGTATCATTTACTAAAGGAAATATAAGCATAGGCAACCTCCTATTTCATTATATCCCTATCAACGATTTTTTCCTACTAATTTCCACCTCTTCTAAGACAAAAATATAATACAGTTTATTCGCATTTACCATTCTGTATTATAAAAGAATCCAAAATCTTTTTGCTATTCCCTTTGTGAAACCGATTTCCATATGGTATACTACTGTTGTAAGTGCAACAGATTTGTTGCTAGAAAGACAAAAGAGGATTTAAACATGGTTGTTAAAACAGTTGTTGAAGCACAAGACATTTTTGACAAAGCCTGGGAAGGCTTCCAAGGTGAAGACTGGAAAGAAAGAGCCAGCGTCTCACGCTTTGTACAAGCTAACTACACTCCATATGATGGAGACGAAAGCTTCCTAGCTGGCCCAACAGAACGTTCACTTCACATCAAGAAGATTGTTGAAGAGACAAAAGCACACTACGAAGAAACTCGTTTCCCATACGATACTCGTCCAACTTCTATCGCTGATATCGCAGCTGGATACATCGACAAAGAAAACGAAGTCATCTTCGGTATCCAAAACGATGAGTTGTTCAAATTGAACTTCATGCCTCGTGGTGGTATCCGTATGGCGGAAACTACTTTGAAAGAAAATGGATTTGAGCCAGATCCAGCTGTGCATGAAATCTTCACTAAATACGTAACAACAGTTAACGATGGTATCTTCCGTGCTTATACTACAAACATCCGTCGTGCACGTCACGCTCACACAGTAACTGGTCTTCCAGATGCATACTCACGTGGACGTATCATCGGGGTTTATGCTCGTTTAGCCCTTTACGGAGCTGACTACTTGATGGCTGAAAAAGCAAACGACTGGAACGCAATCACTGAAATCGATGAAGAATCAATCCGTCTTCGTGAAGAAGTAAACCTTCAATACCAAGCACTTCAAGAAGTTGTTAAATTGGGTGACCTTTATGGTGTAGACGTACGTCGTCCTGCCTTCGATACAAAAGAAGCAATCCAATGGACAAACATCGCCTTTATGGCTGTCTGCCGTGTGATCAACGGTGCTGCTACTTCTCTTGGACGTGTGCCAATCGTTTTGGATATCTACGCTGAACGTGACTTGGCTCGTGGTACTT
>OLNL01001158.1_pt1 | contig 25670 bp, 16 predicted proteins | sample 1672181 | NCBI WGS metagenome assembly OLNL01 (sample SAMEA3136656, study PRJEB25190) | human gut metagenome | biome: human gut; feature: human-associated habitat; material: faeces | place: Austria | collected 2013
CAGGAGCCAAGAACCTGGAAGCGAAGAAAGAATGGATCAACGAGCTGAATGTATTTCCGGTTCCAGATGGAGATACCGGTACGAATATGACCCTGACCATCATGTCAGCTGCATCGGAAGTAAGCGCTCTTGCAGACCCGGACATGGAGACCCTTGCCAAGGCAATTTCTTCCGGTTCCCTGCGCGGAGCCAGAGGTAACTCAGGCGTTATCCTTTCCCAGCTTCTTCGAGGCTTTACCAAGGGAACCAAGGGACATAAAGAGATGGATGCAGTGGTGATCGCTGCAGCTATGGAGAAGGCTGTGGAGACTGCATACAAAGCAGTTATGAAGCCGAAGGAAGGAACTATTCTTACCGTAGCCCGTGAGGCTGCTGTAAAGGCAACTGAGATCGCAGAGGAATCCGCAAACCTGGAGCTTTTCTTCCGCGCCATTTTTGAGCACGCAGAGAAGACCCTTGCGCGTACCCCGGAGATGCTTCCGGTTCTGAAAGAGGCAGGCGTAGTAGACTCCGGTGGACAGGGACTCCTTGAGGTATTCCGCGGCGCATTTGACGGCTACCTTGGCAAAGAAATCGACTACACTGCATTTGAGAAAGCTGCCCCTGCATCTTCTGTAACGAAGATTTCCCCGCAGGCAGAAGCGGATATTAAATTTGGATACTGTACAGAATTTATTATTCTTCTGGACAAGCCCCTTCCAGACGAGGAAGTACACAGCTTCAAGGAATTTTTGATGTCCATCGGTGATTCTGTTGTTCTGGTAGCAGACGATGAGATCGTGAAGGTACACGTACACACCAATCATCCGGGACAGGCATTTGAGAAAGCCCTTACCTACGGTGCACTTTCCCGCATGAAGATCGATAATATGCGCGAGGAGCATCAGGAGAAGCTGATCAAGGATGCCCAGAAGCTGGCCAAGGAGCAGGAAGAGCAGGATAAGAAGGATGCCGCTGCGAAGGCTGCCAAAGAGCGCAAGAAATACGGCTTCATCAGCGTTTCCGTTGGAGAGGGACTTTCTGCCCTGTTCAAAGAGCTGAATGTAGACTGGATTATCGAGGGCGGCCAGACCATGAACCCAAGTACTGAGGACATGCTGAACGCCATCGCAGAAGTAAACGCAGACACCATTTACATTTTCCCGAACAATAAGAATATTGTCCTTGCTGCAAATCAGGCAAGAGACCTGACCGAGGACAAGGAGATCGTAGTTGTTCCTACCAAGACCATTCCTCAGGGAATCACAGCTCTTATCAGCTTCCAGCCGGATATGACCGGAGAGGAGAACTTAGAGGGCATGATGGAAGCTGTCTCCATGGTGAAAACCGGACAGGTTACTTATGCGGTCCGCGACACCAGACTGGATGAGAAAGACATCCATGAGGGCGATATTATGGGAATCGGTGATCACGGAATCCTTGCAGTAGGCAAAGGCCGGGAAGCAGTTGCCAAGGAGATGGTAGCGGCTATGGTAGACGAGGATTCTGAGGTAATCAGCATTTACTATGGTGCCGAGACTTCCGAGGAGGCTGCCAATAAGCTTGCAGAAGAACTGGAAGAGACATATCCGGACTGCGAAGTAGAGGTAAACATGGGCGGACAGCCGATTTACTATTACATTATTTCTGTAGAATAAAGGAATGCCAGAGGGCAGTTGCTTCATATTCGCGATACAAGAAAGACAAAGAAGACTGCTGGATGCAGCCTGATTTTGGGGCGGGAATTTTTCCGCCCCATTTTGCGGTTTGTTTTGTGTGAATTCAGACAAGTCAGTATGGGCAGTTACTTATGATTAGGAGGTAAAAACCGTGGCGAAGCAGCTTCGTGAATTAAAGGGAGTAGGGGAGAAAACAGAAAAATTATTTCAGAAGATCGGGATCACCACAACAGACGACCTGCTCCATTACTATCCCAGAAATTACGATGCATATGAGGAACCGGAAGAAATCGGCTCTCTGAAGGAGAACACGGTTGCAGCCATCCGCGCCACCATCACCACAGGCGTGTATGTGAACAAAATCCGCAATCTCCAGGTAATCTCCATCACCGTTGCAGATACCACCGGCCGCCTTGCCGTGGCATGGTTCAATGCCCCTTATCTGAAGAACACTCTGAAAAAAGGCAGCTGCTTCATTCTCCGCGGCAAAGTTTCCCGGAAAAAAGGCCGCCTGGAAATGGAGCATCCGGAAATTTTCACCCCGGCTGCTTACGAGGAAGTTCTGCACAGCATGCAGCCCATCTACGGCCTTACGGCAGGATTAACCAACAAGCTGATCATCAAGCTGATGCACCAGATTCTGGAAGAGCAGAACCTGCAGACAGAATTTCTCCCGGATGAGATCAAGGAATATTATCACCTGGCAGATGACAATTATGCCCTTTCTGCCATCCATTTTCCCGCTAATATGCAGGAACTGCTGGTAGCGAGAAAACGGCTTGTATTTGACGAATTCCTGCTGTTTATCCTGGCTGTGCAGATTCTGAAGGGCAAGACGGAAGAAGCCCCCAATGCCTTTCCCATGAAGCCAGTGTGGACCACGGAGCAGATCATGGAAAACCTGCCCTACAAGCTGACCAGGGCCCAGCTAAACGCCTGGCATGAGATCGAGCGGGATCTTTGCAGCCACACTCTTATGTCCAGACTGGTTCAGGGAGATGTTGGAAGCGGCAAAACCATCCTGTCCTTCCTTGCCATGGTCCTGACCGTGGAAAACGGCTACCAGGCAGCGCTGATGGTGCCCACAGAGGTTCTGGCAAACCAGCATTTCGAGGCCTTTACCAAACTTATGGAGGAACAGGGAATCACCTCCTGCCATCCAGTGCTTCTGACCGGCTCCACCACTCTGAAAGAGAAGCGGCGAATCTACGGAGAGATTGCATCCGGCGAGGCCAACGTGATCATTGGCACCCACGCCCTGATCCAGGAGAAAGTGGTTTACGAAAACCTTGGCCTTGTCATCACAGACGAGCAGCACCGCTTCGGCGTGAAGCAAAGGGAAGCGCTGACCACAAGAGGCAATGCGCCTCACGTTCTGGTTATGAGCGCCACCCCTATTCCCAGGACTCTGGCCATTATTGTATACGGTGACCTGGATATTTCCATCATTGACGAGCTCCCTGCCATGCGTCTTCCTATTAAAAACTGCGTGGTGGGAACCTCCTACCGCCCCAAGGCCTATTCTTTTATTGAGAAACAGATCCGCCAGGGCCGCCAGGCCTACATCATCTGCCCTATGGTAGAGGAAAGCGAGGGCGCAGACGGGGAAAATGTAACGGACTACACCCAGCGGATCCGGGAAATTTTCCCCTCAGATATCACCATCGGCATGCTCCACGGCAAGATGAAGCCCAAGGAAAAAAATCAGATCATGGAACAGTTTGCCAGCGGGGAAATCCAGGTGCTGGTGTCCACCACCGTTGTGGAGGTTGGCGTCAACGTGCCCAATGCCACGGTGATGATGGTAGAGAACGCAGAGCGCTTCGGCCTTGCCCAGCTGCACCAGTTAAGAGGCCGTGTAGGCCGCGGGGAGTATCAGTCCTACTGTATTTTTATGCAGGGAAATGAGCAGGAAGAAACCTCCAAGCGACTGGAGATCCTGAACAAATCCAACGACGGATTTTTTATTGCAGGGGAAGACCTGAAGCTTCGCGGCCCCGGCGACCTGTTTGGAATCCGCCAGAGCGGCCAGCTGGAATTTCGCATCGGGGATATTTACCAGGACGCAGATGTGCTGAAAGCTGCCAGTGATGCGGCTGGCGGAATCCTGGAGCTTGACCGGGAACTGACGCTGCCACAGAACGAAATGCTGCGGGAAAGATTGAATTCTTATATGAAATATGACCTTGAAAACCTTGGATTGTAGGCAGTCACGAGGAAATATGCGACGAAAAAAACGGCAAAAAACGAAATTTTTTTGGTAATAACTGTGCAAAGAAACAAAAATTCTCAGGAATTTGGAATTTCAACCCGGGGATTTCGGGAAATAATGAGAGCAGATTTGTATAATTTTACCTATGAACCGAAGAAAAAGGCTTGTCAAGGGGTGATTTTCAGAAACTTGCCAAATTTTCAAAATCGTAGTATCCTAACGAAGAAGCAAGAACGAAGAATATTTTCACCGTCAAGGAGGCTATTATAATGGCTACAAAGAGAACTACAAAAAAGGCAGAAACAATGGCAGCCAAGAAAGCAGCGAAGACTGCTGCAGCACCTGCAGCAGAGGTAAAGGCTGAGCAATCCAAGGCAGAGGCTGTTAAGACCGCTGTTGTAGAAACTGTAAAGGCAGCTACAGAGACTGTTAAAGCTGCAACAGAGACAGTTAAAGAGACCGCTAAGGAAGCTGTGAAAGAGACAGCAAAAGCTGCACCTGCAAAGGAAGCTGCTCCGAAAGCTGAGGCTAAGAAGCCTGTAAGAAGAACAAAGAAAGCCGCTGCAGCAGCAACAGCAGAAGTTTATTTCCAGTACTTAGGCAAGGAATTTGCTTCCAAAGATCTGGTGTCTGATGTTAAGAAAGCTTGGATAGAGATGACCGGAAAGAAAGAAGAAGACATCCAGGATATTAAAGTTTACGTAAAACCAGAAGAGAACAAGGCATACTATGTAGTAAACGGTGAAGCAGAGGGACATTACATCGAACTGTAATTTTTCCTTAAACTGGAAGCTTCGGGGAATCTGTGAAGACAGACGCTCCGGGGCTTTTTTTATGCCTGAAACAGAGCGGATGATTTTTCAAACATGCTCTGGACAAACAGGTGTAAATACGATAAAATATTAAAATGTAACGAAATTTTTTCTTTACATTGCAGGCAATCCCACAACCCCTGTGATCCAGGGGTTGTTTTTATGATATTACTTATTCAGAAAGGAAAAACTATGTTTAACGAAATTGACTTCAGCAAAATAGATACCGCTGGCGCGCCGCCTACAGATGATGCCGGCCGCCAGTATTATTACATGGCCAAGCTTGCCACTATGGTTACCCTCAAGGAGCAGGAGCTTGGACGCCCTATCACCTATTGTCTCCAGACCTTTGGCTGTCAGATGAACGAGAAGCAGTCCGAGGTAGTAGCCGGAATCATGGACGAGATCGGCTTTAAGAGACAGGACACAGAGAACGCCGACGTTGTTATCTACAACACCTGTACCGTCCGTGAGAACGCCAATCTGAAGGTATACGGACGTCTTGGCAAGCTTCACAGCCTGAAGAAATCCAACCCGGATATGAAGATCGCCCTTTTCGGCTGCATGATGCAGGAGAAACAGGTGGTGGACAAGATCCAGAAGGACTATCCATTTGTCAATCTGGTATTCGGAACCCACAATATTTTCAAGTTCGCCGAGCTGTTCTATGAGATGGAGAACCGTGACAGCCAGCTGATCGACATCTGGGAAGGCACCGACAAGATTGTGGAAGAGCTTCCTACAGAACGCAATTACTCTTTCAAATCCGGCGTCAACATTATGTTCGGCTGCAACAATTTCTGCAGTTACTGTATCGTACCTTACGTAAGAGGCCGGGAGAGAAGCCGTGAGCCGGAGGCCATTGTGAAAGAAATCGAGGCACTGGTGGCAGATGGCGTGACTGAGGTCATGCTTCTTGGACAGAACGTAAACTCCTACGGCAAGACTCTGAAGAATCCGGTCACTTTTGCCCAGCTTCTTGAGAAGGTTGAGGCAATCGAAGGCCTGAAGAGAATCCGCTTCATGACCTCCCACCCGAAGGATCTTTCTGACGAGCTCATCGAGTACATGGGAAAAAGCAAGAAGGTCTGCCATCACCTTCACCTTCCCATGCAGTCCGGCAGCAGCCGTATTCTGAAGGTGATGAACCGTCACTATGACAAGGAGAAATACCTTGGTCTGGTTGAGAAGATCCGTAAGGCAGTGCCGGATATTTCCCTGACTACGGATATTATCGTAGGCTTCCCAGGCGAGACCGAGGAGGATTTTCAGGAGACTCTGGATGTGGTGGAGAAATCCTGCTTTGACACTGCATTTACCTTTATCTATTCCAAGAGAAGCGGCACCCCTGCAGCCAAGATGGAAGACCAGGTGCCGGAGGATGTGGTGAAAGATCGTTTCGACCGTCTTCTGAAACTGGTTCAGGAGAAGGGACGAGAGGCTTCCTCCAGATTTGAGGGCGAAGTGCAGGAGGTTCTGGTAGAGACCGAGAGCAAGGAGAAGGGCATTTTCACAGGAAGAACCCAGTACAATCTTCTGGTACACTTCCCGGGAACCCCGGATCTTCTTGGCAAATATATCAATGTAAGACTGGATACCTGCAAGGGCTTCTACTATATGGGAACTCAGGTGTAAGTTGATGACTTCATAGCAAAAAATCACATAAATTTCCTGTAAATGGTTGCAATTTTGTATAAAATAGTGCAAAATAGAAAATAACAAACACTCATGGGAAAGGCGGCACCGTATATGTTGAAAGAACTGTGCGGAAGGTTTTATTCACTACTCAAGAAAGAAGCAGCTCATGAGAATGAACCCCAGCGTATCCTGTTTCTCCTTCGGAATATCATGCTGCTTCTTGGACTGTATTTTCTTATCTTTCCACTGGTAATGTGCCTGGTAAGTCCACGGACAAGAGGGTGGATCGGATATGTGTTTGCAGTGCTGGCAGCGTTGATCTTTTTCGGAACCTACAGGCTTCGGGTACGTACCGGCGTAGTGATGTGCGTGACACTGCAGCTGGCGTGGGTTGTGATCTTTATCCTGATGTATGGCTGGGACTGCGGTATTCAGCACCTGATGTTTGAGATGCTGGTGCTGGTGTATTTTGCCATTTACAATGGGGTGGGATATAAGATCGGATACACGGCGTTTCTGTTTGCTGTGCGGTTTGTGCTGTTTGTTTACTGCAGGAGGAACCAGCCTTATTATGGGCTTACTGAGAACGCAACGGTTGTACTGCAGATTATGAACATGATCCTCTCCTTTGTGCTTATGGGAGTTGTGTGTGCCATGTTCAGCTCCAATGTGGAGTCTGCAGAGAAGAAGCTGGTGCTCTACAATGAGCAGCTGAAGAAGCAGGCTGGCACCGACCCGCTGACCGGGCTCTGGAACCGCCGCCAGATGATGCAGTACATCACAGAGAAGCATCAGAAGGACTCCAATATGGCCTTTACCCTGGGAATGGGTGACATTGATTTCTTTAAGAAAATTAATGACAACTGGGGTCATGACTGCGGGGATGCAGTGCTGGTGTGGATCACCAGGCATATGAGCGAGGTGCTGGGGGAGCATGCCAGGCTTTGCCGTTGGGGCGGAGAGGAGTTTATTTTCTTTTTCCCGGACATGAACGGGGACCAGGTATGCGAGATCTTGAATGTACTGCGTATGCGGCTGGACAACGATCCTTTTGACTGGAAGGGAGAGTGGCTGAAGGTGACCATGACCTTTGGAGTTGAGGAGAATGATTTTTCCTCCAGCATTGATACGCTTCTGAAGAACGTGGATGACAAGCTTTATATGGGAAAGAAACAAGGACGAGACCGGGTGATCTATTAAAGACTGCCTGGCCTTTTTCGTGTGAGGGGCATGCTGGCTGATGTTAGAGCGTGTTTGAAAAAGCATTCCTGCAATCTGCACGCCCCACTTTGCGGTATATTTTGCCCGAATTCAGTTGCCGTAGCCCGCTACGGCGCCCTCATCCGGACAAAATCTCCCACAAATTGTGACGCACATCTTGCAGAAAGCCTTTTTCAAACACGCTCTAGAGAGACTTATATGAAACGGTCTCTCTTATTTTCTGACACTCTTTCTGTATTCGACCGCGGTCATCTGGCAGTGCTTTCGAAAGCTCTGTGCCAGGTAGCTCTGGGAGGAAAATCCGGCCAGGTGGGCGATGGTGGAAATATCGTAGTCCGTATTTTCCAGAAGATCCTTGCACACTTCAATGCGCCTGCGGTTCAGGTAGTTAATAGGCGAGATGCCGTAATACCTGGTGAATTCGTGGCTGAGATAGTATTTGTTCAGATGGGTCAGTTTTGCCAGGGTGTCCAGGGTAATCTCCTGACTGTAGCTGGCGTCCAGATAGCGCTTGACCTGGGCGCACTCCCTGCTTGGATGAAGGGAGGGAACCAGCTGGAATCCGGATACGGTAATCCGCCGCAGCTGCATAATGAGAATAGCCAGGGTATGGCGGCAGATTTCCTCATAGCCTGGATTTTTCTGGTCCAGCTCTGTGAAAAGGGAGTGGAAATAAAACTGCAGGTCCGTCTTTTTCTTCCGGCAGTTAAAAATCTGGAACTCTTTCTGATCGTGAAAAGAGAAACTGATCCCGTCCACGCCTACTGTGAAATAGGAAAGGGGCGCTGCGTTTCTGGAAGTTTCCGTGTGCTGGATGTGGGGATTCACAATGATCAGGTCATCTTTGGAGATGGTGAAGGTTTCGTCCTCGATCACAAATTCCCCGCTTCCTTCCAGCACATAGAACAATTCTGTAAAGGCGTGGGTGTGGGGAATGCTGGGCCAGTCATTTTCATACCGGGAAAGGGAAGCGTTCACAAGAACCGCTTCCTGGGCAAGGGGATTTTCAAAATCGAAGGAAAAAGAGCGTGTACTCATAGCAGCGCCTCCTGAACTATTTTGGTAAAAGTATCACGAAGGATACTGGGAATGAAGGGATCGCAGTGTTCCGTGAATATTATCTGTGAGCAGTTATTGTAAACATACATGCATTCATTCATATAGGCAATAATGTTATGAATAACCTTATCATATCACAGAACAAAAAAGACCGCAAGATTTCTAAAAAGCAAAGCAAGACCTCCGTTGAAATCTGCCTGCGAAACTCTTATTCTAAGAATAGAGATTATAGGCAATTACGCAGCTGCGAAAGCGCTGAATGAGGATAAGATTTTACAACAACGGAGGTACCGAAAATGGAAGCAAAAAAAGGACGTGTTACCATACCAACAGACCTGGATGTGGTAAAAGAGACACTGGATATTATGGACGAGTGGGGCGCAGACGCCATCCGTGACTGCGACGGAACGGAATTTCCCCAGGAACTGAAGGACACCGGAGCGAAGATCTACGCCACTTACTACACCACAAGAAAAGACAACGCCTGGGCAAAAGCCAACCCGGACGAGATCCAGCAGATGTACATTATGAGCTCCTTCCACACCGCAGTTTCCGAGACACTGGAAATTCACCTGATGGATCACCTTTACCCGGATATGCTGAAGGTCAACACCCGTGACGACATTACAAGATGGTGGGAAGTTATAGACCGCACCACAGGCGAAGCAGTGCCGGTAACCGGCTGGTCCTACAACGAAGAGACCGGAAATGTGGTAATCACCCCGGCGAAGCTTTTCCATGAGTACACCGTAAGCTTCCTGGCATATATTATGTGGGACCCGGTACATATGTACAACGCAGTGGTAAACGACTGGAAGGACGTAGAGCCCCAGATCACCTTTGATGTGCGCCAGCCAAAGACAAGAGCCCATTCCCTGGAGCGTCTCCGCCGTTTCCTGGACAGCCATCCTTATGTCAATGTGGTTCGCTTCACCACCTTTTTCCATCAGTTCACCCTGATCTTCGATGAGCTGGCACGGGAAAAATATGTGGACTGGTTCGGTTATTCTGCATCAGTCAGCCCTTATGTGCTGGAGCAGTTTGAAAAAGAAGTGGGCTATCCTTTCCGCCCGGAATACATTATCGATCAGGGCTACATGAACAACACCTACCGCATTCCATCCAAAGAATTCAAGGATTTCCAGGCATTCCAGAGAAGAGAAGTTGCCAAGCTTGCCAAAGAGATGGTAGACATTGTTCATGAATACGGCAAAGAAGCCATGATGTTTATGGGCGACCACTGGATCGGCATGGAGCCTTTCATGGATGAGTTTGCGACTATCGGACTGGACGCGGTGGTAGGAAGTGTTGGCAACGGCGCCACCCTGCGTCTGTTCAGTGACATCAAAAATGTAAAATACACAGAAGGCCGTTTCCTTCCTTACTTTTTCCCGGACACCTTCCATGAGGGCGGGGATCCTGTGAAAGAAGCGAAGGTGAACTGGGTAACTGCAAGGCGTGCCATCCTGCGAAGTCCCATCCAGAGAATCGGATACGGCGGATACTTAAAGCTGGCCCTGGAGTTCCCGGATTTTGTCCAGTATATCAAGGAAGTGTGCCAGGAATTCCGCACCCTGTACGACAACATTCAGGGCGTTACCCCTTACTGCGTGAAGCGGGTTGCAGTCTTAAACTGCTGGGGCAAAATGCGTTCCTGGGGCAACCATATGGTTCATCACGCTATTTACCACAAACAGAATTACTCTTATTTCGGTATCATCGAGGCTTTAAGCGGTGCGCCATTTGACGTTTCCTTTATCAGCTTTGATGACATTCTGGCAGATAAGGATCTTCTGAAAAACTTCGACGTTGTGATCAATGTGGGAGACGCAGACACAGCCCAGAGCGGCGGCGAGTACTGGGCCAATGAGACTGTAATTACAGCCGTGAAGGAATTTGTCTATAACGGCGGCGGATTCATCGGCGTTGGGGAGCCAGCAGCCCATCAGTGGCAGGGCAAATACTTCCAGCTGGACGACGTGCTGGGAGTGGAAGAGGAACGAGGCTTCAACTTAAATACAGATAAATACAACTGGGAAGAGCATAAGGATCACTTTATTCTTGCAGACACAGACGGAACCGTGGATTTCGGGGAAGGCAAGAAAAACATTTTTGCGCTTCCGGAAACCACCATTCTGATCCAGAAAGACCAGGAGGTACAGATGGCGGTGAAAACCTTCGGAAAAGGCCGCGGCGTTTACATCAGCGGACTGCCGTATAGCTTTAAGAACAGCCGTGTGCTTTACCGTGCAGTTCTCTGGTCTGCCTCTGCAGAGGAGGAGCTGAACTGCTGGTATTCCACAAACTATAACGTGGAAGTTCATGCATACGTGAAAAACGGCAAATACTGTGTGGTAAATAATACCTATGAGCCACAGGATACGGTGATTTACAGAGGCGATGGCAGCAGCTTTGAACTTCATGTAGAAGCAAACGAAATTAAGTGGTATCAGATCTGATCCAAATAAGCAGTGCCCGGGCAGAATGCAGACAGATGTATCTGCCCGGGCACTTTTTTGTCTTTTTATACAGGAGAAAGGTTGCATTTATAAGAGGAATCTTTTAAACTACAGGTAGTATCGTTTTATGAGGTGACAGTTTATATGTATACAGTAGAAGAAATTAAAGAAAAAATCGGAAGCGGTCAATGGACAAGGGCGGATGTAGATACGATTATCGCAGATTTGAAGGCTTCCTCAAAGCTTACTTCCCATGTGGGGGAGATTTATTATTCCAGCTATGGTGTCTTTGCATACAGCTTTCGTGACCGTGTGTATCCTATGCTGGAAATCTGCCAGGAGGCGAAGCTTCTGCTTGGTCCCTCCATGGAAAAAGCTCTGATTTATCTGGCACTGATGCGTCTTTATTTCTGCCTGGGCTTTCTGCCGAAGGTAGTGGAATACGGTCTGAAATATGCAGAATCCGGCTACACTTTGCGTGATTGCCTGAAATCTGTATATAATACCATTGCAGCAACCTTTACAGACTGTGGACTTTATAAAGAGGCAGATATTTATCTGGAGAAAATGCTGGATATTTCCAGGCTGGATCCCTGCGGGCCGGAAGTGGATTTCTGGAATTCTGATTACATGAATGAGTTCGTGTATTATGACAGTAAAGTATATGTGAAGCTTGGAATGGGAGATGTCAAAGGCGCTGAGCAGGCCCTGGAGGGGATCGGAAGACTTCTTGCGTGCGATGATATTTCCGAAGAAGGAAAAAACTTTTTCCGCCTTCAGAGGGAATGCACGGATCTGTATCTGAGAATGCACAAGACGAAGGATATCGCTGCGATTGCAGAAGAATTTAATGAATATATGAGGAAAATGGAGTCCGGAGAGCTTAAGGTGGACTGCCTGAATTTTTGTATTTATAATTTTGGCGAGCTGCTTCAGGTTATGGCGAAGGTGGAGCGCTGGGAGGATATTATCCGCATTGGCAACTTTATAAAGGATGCCCCCAATTTCAGCGGAAGCATTTGCCCGGTTTATAAGGTTATGTGTCAGGCTGCCCGCAGAAGCGAGAAGGAAGAGATCCGAAGCCAGGTGCATAAATATGAGAGAATGTATCTGGAGGCTCTGGAAAAAGAGAAGGAAAACTATGATGAGCTTTTGCGGCTTCTGGCGAAGGAGGAGCTTCGCCTTGTAAACCTGAAGGATACCATGAAAAAGGATCCTCTTACCGGATGCCTGAATAGGGCTGCCTTTGAAAAAAGCAGCAGACGGTTTGTCAGTGAACATAAAAAAGGATGTCTTGTTTTTCTTGACCTTGATTATCTTAAGGAAATCAATGACAGCTATGGGCATGAAGGCGGAGACAGTTATCTTGTATGCTTTGCCGAAAATATGAAACAGGCTCTCAGACTGGATGGTGCCCTGTACCGTTATGCAGGAGATGAGTTTTTGATTCTTGCTTCCGCCAGGGAAGAGGAAATTAAGAGGCGGCTACATTTCATTGTGGAAGAGAACCCGATCAAATTTCATATTAACGGAGATGAACGTAATATCGGTTTTTCTTATGGTATTGTGGCGTTTGAGGAGAAAAATGGGAATGTTGCAGAGCTGGTGAAGGAAGCAGACCGCAGAATGTACCTATGCAAAAAACGAAATCATGAGAGTATTTTAAAAGAGGCAAAAACGAAATGATTACGCAGGGAAATATCATACATTTTTATAACAAATATAAGGAAAATTTGGGAACAGAGGCACAGGTGCTTGAGGGGATCCTGAAAGCCCAGGATCAGGAGGCCTGGCTGGGAAAGCTGCGGCAGAAATCCAAGGCTATGCGGCGGCTTTACATTGAGAATGAAACGCTTCTCAATCTGTACATCCGTCCGTTTTTAAGCGGAGAGGTGAAGCTGGACGATGCCCTTGCAGAAGAGCTTTTAAATCAGATCCGGGAAGCCAATAATGAAGGGTATGAGGACGATCTGGCACTTGTGGAGGTGGCAGAGCTGCTGGATGGATATTTTCAGAAAAATAAAAATCTGAATGCCTACATTTGGACCTTGAATCTTCTTGGCAATTTTTATAACAGACCCTTCAGTGTTGAGGACGGAAAAAAGGGTGCCCTTTATTTTAAACGGCTGCGGGAGCTTTCCTGCCATTACTTTGAGATCGAAGACTTTGATGTGAGAAAACGGATTATATTTTCTTATTACAATTATCCCATCACGTTGATGAATTTTAACCTTGTAAATGCCAGGGAGCTTATGCAGCTTATCGATGAGGCACTGGCCTTTTACAATAACGAAGAAGTCCGGGCATTAGATGAAGATAAATTTGATTTTGATGAGCTGATCAAGGAGCTGAATTACGATCTTCTTGGGAATTCTGTGCTTGGATATTCCAGGGAAAACATTGATCCCCAGCTTCTTGAAAGGGCTTCTAAGGTGCTTGGAGAATATTATTCCAGGCAGCTTGAAGAGAACCCCAATCCCTACGAAATGCCGGATGAGATCTACTGCAATTATAAAAGGTGTCTGTTTTTCCAGGGAAAGCTTGACTGCACAAGCTTTATAGAGGATTACATAGGCTATTGCAGGTATTGTATAGAGCATGACACTCTGGACAGCCAGGAGGATGTGGACTTTTCGGACAGCCGTTATTTTCAGGTCGTAGTCAACCACCTTTATAATATTATGGAAACCCTGGATATGTACAAGGATGAATACCACGGACCAGATGATATTAAGGATTACTGCGTAGACGAATATGTGCGTATGATCCGCAGCCTGCCAAGGACAGAGAATGACCAGTTTATCAATGACGTGGTGTGGCGCTCCCTGAGAGAATTTCTGAAGTATCTTTCCAGGGATGAGGTAAGCTCCATGCTTCTTATGAAGGTTATGGTCAGCAGAGATGAGCTTACGGTTATCCACTGTGCCATGGTGGAGCAGATCGCAAGAAGGATCTTAAGCTCAGTGATCCGCAGACAGCCAGAGCTTCTGGTGGGAAGCTGTGGCTGTGCCAATGTGGTAGAGGTGCTGGAAAATCAGGATAAAATCCTGGATTTTGTATCCCAGGCTGCCCAGATTTTTGATGTGGGTAAAATCCAGCTGGCTTCTATTATAAATAAGCAGACTCGCCAGCTGACTGCGCGGGAGATGGAGCGGATTTACTGTCATCCTGCAAACGGAGTGAAGCTTCTTGCGGAAATTCCGGCTCTTCAGAAGTATAATGATATCATTCTCGGACATCACAAGTCCTGGGATGGCAAAATGGGATATCCAAAGGACTTTGACAACTGTGCTTCCAAGGAGCGCTTTCTCATTGAAATCTTTCACGTGAGCGATGGAATGGATGCAGCTACAGATTTTATAGGGAGAAGCTACAAGAGCAATAAAAAGATAGCACAGGTGATAGAGGAGCTGGCCTACGGCAAGGGTACCTGGTATTGTCCGGAGCTTGTGGAGCTGATCCAAAATGACAAGGAACTGCAGGCGGATCTTGCTTATCTGGTGGGAACCGGCAGACTTCGTACCAGCTGCTCTGTTTATGGAAGTGCAGTGGAGGACGGAAAGACAGAGAAAATCCGTCCCGCTATTAATATTGAGAAGTGGGAAATGCTTGAGGAGCAGGAGGATGAGGACGATAACATTCTGGATTTCCTTCACAAAAGCGGAAGTGAAAACCGTCAGCTTCTTCGTGCACTTGCCAGAAATTCCCTGATTATCCTGTATGTGGATATGATGTCCGGGGAGTATAAGGTTTCCTACAGAGGAAGCCAGAGGCTTCTGGATGAAAAAATCCCGGATGGCCATTATGTGGATTTCCTAAAGGACTATCTGTCACCTAATCTTGAGCCAAAAGACTGGGACAGGATCCGTCTGAAAATCAAGCTGTCAGAGCTTTCCCATACATTTCTGGAGCAGGAGGGAAGCTATGAATGTGAGGCCAGGGTAAAGGTCAGAGAAAGGTACAGATGGGTGCGCTTTCAATTTATCCGTCTGGATGAAGGAAATGTTATGCCAAGGATGATGACCATGATCGCAACGGATGTTCAGGAGAGCCACAGCAGGAATGAGCAGCTGATGGCCAGCTTAAAGGCAGCATACCAGTCTGCTGAGGAAGCCAATAAGGCAAAGAGTGTGTTCCTGAACAGTATGTCTCATGATATCCGTACCCCTATGAATGGAATTCTGGGTATGACGCAGATCGCCATGAATCATGTGGAGGATCCAAAGCGGGTTCTGGACTGTCTGCGTAAGATCGATGATTCCTCCAGGCATCTTCTGGGGCTTATCAATGAGGTGCTTGACATGTCCAAAATCGAAAGCGGCAGTACAGTTCTTCGGAAAGAGCCCCTGTGCCTGACGAAGACTATGGAGATCGTAGACGGAGTCTGCAGGCCCTCATCCATGGAAAAGCATCAGAGCTTTGTGATGGATATAGAGGGCATCTGCGATGATTACGTAATAGCAGACCCGGTAAGGCTTCGTCAGATCCTGATCAACCTGATCTCAAATGCTGTGAAGTATACCCCTGAAAACGGACAGGTTCTGGTGAAGGTATCCCAGGAAAGCCATCTTGTGAAGGGAGAAGCCAGATATACCTTTGTGGTAGAGGATAATGGGATCGGTATGTCTGAAAAGTTCCTGGAAAAGCTGTTTGAGCCATTTTCCAGGGAGGATAACAGCATGACCGATGCCACCCAGGGAACCGGACTTGGGCTTTCCATTGCCAAATCCATTATCAACCAGATGGGCGGAACCATTGAGGTTACAAGCTGCCAGGGAAAGGGTACCACCTTTGTTGTACAGCTGGATCTGGAGCTGGCAGATAAGGAGAAGCGTAAAGAGGAGCAGGCAGCTGCCCATAAGGAAAAGCGCAGCAGGGCAAAGGACAAAAGCTTCCTTAAGGGGCATAGAATCATGCTGGTTGAAGACAATGAGCTGAACCGGGAAATCGCCTACGAGCTGCTGTCTGAGCAGGGACTGATCGTGGATGCTGTGGAGAACGGAAGGGAAGCACTGGAGCTTCTTAAGCAGCAGCCGGAAAACTTCTATGAGCTGATCTTTATGGATATCCAGATGCCGGTCATGAACGGCTATGAGGCAACCAGAAGCATCCGGGCAGGGGAAAGCTCTTACTGGAAAAAGCTTCCCATAATTGCCATGACTGCCAACGTATTCCAGGAGGATGAGCGTAAGGCAGCTGAATGTGGTATGAACGGGTATGTAACCAAGCCCGTTGATATGGAGATTATTTATTCCGTGCTTGAAAAATGGCTGCCAGGGATTTATAATAGCTGATGCGCGGCTGGCGCAGATAGGGAGCGATAGAGTTGAAGAAAAACAAATATGAAATTGATATGTGCAACGGAACCATTATGGATAAGCTGATTTCTTTTGCCCTTCCTTTGATGGTTTCCGGTATTTTGCAGCTGATGTTTAATGCGGTGGACATTATTGTGGTAGGGCGGTTTTCCGGCAGTCAGGCGCTGGCTGCGGTGGGTTCCACTACAGCCCTGATCAATGTGTTTACCAATCTTTTCATTGGTGTTTCTCTGGGTGCCAATGTTCTGGCGGCAAGGTTTTATGCAGCCGGAAAGGATAAGGAGATGTCAGAGACGGTCCATACGGCTATTACGCTGGCGCTGGTCAGCGGTGTGGTGATGGCAGTGTTTGGGCTTGTTTTTTCCAGATGGGCACTGGAGATAATGGGGACGCCGGCAGATGTTATTGATCAGTCCACCTTATATATGAGGATTTATTTTCTCGGCATGCCCTTTTTTATGGTTTATAACTATGGAGCTGCCATCCTTCGTGCAGTGGGAGATACCAAGCGGCCGCTGATGTTTCTGATCGTAGCCGGGGTGATCAATGCAGTGCTGAATATGTTCCTTGTCATCGCCTTCCACATGGGTGTGGCAGGTGTTGCCATTGCCACAGTGATCTCACAGATGATTTCCTGTCTTCTGGTGCTAAGATGCCTGTATAAGACAGATGGCAGCTATCAGCTGCGTTTTTCCAAACTGTGCATGAAGAAATTTTATCTGGCGCAGATTTTCCAGGTGGGAATTCCGGCGGGAATCCAGAGCACGGTTATTAACATTTCCAATGCCCTGCTTCAGTCCTCTGTAAATTCCTTTGGCTCCACAGCTATGGCAGGATATACGGCAGCCAACAATGTGCTGGGCTTCCTTTATGCCTCTGTAAACGCTGTGACCCAGGCCTGTATGAGCTTTACCAGCCAGAACTACGGCGTGGGGAAATATAAGCGTATGGACAGGGTGCTTCTGGACTGCGGGATTTTGTCCTTTGTGATCGCGTTTGTGCTGGGTTGCGGCTCTTACATATTCGGCGGTGAGATTCTGAAGATTTATACAGAGGATCCGGAGGTAATCCGCTGCGGCGTGGAGATCCTTTCCATTACCACAGTGCCTTATTTCCTCTGCGGTATCATGGATCTTTTCCCGGGAGCCCTCCGCGGAATGGGACATTCCGGCGTGCCCATGATTCTTTCCATTATCGGTACGGTGGGTACCCGAATTGTGTGGATCTTCTGGATCTTCCCACAGAACCGTTCCCTCTACACCCTTTTCATCTCCTACCCAGCCTCCTGGGCCATCACCATTGTGATGCAGGTGATCTGCTTCATCTTCGTAAGGCGGACGGTACATGGACAGCTGAAAAGGAATGTGGCGTAAAGAGATTACGGGAAATGCTGCCGGGTGGCGGCGATAGGATATATGATTTTACAGAAGGATTGCAGTTGGCTTCATCTGAGATTGAGAGGTGGAGCGCTGGGGTCCTTCTTTTATTTTGCGTTGGAAAGGGAATTGACGGAATATTTGAATGTGACTATAATAACCTGAGAAATATCCGGCGCATGGAAGAGAGAGGAAAAATTGTATCCATGATAGAAGACAAGATAAAATACGACATAAGGAGCGTGGTGTGGGATGAATGATATGAAGAGGCTTTTGAGGTATGCGGGGCCGTATCGGAGGGATATGGTGCTGGGGGCGGTGCTGGTTCTGATTGAGACTTGCTTTGAATTGTTTATTCCCATTATGATCGCGGACCTGATCGATGTGGGAGTGGCAAATCATGACCTTTCTTATATTTACCAAAAAGGAGTTCAGATGATTCTGTGTGCGTTGATGGCGCTGATTACCGGGCTTTTGTATGCGCACTTTGCTGCGAAGGCGGCTTATGGATGGGGCGCGGAGATCCGGAAGGCGGAGTATGAGAAGGTGCAGCAGTATGCATTTTCCAATCTGGACCATTTCGCAGTTTCTTCTTTGATCACAAGAATGACTACGGATGTAACGGTGCTTCAGAATATGGTAAATGCAGGCTTCCGTCCGGTGACAAGGGGCCCATCCCTTCTGGTAATGGGAATTGTGCTTTCCTTCTGGATGAATCCGAAGCTGGCGGTTGTATTTCTTGTGTGCCTGCCGATTCTGGGAGGAGTGCTGTTCTGGATCGTGTCGAAGGTGGCGCCTATGTACACAAGGCTACAGAGCATTATGGACCGTCTAAACCGGGTGGTACAGGAGGGACTTACCGCCATCCGTGCGGTGAAGGCCTTTGTAAGGGACGAGTACGAGGAAGAGAAATTTGCAGAGGTGAATACTGACCTTACCAGCTCCAGCGAAACCACCTTTCACTATGCGGTGCTGAACCTGCCGGCTTTCCAGGCGGTGATGTACAGCGCCATTGTGCTGATCATGTGGTTTGGAGGAAATATGATCCTGAAATCCAATCTGGCAGTAGGGGATTTGACTGGATTTTTAAGCTATGTGATGCAGGTCATGAACTCCCTGATGATGATCGCCAACGTGTTCCTTCTGCTTACCCGTTCCCTTGCCAGCGCCCACCGTATTGCGGAAGTGCTGGACGAACAGGTGGAACTGGCTTCCCCGGAAAACGGGCTGGAGCAGGTAGCAGACGGAAGTATTGACTTTCAGGATGTTTCTTTTAAATATCACAAGGATGCCCGGGAGTTTGCCCTGTCCGGGGTGAATCTTCACATTCCATCTGGTCAGACAGTAGGAATCCTGGGTGGTACCGGTGCCTCCAAAACCACGCTGGTACAGCTGATTCCAAGGCTTTACGACGTGTCTGAGGGTGCGGTGTATGTAGGCGGACGTGATGTGCGGCATTATGAGATCCATTCCTTAAGGGATGCGGTGAGTATTATCCTGCAGAAAAATGTGCTGTTCTTTGGAACGGTGCGTGACAACCTGAAATGGGGAAATCCAGAGGCGACAGATGAGGAAATCTGGGAGGCCTGCAGAGCTGCGTGCGCAGATGAGTTTCTAAACCGGATGCCAGATGGGCTGAATACCATGCTGGAGCAGGGCGCAGGCAACCTTTCCGGCGGACAGAAGCAGAGACTTTGTATCGCGAGAGCGCTGGTGGGAAAGGCGAAGATTTTGATTTTTGATGATTCTACAAGTGCGGTGGATACAGCAACGGAGAAAAAAATCCGGGAGGCGCTGGCGAAGCGGAAGGATGTGACCAAGATTATTATTGCCCAGAGGATTACCTCTGTGATGAACACAGACCAGATTGTGATCCTGGAGGATGGAAAGGTGCACTGCACAGGAACTCATAAGGAACTGCTGGCTCACGACCCGATTTATCAGGAAATTTACAGATCCCAGATGAGCGGGGGGCAGGAGAACGAGATGGAGCAGAGTACTGCAAAGGCAGAGCGTGGCAGCGTACAGGTGAAAGGAGGGATAACAGATGGCAGCGAAAACTTACAGCGGTAAGAAACCGGAAAACATGAAAAAGACGGTGGGCTATTTTCTCTCCTATATGGGACGGCATAAGCGGATGCTGTTTGTAGTAGCAGTGTTGGTATCGGTAAGTGCATTGTGCAATTTGCTTGGTACTTATATGATCCGCCCGGTAGTCAATGGCCTGGCAGATGGAAATGTCAGCACTCTTTTGAAAGGCGTTCTGACTGCGGCGGGGATTTTTGCTACAGGTGCGCTGGCGGCATGGGGATATTCCCAGACCATGGTGAAAGCCTCCCAGCGGATTTTGTTTGATATTCGAAGAGATTTATTCTCCCATATTCAGACACTGCCGCTGAAGTTCTTTGATACAAACGGACATGGCGACATTATGAGCCTTTTCACCAACGATATTGATACCATCTCCGATGCACTGAACAACAGCTTCGCAATGGTGATCCAGAGCTTTATCCAGATGGTGGGAACTTTGACGATCCTGTATGTGCTGAACTGGCGGCTGTCTATTATTGTGACGGTGTGCTATGGCATCATGCTGTGGTATATCCGGTTCAGCGGCGGCAGAAGCAAGGCTTATTATGCAAAACAGCAGAACAGTCTTGGTGCTCTGAACAGTTATATTGAGGAGATGATTAGTGGTCAGAAGGTGGTGAAGGTGTTCAACCACGAGGAAGACAGCTTCCAGGAATTCTGCGAGAAAAACGAAGCCCTTCGCCAGGCTGGAACCGGTGCCCAGGGCTATGCGGCGACTATGGTTCCGGTAGTGGTAAGTATTTCTTATATCAACTGTGCCATTGTGGCAGTGCTTGGCGGTATTCTGGCCCTGCAGGGAAAAGCAGACTTAGGAAGCCTTGCCAGCTATCTGGTGTTTGTCCGTCAGGCGGCTCTGCCAATCAACCAGTTCACCCAGCAGAGCAACTTCCTTCTGGCTGCGCTGGCGGGAGCGGAGCGTGTGTTTAAGGTGATGGATCTGGAGCCGGAAGTAGATGAGGGCAAGGTAGAACTGGTGCGGATGACCAATACTGGTAGAAACGGAAGCATGGATTCCAGTTCAAAATGGAAATATGAAGGAATTGAAAAAGAAATCAATAGTGTTGTATCAGAAGGGGGAAATGCCTGGGCGTGGAAGAAGCCGGACGGAGAGTTGGTGCCTCTTCGAGGGGATGTACGGTTTGAGCATGTGGATTTCGGGTATGATGGGAATCGGATGATTCTGAAGGATATTAGTCTGTATGCAAAGCCGGGACAGAAGATTGCCTTTGTAGGCTCCACGGGAGCAGGAAAAACCACCATTACCAACCTGATCAACCGTTTCTATGATGTGCAGGGCGGTTCGGTTGTTTATGACGGAATTGATGTGCGGGATATCAGTAAAACATCCCTGCGCCATTCTCTTGGAATTGTATTGCAGGACACCCATCTGTTTACCGGAACGGTAGCGGATAATATCCGCTTTGGAAAGTTGGATGCTACTCAGGAAGAAATTGAGCGGGCGGCGAAGATTGCCAATGCAGATTCCTTTATCCGCCGCCTGCCCAAGGGATACGACACAATGGTAACCTCTGACGGAGCCCATCTCTCCCAGGGACAGAGACAGCTTCTGGCCATTGCCAGGGCCGCTGTGGCGGACCCGCCAGTGCTGATTCTGGATGAGGCCACCTCATCGGTAGATACCCGTACAGAGGCGCTGATCGAGAAAGGAATGGATCAGCTGATGGAGGGCAGGACGGTGTTTGTCATTGCCCACAGGCTGAGTACGGTACGCAATTCCAATGCCATTATGGTGCTGGAGCAGGGAAAAATCGTAGAGCGTGGGGATCATGAGGATCTGCTGCGGCAGAAAGGAAAATATTATCAGTTGTATCATGGGATGTTTGAATTGAGTTGATGAGATTGAAAATTTGAGATCTGATTCAGAAGAACCTGAAGTAAAAGAACACCGAGATTAAACCAGGAAAATAGGTTTGTGGGGTTCTGATATTGATATAGGAATATTTGCAGAAAGCGAAAACAGAAGAGGGACAGGAAAAAGCTGGTGCTTTTTCCTGTCCCTCTTCTAAAACTTTCGTCCCCCTGAGCTTCCGAAAGATAGTTGGTATTTATTGTGTGGTGTTGCAAAAATGGCGCTAATTAAAGCTTAATGTGGGCATTTAGTATAAGTTGTTGTGCTAACATACTCCCCAATTACAAGATGATTACATTTTCTACAAATTTTTGCTGTGTATGTTTTTACAATACAACCACCATTAGTTTGCGGATAGTGTAAATCAGCATATCCAGATTTAAACACATGAGTACAAAGAATTGCTCTTGCCTCTAAATTAGAGTCATCGACAGGGATAACTGTATGATCATCTGTTTCAAAATAGATATCTGAATGTTCAAAAGAATTATCGTGGTATTCTATTTCTTTGAATGAAGCTGACTGTGGAGTTACAGTAGTCATATCTTCCACGGTTTGCATTGGTGAATAAGCAAACACCGTAGTCCCGCTCAAAATTACAGAAGCCAGTACAGCTGCCACAGTACCAATCTTAGATGCCTTTTTGTTTCTATTCATAATGAGTTCCACTCTCCTTTTCATTGCGTCTTTCTTGTCCCCCAACAAATTGTTTCTCCAGACTACAGGAACCTGTCTGGTCCTGGCAGAAAGTTTCACGAGAGCTTTGGCGTAGGCTTTTCGTTCCTCATCGGAACAGCCTTCCGTAGCAGCTTCATCTGCAATGTTTTCAGAAAAACGGGTGTAAAGTAAAAATGTCAGGATCGTTAACGGGTTAAAACAATGAAGGCAAATTGCTAACAAACAGATTAATTTTACAATCGAGTCTCGGCGGCGCAGATGTGAATATTCATGCCTGAGAATCATTTCTGACAGCCTGGAGTTTGGAAATTCAGCCGGAACCACAATGAAAGGTTTCACAAACCCAACGGTATACGGCGTGTTCATTTCCGGAGAAATGCGGTACTCCACATTTCCGATTCCAGGCAAAGGATATGTTCTTATCTCCGTAATTCGTTTCAGCTTTCGCGTGAGCTGATGGTATTTGATCGTCTCATAAATGCTGAATCCTGCGATCACAAACAGCCAGCACAAAATGATCATAAGAATCCAATCAGGCATCCACACGGAAATTCCGTGATAAGAAACCGCTTCCTTGTCATCAAAATTTACAAAATAGGAGATGGCGTTAAGAGAATTTGTCTCTTCCAGCACATCTAAAGGCAAAAAATACTTCACCGTCTGAAAAGGTATGAAATATTCCACCAGACTCAATAACACCAATTTCCGGCCAAGCCGGTAAGAAAAGTTTTTCCGTTTTAAGAGCATCAGCAGGAGACAGACCAAAAGCGGCATCGTTCCTGCGATGCTCACGCAGATCCAAAGCATGCAAGTCACCCTCACTTATAATTTATCGATAAAATCGAGTAATTCCTTCTGATCCTTTTTGCTGAGTTTTCCCTCGTCAGCAAAGGCACAGAACAGACAGGCAAGTGAATCCTTGAACTCCTGGGAGTATTCTTCCCTGGAGTCCCTGCAGCTGGATTTCTGGTGCTCCAGAATCTTTTCCTGGAAATCCCGGATCAGCTGGTCTCTTTTTTCAAGCTTGTGGCGCAGATGAAGATTATGTGCAAAGAAACCAAACGCGACCATAGGAAAACCAAAGGAAAGGACAATGGCTTTCACCAGATAAAAGGTTGCGGCGGGCTGGTCCATGGTGGGGATTCCACTAATCATGCAGACCAGCAGTGACAATCCGGTAAAGATTACAAAAAGGATACCGAATAACACTAAAATAATTTTTTTCATTAAGGACCTCCTCATTACTACGTAGAAACGGGATTCATGAAATATTTTTATTTCCTGCTCCCTTTACTATATATACGAAATTCAGAGGGGAAAATAACACGGAATCTGTAATTTTTTTTAAAATATTTTCGAATTAGCTAAAATTATGGTATACTCTTAAAGAACATCACTTAAGAAGCACATGGATGTAAGTGCTTATGTGATAGAATTCTATATAAAATAAACTGCGGCGATTGTTCCCTGGAAGCATTCACAGAGTGTTGGGGAGAAATAAGGCTGCAGCTGCAAATAAAAATTATGAGGAGAATTTATTATGTCTAAATTTCTGATTATCGACGGTTCCTCCATGCTGTCTACCTCCTATTACGGAAACCTTCCCAAGTCCATCCTTTTTGCCAAAACAGACGAGGAGAAGGAGCGGCATTATTCGGAGATCCTGCACACCTCCGATGGAAAATACACCAATGCCATGTTCACCATGCTCCGCACCCTGTTGGCGGTTTATAAGAAAGTGAAGCCAGAATATGTTGCCTTTACTTTCGATATGGCAAGAGACACTTTCCGCCGTACCCAGCTTGGTGCTGACTTTTACAAAGCCAACCGCAAGGAGACGGCACAGCCTTTGAAGGACCAGTTCGTGCAGATGGAAGAGTTCCTGAAGGTGATTGGCTGTCCGGTGTTTATGAGCACGGATTATGAGGCGGATGACTACGCGGCTTCCCTGGTGGAGAAATTCCAGGGCTCGGAACTTCAGACCTATGTGCTCACCAAGGACCACGATTACTTTCAGTTGGTAAGCGAATACACCCGCATGTGGCGCGTGGTTACAAGAGACAAGCTGGAGGCTCTGAAGGATGCCTACGGCCTTTATGGAAAGGATGCCTATGAGGCGCTTCCTCCTAATGTATTTGAATACACCCCGGAAATTGTCCATTCCGAAGAAGGCGTCTACCCGGAACAGATCCCGGTGCTTCTCGCCATCACAGGAGACCCAGGAGACGGCATTCCAGGCTGTAAAGGCGTTTCCTCTGCAGCAGCACCGTTAGTGGAAGAGTATCGCAGTTTAGATGCAATCTACGAGGCAATTGAGGATTGCGAGGGCGTAGCGAAGAAAGAGAAGGAGTTGAACACCTTTTGGAAGGAAAGCCTTGGCATCGGCAGAAGCCCGCTAAAAGCCTTAAAGACCAACAAAGAGATGGTTTACTTAAGCGAGCAGCTGGCAACTATGAAGCGTGATATTGTAATAGAAGAAAGCCTGGAAGACTTGCGTCTGAACATCAATATGAAAGAACTGAAAAAGCAGCTGAAATTATATGAGATGAACAGCATTCTTGCAGAAGTTGAAAAATTGAATCCAGAGAAATAATAAAAATAAACCGTAATGAGAAATCACAATAAAAGCTGCTGATGTCTTATTACGGTTTTTAATTATACATGGTGTATTGCGTGGGATTAAATGATTTATAGCCCTTCCTTTACCAATTTCCCATCCTTCAAATGCAGAATCCTCTGATTGCTGCTTCCCCGAAACTGCAGGGAAATATCCTTCAGTTCCTGAATAAATTCCCCGTCCACCAGAATATCAATGCAAGAAAGCATACGATCTGTGTAAGGCGTATAGACCTTGCCTCCAGGAGCCAGGTCCTTATCGAAAAGATATCCGCTGTAGCACCAGATGGATTTTTCCGGGTAAGTGCTCTTGATCTCTTCCAGAAGCTCTGCCAGGACCGGCTGGTTCTCCGGCTCAAAGGGTTCACCGCCAAGTAAAGAGAAGCCCTCTATATAAGACGGTGCCAGCAGTTCCAGAATCTTGTCCTGTGTTTCCCTTGTGTATGGCTCCCCATAATTAAAATCCCAGGTAGGGGCGTTAAAGCAGCCCTTGCAGTGATGCCGGCATCCGGATACAAACAGGCTTACCCGCACCCCGGTACCGTCTGCAATGTCGTAAGATTTAATATTTCCATAGTTCATAACGTAATTCCCTCATTTGTGTGGCCTAGAGCGTGTTTGAAAAATCATTCCCGCAATCTGCACGCCCCACTTTGCGGGAG
>OLNL01001163.1_pt1 | contig 25602 bp, 18 predicted proteins | sample 1672181 | NCBI WGS metagenome assembly OLNL01 (sample SAMEA3136656, study PRJEB25190) | human gut metagenome | biome: human gut; feature: human-associated habitat; material: faeces | place: Austria | collected 2013
GATCCAGCTTCATATATTCCAGGAAGTCATTCATCCATCCCATATTCCACTTCAGGCTGAAGCCCAGTCCCTCTTCCTCCACATCTCCTGTAACCTTGGGCCAGGCAGTAGATTCCTCTGCGATCATAACAGTTCCATGGTTTCTTCCCTGCACTACTGTGTTCAGATGCTTAAAGAAATCAATGGCTTCCAGATTTTTATTTCCGCCGTACTTATTTGCAACCCATTCGCCATCCTTTTTGCCGTAATCAAGATACAGCATAGATGCCACCGCATCTACTCGCAGTCCGTCTACATGGCATTCCTCCACCCAGTAGAGAGCATTGGCGATCAGGAAGTTCTTTACCTCCGGGCGGCCATAATTATATATCTTTGTCCCCCATTCAGGATGCTCTCCCTGTCTGGGATCCTCATGCTCGTACACTGCAGTTCCGTCAAAGTTAGCCAGACCATGGGCATCCTTTGGAAAATGTGCAGGCACCCAGTCAAGGATAACTCCGATCTTATTGCGATGAAAATAATCAATCATATATTTGAAATCCTGAGATGTTCCATAACGGGAGGTAGGAGCATAATATCCGGTCACCTGATATCCCCAGGATCCGTCAAAGGGATGCTCTGCAATTCCCATCAGCTCTACATGGGTATATCCCATCTTCTTCACATAGTCAGTAAGGGCAGGGGCTAATTCACGATAATTATAAAAGCCTTCCTCATTCTCTTCTGTCCATCCATGCTTCATCCAGGAACCGGGATGTACTTCATAAATCGCCATAGGCTGTGTTTTATAATCATACTTTTCTCTGTTTCTGATCCATGTGGCATCTTTCCATTTATAATCTGTAATATCTGTGATCCTGGATGCAGTTCCGGGGCGCTTCTCAGCCTCATTAGCATAGGGATCTGCTTTGTAAAGCTTCTCCCCGTGAGCTCCTGTAATAAAAAACTTATACAGCTGTCCGATCTCTGCTTCCCTTACAAAAATCTCATAAACCCCGATGGGACCCACCTTCTTCATAGGATTGGCAGTCTCATCCCATCCATTAAAGTCTCCGATCACTGACACTGCCTGTGCATTAGGTGCCCAAACAGCAAAATATACGCCCTTTTTGCCACGACGGGTACCAGGATGTGCTCCTAATTTTTTATATACTTCATAGTTGGTCCCCTGACCAAATAAATACTGATCTAAATCTGTAAATTTCATATTTTCACCCATCTGGAGTCCTCCCTTAGCGAACTGACCTTTAGTCATTCTATAGCTTTTATTATACCAATGACCATCCTCTACGTCAATCAGATTTCTGTGTATATTCAACAATTTTTCTGATGATTTTATGTGTTTTTTGTAAAATTCATTAACTATAACCTTTTCATTTCATGATATCAGAGTCAAAAGGTCAAAATAAATCAGCGGAGCAATTTGCAGATATCAAAAAAAGAGCCGTTCCCTCTGTAATATATCTGCAATTCTGAGTATATATCACAGTTTTACAGGAACTGCTCTTCTTTCTTTTATCCGGACAGATCTCTAAAATTCATGTTTTATTCGTATCCGTCCCCATAATCTACATTATCATCACTGTAATCTCCGGAATCATCATCGCTTCCATCGTCATAGCTACCATCATCGTAGCTTCCGTCATCATAGCTGCTGTCATCTGTGCTTCCATCTCCGGAATCTGAACTTCCATCAGAATAATCCTCACTTCCGTCAGAAGAGTCTGTACTTGCATCAGATGTACCATCTGTTCCGTCTGCAGAAGCTGCTGCATCAGAACCGCCCTGATATCCCGGAACCTGTCCGCTGTCCAGAGTACTCTGCCAGAAATCCACATAACATGCATTCTGCAAGGTTACACTCTTGGCTTCTGCCATCTCACTTACAGTTACAAGTTTATATCCCTTTGCAATAAGATCTGGTATCAGCCTCAAAGCTGCCTTTACAGACGGCTCATGAATATCATGCATCAGGATGATACTTCCATCTGTCAGATCTCCATTCATTACCGCACTGTAATCTGCATCTGCATCCATAAGCTTCCAGTCCTCTGTATCCAGAGACCACATAAAGAACGGCTTATTTACAGTATTATAAATATCTGAATTTCCGTCTCCGTAAGGCGCACGTGCCACACTCGCAGCCTGTCCGCATGCCTGAATCAACGCATCATCTGTATCAGAAAACTGCTTTGCAACTGCATCAAGATCAATTGTTGTCAGCTGTGTATGATCCCAGGAATGACTTCCAATCTCACAACCAAGTTCAAGCATACGTTTTGGTGCATCCGGATATTCACTGACATTGTTACCAAGCATAAAGAATGTAGCATGTGCATTGTTCTCCTCCAGACAATCCAGAAGCTCCTCTGTATATTGTCCAGGTCCGTCATCAAAGGTCAGCGCCAGCATGGGGCGCTTCTGAGACGGATCATAGGTGCCGTCATCCTTGAAGAAATAATCATTCACTCCCTTGGTTACCCAGCCGGTCTGTAAATATCCATTGGAATCGAAGGCATATGTCTGTCCGTCAATGTCCTGGAAGCCCCCGGCGTAATATGTACCATCTGCGTTCTGATACCATTTCCCATTGGAATCCTCATGCCATCCAACAGTCATGGTACCTATTTTATCTGTATCTGATTTTCCCTTCAGCGGCTGTCTCACTGCTGCATTTGGATCAGTAGTCTGCTCAGTCTGCGCCTGAGCCTCTACAGTTTTCTCTGTATTACCGCCTCCGGTCACACGATGTGCGACAGGAATTATAATTCCTCTGACCACAAATACGATTGCCAGAATCAGTCCCACGACATAAAGGCCTAATCTTGTATATCGTCTGATCATCATCTGACGTTTTTTTCTGCGCATTCTTTCACGCAAAACCCGCTTATCCATTGTTACCTTTCCCCACTTTTTGTTTAATATTCATGTCAAGTATCTCTCATTGCTCTATCATAACTCATTTGCCCGGTAAATACAATCACTATTCCGCCTCTGTACCAAGCTCATCTTCCAGATTCTGATCTACTTCTGACTCTTCTGTCTGGCTGTCTCCTGATGCAGAGTCCTCTGCCTGCTCCGCAGCACCCTCTGCATTATCTGCTACTGTATCTCCGTTTGCTGACTTTTCACTTACCTTTGCATTCTTCACAATAAAGTCTTCCACCCGCAGCAGTCCCACAGACTCATCCACATAGCTCTGCCCGTAGGTATCTACCAGTTCTGCAAGATTAGCAGCTCCCATCTGTTTTACAAGCTCCTCCTGCACCTTAAGGCTTTCCTTATCATCCAGGGAAAGTCCCTCTGCATCCATAATGCCCTGAACGATCAGATTCTGCTTTACCTTGCCCTCTGCATACTGGCGGCTCTGCTCATCAAAAGCATCCTGGGAGATTCCCTGGCTTTCCACAAACTCCTCCAGTGTCATATCTGCCTGTTTCGCATAAACCTCCATACTCTTGTGGAATTCAGAGATCGCATTCTCCACATCTGCCTCAGGATATTCCTTTACCTCTGTGTTCTCCAGAACTGTATTCCATGCAGTGTTTTTCAACACTTCACCTGCAGATTCCCTGGCTTCCTTTTCCAGAGTCTTATAGGTTCCCTCCCGGTATTCTTCTACTGTGGTATAATCTGTATTTTTTGTTACCCATTCATCTGTAAGTTCAGGAGCACGGCGGACATTCTGGACAGTCACCTTATAGTCTGCCTTTTTTCCTGCCAGTGTACTGTCACTGTAATCTGAAGGGAAATCAATAGAAATTTCCTTTGTCTCCCCCTTCTTCATGCCAATCACACCCTGCTCAAACTCCTGGAACATCCCGCCGTTTCCTATGATAAAATCATAATTATTGGCAGTTCCACCGTCAAAGGTCTCTCCGTCAATGGTTCCCACATAATTCACTGTAACCAGATCACCCTCCTGGGCTCCGTCAGAAACTGCCTCTGCTTTATCCTGAAGCTCCTGGTCGATTCTGGCCTGCACATCATCATCCGTGATGACCTCCACTGTATTATCCAGGATCAGCCCCTTATACTCTCCCAAAGTGATATATTTATCTACATTATCAACAGAAACCAGCCTGGAAACCCCTGCCTCCGCAGTTTTTCCATCTGTGTTCTCCTGTGTTTCTGCCGTATCCGTCCCTGTTTTCCCGCTTTCTCCACAGCCTGTCATTGTCAGCGCCAGGCATGCAGCAAGCATGGCAAGATATATTCTTTTCTTCATATTCTCTCCCTTCTATCGCTATACTCCGTTAATTCTGCCCCATAGGCGGCACCGGTACCGGTCTGGCAGGATCAAATACTGCGCTGGCATCAAACAGATCCGTCAACAGATCCGGATTATAATACATTCGGTATCCATCCAGATTTCTTCTTCCCATGCGGAAATATCTGTCACGGAGCTGCACGTAATATTTACTGGAATCCACATTGCAATAATAATTATAGCCCTGATTCTTCAGATACTCAAATTTATCTCCGGAATAGTCCTCCACTCCTGTAAGATCTGCACCAAAAGCAAAGATAATGATATCTGTTCCTCCGATCAGAGGATCCACATTTTCCTTAAACTTTTGGGTATCTGCCTGAAGCCTCTCCAGACTGATCTGACTTACATTCAGATGTCCCCAGGTATGGCTGGCAAAGACCCATCCTTCCTCTTTCATAGCCTGGGCAACCTTTTTGGCTTCTTCTCTCTCAGTATCCAGGTTAAAATCAGGATGACTGTTCAGCCAGTCTACCTTATTCTGGTCCAGATCATCAGGCCGTGTCTCATAGCTGATATCTGTACGATATCCCAGAATTCCGTTATAGCCGGTTAATGCAACAATTCCCTTAGCTCCCCGATAGGAAAAATCCGGATGCTCCTCTACAAAACGGTCGATCAGCGGAACCATATCATAATCTCCCACAGATACACTTCCATCATCATTTACATATTCATTGCGGATCTTACCGTCCTCATCCACCACCAGTTTGGTGGCAAATCCGTCACCGTCCATATAATGATAATAGCACACATCATCCTGCGAAAGGACAAACGGCACTTTACCAGGGGGCAGAAGAATTTCTCCTGCGCTCATATTACCATTCTCATCTACCTTGGCCAGATCATAAATATTTACCATTACATAGCCCTTATCATACATGCTCTGAGTGATCTTATTAAATTCATCTATGGTGGTCATTACCTGATCGTAATCTGCAGCCTTGTAATCTCCGTCAAAGGCCTTAGAGGTGTCTGCGATCAGGGTGTGATAAAACACATGTGTCACCTGATCGATAGGCCAGGATACACAGGAATCCTTTTTCTTCTGATATACCTCCACTGCATGCTGAAATCTGCTGTTGGTCTCATAATAAGAGCTTTCCTTCAGAATCTTGATTGCCTTGTTATAATTATACTGCTGACTGTAAAGCTTGGCTCTTTTGTATATCTTTTTCTCTTCCTTGGTCATTGTCTCCTGATTATCCTCAGGAACAGGAGTCTCCTCCACCTTTGCAGAAGTCTGTTCTGCTTTCTTTGTATCCTCTGCAGTCTCTTTTTTCTCTTCTTTTTTATTGCTTGCTGTCAGTTGGGAAATTTTTACCTGCTGTTCCTTAAAAAAAGTCTGAAGCTCATCTCCGTAAAATCCCACGCCAACACCTATGGCTGCCACTGCAGCAACAACGATCCCGCCTGCAATACGACGGTTTCTCCTTTTTCGCTTCTGGCGTCTGCGGCGCTCCTGTCTGGCAGCTTTCCGCTCTTCATAGGCTTTATCATCGTCTTCATAAGCTTTATCACTATTTTCAGAAGCTTTATTATTATCTTCCACAGGTATATCCTGTTCTTTTTTCAAAAGTCTCTCCTCTGTTTCAACAGAATCAGGCTTCATTTCGCTCATAATTTTCTCCTTTATCCATATAAGTAAAGACAACATCCCATTTCTTTTCGCTCTGCGTACGGAAACAGATTATACATAATTAATTATACCCCGAAAAACGAGAAATTTCCACTTAATTTCTGAAAACCTGCACGAACAGTAACTTGCGTTTTCAACAATTTAATGGTAAAATAAAATAATGATGTTTACACTACATTAATTAGGAGGATGCAAATGAGCACAGTAACAATTGTCCTTCTGGTCATTCTTGTTATCCTGATCGGTGTACTGATCGGTTTATATTTCTTTGGCAAAAAAGCACAGAAGAAACAGGAAGAGCAGCAGGCTCAGATCGAAGCAAGCAAACAAACTATTTCCATGCTGGTTATCGATAAAAAGAGGATGCCACTGAAGGAATCCGGCCTTCCTCAGATGGTTATTGATCAGACCCCTAAGCTGATGCGCCGTTCCAAGCTGCCAATCGTCAAGGCAAAGGTTGGCCCCAAGATTTCCATTCTGATCGCAGATGAGAAGGTTTTCGACCTTATCCCTGTGAAAAAGGAGATCAAAGCAGAGGTAAGTGGTCTTTATATCGTAGGAGTAAAGGGACTCCGTGGTTCTCTGGAAGCTCCGGCTCGGAAAAAGAAAGGGTTCTTCGGCCGTTTCAAAAAGAACAAATAATCAACTCAAAAATAAAAAAGGCTGCTGTTGTCACAGCAGTCTTTCTTATTTTTTTCGCCTGTACAGGCAGACATACCAGTTATAAAGTAAATTTCTTACAGTCCTTTGGCTGTGCCTGGATAGCCAGACAGCAGTCTGCAACATGCTCCTGATTCATATCCAGTGCATAATCCACCTTCATGTTCAGGCCTCCGTCCTTTTCCTCCAGGAAAAGATTAGTGGCTGCGATCCCCATCTCAATGGTTCCGTAGGGAGTAGAATAATAGGTCATATTCTTCTTTCCCTGCTCAAAAACCATATGTACATTGACTACTCCCTTTTTGCGGACTTCCATGCCCTTGGGAGACATTTTTATGTAATTAATGGTAGGCTTGCGGGAATCCTCCACAATTTCCTCATAACGGAGATAGTGGCTTCCGTTGCGGAAATAGTACTCTCCCGGTACAATGATCTCCACCGGCTCTTCTTCTCCCTGAGAATCAATCATATGTAAACCTTTTACATGAATCAATACTTCTTTATCCATCTTTCTCTGCTCCTGACAGGCTGCCCTTACAGCGCCTTAATACTTCTCAATATCAATTTTCTTGGTCATTTCCACATCATAAGGAAGAATCGAATTGGCAAATTCCTTAAACTCATCTGCCAGATCACTGACAAAAAAGCGATAAGGGAACTCCTTCTGCTGTGCCCCTGTACTGGAAAGTCCCTTTTCTGTCAACAGTCTGCCCAGCTCCAGAGCTGTCTCATAAGCCGGATTCACCAGACACACATCTTCTCCCATAATTTCCCGGATTGTGGAACGAAGCAGGGGATAATGTGTACATCCCAAAATCAGTGTATCCACCTTTTTATCCTGCAGTTCCTTTAAGTATCTGGCTGCCACCTCTGTAGTCACCGGATCATGCAGCCATCCTTCCTCCACAAGAGGAACAAAAAGCGGACAGGCCTTGCCAAATACCGTGATCTCCGGGTCCAGCTTCCTCAGATATTCTGCATGGATGCCGCTGCCCACAGTACCCACAGTACCAATGATCCCCACACGCTTATTTCTGGTGCGGGCAGCAGCCACCTTGGCACCGGCTTCGATCACCCCGATAATGGGAATGTCAAAGTCGTCCCGTATAGCATCCAGAGCAAACGCACTGGCTGTATTGCAGGCAACCACGATGGCCTTCACCTGCTGTTCCTGAAGAAAGCGGCAGATCTGGTGCGAATACCGGATGACCGTCTCCCGGGATTTATTCCCATAGGGCACCCGCGCTGTATCGCCAAAATATACTATTTTCTCTGAAGGAAGGTTACGCATGATCTCCCGCGCTACTGTCAGTCCTCCCACACCGGAATCAAAAACGCCTACCGGTGCCTCTCTGTCTGTTTTCATTGCTCAATCTCCATCTCTTTGGGTTATTTTCCTATTCTAACACCAATCGAGAACCTGTGCAAGCCAGAAGGAAATCTTTACTTTTTCTTTTGTATTCTCAGGTTTTTCCGCAAAGCAGAATTTCGGATATAAAGATCCCCACCAGGCAGTAATCTGTGCCTGTTCCCTGTAAATATTTTCTGTATATTCTGTTCTCTCCGGTACTGCATTTACCAGAAAAGCCCCCACAAGTCCTGCTGCCAAAGACAATACCAGTCTTCTTTGCCTTTTTTTCTCCATAAACCATATCCTCCTTACAGAAAGCATTTCCAGTTCCAAAAACTTTATACAGAAATTTCCAGACTGGAATCCGTCACTGTAATTTCCGGCAGCTTTGGCATGGTATGGCTTTTATATTTCTCATAAAACACCTGCCGCAAAGTTACCGTATGCACCTTGCGCCCGGACATCCGGTTTTCGATCAGCCCTGTAACATATTCTCCCAGAGAAGAATTATCCTGCCCCTGCCAGTTCAGCACCTGGCCAGCATTTTCTGCCTGAAATACATACAAATCCTCTCCCACAAAGGCTTCCTGCTTCAGATAGTCCAGCACCAGCTCCCATCGTCCATCCTCCAGAAGCGACTTCCCCAGCACTAACACCTGAAGGTGCCCCAAATCCCGGAATTTTTCCTGAGAACGATCATAAGCTTCCTCTATCTGTGTAAAATTCTCTCCTCTGATCGCCAACACCCTGGTGCTTCCATTTTCCTCTTCTTTTCCCTGTCCTGTACTTTCAGGCAGATCAGGCATTCCATAGGAAACCAGAAGTCCATCCTCAGAGGCATCCACCCCCAGAGCCAGGGCATACATTCTTTTCTCCGGCTCTACAGCCCCTGCACAGCCACCCAGCATTATGCTGCAGATAAGTACTCCGGAAATTATCACCCCTTTTTTTCTGTGGCGTTTTTTTGACCTCAGAAAAAGAAATATCTGACAGATCAAAAGACCGGGAACAAAAATATAGCCAAGGTACCAGCCAAAAGACTCCAGAATCCACTTTCCTGTCCGGGCAATGCACCAGATCAGAACTGCTGCGACTGCAGTCCACATTTTTCCCCGTCCCAGTCCTGCTCCTTCCGCGATCTGCCTGCTATAATGCAGAAGGCTTCCCAGGGCAAACAAAAGACTGTACAGCAGAAAACCCATCCACAGTACATCAAATCTGGCCAGCACATTTCCCGGCAAGTCTGCTCCGTCCAGCAACGGCAGCACCGGATATCTCTCTTGAACAACCCTGCCATATCCCAGCACAGCAGGAAGGAGCACAGCCATTCCCATAAGGATTCCACCCAATGTGAGAATCCCCGCCAGCACTGTTTTCCCTGCACTTGCATATTTCTCCACATTTCCCAGAAGAAAGGGAAGAAGCCCTACAGCAGAAAACGCACATATGGTTCCGTAAAAGCCATCCAAAATCTCCTGACCCGAAAACTTCCATGCAGCAGCCATATCCTGCAGATATTCTGCTTTTCCCTGAGGAATACATAGAACCATCATCAAAATCATGCCTCCCAGCAGCACACCTCCGGATATCTGTGCCATTCTTCCTCTACCGGGCATTCCTCCCCTGATTCCGGTCATGCACACCAGAACTGCCCAGAAAGTAATCCATTCCTCAGACATTCCTGTGATCAGGCTTACCGGCACCAGCTGTCCCAGAACAGCCAGGATATAGCCGCCTGCCATAAGAATAAACACCATGAAAAATAATCCTGTCAGCTGCCCCACAAGAACTCCGCCGCTTTTCTTCAGATTCTCAAACACCGGTGTCATACGGATAAGAACGATCACATAAAAACCCAGAGGGATCAGGGCCATTGCCATGCCAATCAATGCATTGATCCCATTCAGCTTCCTGGCTCCGTACATGCACAGAATAAAAGGCGCCAGAAACTCCAGGATCATCTGCCTGTAAAGCTGTCTGTGGGAAATTCTGTTATTTTCTGCAAATCTCATGACTGCTCCTTTCTTTTCAAACGGAGGCTCTGGTCTTCTCTGGCATAGCCCGGCCGAAAGATCCTTCTGCGAATAGGCAGCCGCCAGATTCCCTCCCCGGAATTGGTTCCGGAAGTTTTTTTCACAAAGGGCATCAGATAAGGAATTCCAAAGCTGACAAGCCCTGCCAGATGTCCTGCTGTAAGATATATTCCCAGAACAATACCGTAAATCCCCAGGCCGCCTCCCATAACAAGAAAAACATATTTCAGCAGCCGAAATGCTGCCGCAAACTCTTCATTGGGAACTGCAAGAGATCCCAGTGCTGTAAGCGCCACAATCATCACCACAATAGGACTGACCAGGTTTGCCTCCACAGCCGCCTGACCGATTACCAGGCCTCCCACAATTCCAATGGCATTTCCCAGGGCACCCGGCACCCTCACCCCTGCTTCCCGCAGCAATTCAAAGGACAGTTCCAGAAAAATCAGCTCTGTCACACTGGAAAAAGGAACTCCCTCCCTGGCCTCTGCAAAGGAAAGGATCAGATTCCCAGGCAGAATCTGGGTATGAAAGCGTATCACTGCCAGATAAAGTCCCGGCAGAAGGGTAGCTGCCAGCACTGCCAGATACCGTAGCATCCGCAGAAAGGAAGCCATCTCAAACCTGTGATACCAGTCCTCACTGCTTTCCATAAAGCTGCCGAAATTTCCAGGCAGCACCAGTGCTTCCGGAGAGTTATCACACAGAAGCACAACCTTTCCGTTCAGAATTTCCTGCACAGCCCGGTCCGGCCGTTCTGTAGTCTGATACTGGGGAAAAGGCGAATACCATGCATCCTCAGTCAGCTGCTCCAGCATCCCACTGTCCAGGATCCCGTCAATCTCAAACTCTCCCAACCGTTCCTTTACCTCCTCCAGAAGCTCCTCATGGACCAGATCCTCCATATAGAGAATCTGTACCAGAGTGTGGGACCGGACACCTACATTATATTCCTCCACCTTCAGCCTGGTATCCCGCAGACGCTTCCTCACCAGCGCAGAATTACTTTTCACATTGTCGGAAAATCCTTCTCTGGAGCCTCTGAGTACCTTTTCTTTATCTGCTTCCGATACTCCCATAGCCGGGTATCCTTTACTTGATATTTTCATGGCCCTGTCATAACCATCCATAAAGAAAACTGCATTTCCTGTAAGTATGGCGCTTAGCGCCTCTTCCATTCCGGATAACTTCTTTACATCTGCGATTCCCAGACTGTTGTACTGAACGAACTCCCGGATCTGTTCCGGAGAAACGGTCCAGAAATGATTGATCATTTTTCCAATGGCAGAATCATCCAGCATCATATTGGAAACAGCAACCTCAATATATACCATCAGACAATCTACCTTTCGCTGCTCTCCCAACCGCATGGGACGGATCAGAATATCACTGCAATTTTCCAGCCGTTTTCTCAGATACTTCTCATTTTCCCGCAGACTGGAGCTGATTTTTCTGTCCTGTGCGTTGTCCCCTTCCTGCTCCGGCTGTCTTTTTTTCTCCTGCTCCAATGCTTTCCCTCCTGATTTCCTCATGATTTTATCCTTTTACTCACTTCCCTCTCTGTCCTTTTTCTTCGGATGACTTTCCACATCCTATTTTTTTCACAAAAAAGAGAGGTCTTTCACCTCTCTTAGAATCTCCGGAATTTGAAATTTTATTTATGATTTCTGCTCTTCTCTCTCTCCCGCTTCTCCTTTTCCGCATTCTCTGCCTCAATGGATCGCATGATCGCCATTCTCTGATTCTCAATATGCTGAAATGACAGCTCCTTTGCGCGCTCCACATTGCGCTCCCGGATAGCCCTGGTCAGCTCCTCATGCTCCTTCACCAACACATCTCTGGTTTCTCCCTCTTTCAGATATTCCACCCTGTAACGGTAGATCTGCTCACGCATGTTGTTCAGCACCTGAATCAGACGCTTGTTATCTGATGCCCGATAAATAATCTCATGAAAGGCCACATCAGCCTCTGCCAGCTTTACCAGATTTCCCTCTGCAATGGTATGCTCAAACTCCTTGGCTGCAAGCCACAGTTTGCTCATCTCCTCCTCAGTCATACGGTCACAGGCCTTTTCAATGGCAACATTTTCAAGAGCAATACGAACCTCAAGAACATCATTCAGATCCTTCTCTGTAATATTGGCAACCTGGGCTCCCCTGCGCGGGATCATCACCACCAGTCCCTCCTGTTCCAGCTTGCGCATTGCCTCACGAATAGGAGTTCTGCTGACTCCCAGCCTTTCTGCCAGTGCAATCTCCATCAGTCTCTCCCCCGGTTTCAATTCCCCCTTCAGTATTGCCTGACGCAAAGTATTAAAAACCACATCCCGCAGTGGCAGATATTCATTCATATTTACGGAAAACTCACTTGTCATCTGTATATTCCTCCGCTCCTTCTGTATATTTCAATATCAAATCCTGTTAAAGACTCTGGTTCCAAATACTGTTTTGGCCAGATTACTCTCTCTCAGGATTTTCGCAGCAGCATCCATTTTCTCCTGACTGTCAAAAATGCCAAACACTGTAGGGCCGCTTCCACTCATCATAGCCTTCAATGCTCCATGGCTCTCCATCAGATCCTTAATCTCCTGAATCACAGGATACTGACCAATAATTCCCGGTTCAAATACATTTCCCATTTTGGCAGTCATTCCCTGCAGATCACCATTCTGAATATCCTGAATCATTCCGTCAATATCCGGATGATTCTGAATCCCAGACAGATTCAGGCTCTCATAGGCTGCCCTGGTAGATACATTGATCCCCGGCTTACCGATCAGCACAAAGCACTCCGGTACCTGGGTGATTCCGGTAAGCTTCTCACCGATCCCCTCTGCCAGAGCCGTACCTCTCATAATACAATAAGGAACATCTGCCCCAATCTTCACTGCCCGGTCCATCAGTTCTCTCTCGCTCAGTCCAAGCTTAAACAGACGATTGATCCCCACCAGTGTTGCTGCCGCATCAGAGCTTCCTCCTGCCATTCCTGCAGCTACAGGAATAAACTTTTCAAGTCTGATGGTAACTCCACCCTTCACCTGAAATTCATCCATCAGAAGCTTCGCTGCTTTGTACACCAGATTCCTCTCGTCACAGGGAATATATGGATAATTCACAGACAGAGAAATCCCGGGGGCTTTCTTTTTCTTTATCTCCAGCACATCATACATCTGAATGGTCTGCATGATCATCCGCACCTCATGATATCCATCCTCTCTTTTTCCCAGAATATCCAGTCCCAAATTAATCTTCGCCAGTGCACGTAAACGCATATAACCCTCCGTTTATTCCTTTGTTTTTTATTCTTCAGCAAATACCCGGTATTGGAACCGGGCTTTTGTACTTTGTATACAAAACATTCTTGAGTTTTATTTTAAATCATTTTCAGCAGGATTTCAATACAGGAAACTCTGTTTTTTTGTGGGATTTTTTTCAATAACAGAACCTGCGGCAGCCTTTTAGCTCTGTACCTGTTTTACCAGAAGCAGAGACTGGCCGGGACTGATCTCCGCCTCCTGCAGACTGTTCATCGTGCAGATTTCCTCCACTGTGGTATAAAAGGATCTGGCAATATCCCACAGCGTATCTCCCGGCTTAACCATATAAACAGTAACACCTGGCATATCCTGGATTTTCTTCATGTCCAGAGGTTTCTCCTCCACATGATCAATGATCATTTCCTCCCACTGCCTGAATACCAGCACATTCAGCCCTACAGAGGCCTTTACCTCGATCTCATCTCCGTCAGCCATAGTCACAGAAAGCTGCTCCAGCTCCGAATGCAGAAAATACCTGCAGTCCGGACCCACACCCTTTGCATCGATCACATGGGTAAAGGGCAGCATAGCTTCCATAGAATAAAAGGGCATCTCATCATTACCAATAATATAAAGAAGCCTCAAGATCACAATTCCCTCTACCTGGATTCCCTCCTCCGTAATCCTGGTCTTATCAATCTTCACCCTGCCGCAGCTATGGCAAAGCTGCAGCACTTTCCCCTGGCTTTCCTTCACTTTAATTCTGTCATTCATCCGGAACCTGGACAAATTCCGCACCAGAAGACTTTCCAGAATCTCCTGTTTTCCATGAAGCACGCATTCTTTCAGAGGAGTATATACATCCTGGACCAGATCATACTCCACCTCCCGGTACAGCTTCATATTCAGCTCCAGTACAGCATCTATCTGAAAAATCCTCTCTTCCCCGTCTCCATCCGGTTTTACCTCCATCCCCTGATGGATCAGGGAAACCTCTATATGGGGGATCAGCTCCTCCCCACACCCCTGACACTCCATTTCCCTGGAAAAGGGCAGGGTATATTCCTGCCACTGCGGCAAAGCTTCCTCATCTGTCCCTTCATAAAGAATAAATACTGCCAGCTCTCCCTTCACACGTATCTTATCCTTCTCCACCCGCAGGTCCAGGTTTCTGGGTTCTATAGTGTGCCATAAAAGGGACTCCACATTAGGCCGGTTCGCTGCAAGTTCAATATCTTCTTTAATACGTAGCGTATCTTTTTTATGTATACAGAGACTCATAAGCCCCACCCGCTTCTTTTTTACCGAAATATCCTCTTCCTCCAGAGCCACCGGTATCTGAATCCCTGTTGTCTCATCCACCGCAGCATAAAAGGTTACGATGGCCTTGATATTCAGCTTTCTTGAATGGATCACATGGATGCTCAGATCCTCCATCTCCCAGTTCAGACAAAGCTTATCTCCGCCCTCTATTCCCTCCAGGTTCACAGTCTCATCCACCGGCAGCTTCGCTGCCAGACTGTATATTCTGCCTTCCTTCTCCCCTACATAAAGCATATCTACGTTCAGACTCCCCTTCAGAAAAGCCCTTCCTTCACTAAGGCGCACTTCATCCATGGAAATCTCCGCCTTACTCTGGATCATCCTTCCAATATCCGGTCTGGTATCCGGCACATTATAATCCTCATCAAAGGTTACCTGGCTGGCAGCCTTACTTTTCACCCGAAGCATCTGCACAGTTTCTTTCTTCAATTCCATCATTCTCTAATCCTCTCCTTCTATGATATACAGACTCAGATCTCTATTTTTTGTTTCCTGTCCTCACAGGAATTGTACCGGTTTATCCGTACTTTTTATTTTCAGGACAATGCAGGGATAGGAGGGCTCCTGTCCCTGTTTCCCCTCAGCAGGTCCCAGAAGCCGGGTTTTACAGAAAACTCCGTTCTCCGACTGTGAGACCTCCTCTACCTGAATACTGTAGCCGCCTGTTACCTGAGTGCCATACCCTTTCATCAGATACATACTGTCCTCCACCTTATAGATCATCTGAAAGCCCTTCTTCTTTTTCTGTTCCATAAAGCGGACTGCTTCTGCAGGGATTTCCTCCTGTTTCACAATTGTATATTCCAAAGGAGTGCGTTCTCCCTCCTCTATCTTAATGAGCCCACATCCGGTCAGAAGCATTACAGCCAGCCAAAAAACCATGGCCATACAGGCTTTTTTTCTCACAATGCTACCTCGGCATATTTCTTTACTAGCCATTCTATGCAGATCCAACGGGATTTATACTTGCAGGCTGTGGGCAGATTCTTTATAATGAATACAATGACGTTAGGATCAATCTCTCAGGGACTGATCCGGAAAGGATTCACAAATGATACGTTTTATTCTTGTCTGTATTGTGGTCATCGGATATCTGATCCTGTCTATCCCGATCTTACTGGTAGAATGGATCATCGGCAAATTTTCTCCTATGACCAAGGATATTAGCTCTCTTCGGATCATTCAGGCTGTATTTCGATTTATCCTGTGGATCACAGGAGCCAAAGTCACAGTAATAGGAGAGGAAAATGTACCGAAGGACACCCCTGTCCTGTATATCGGTAATCACAGAAGCTACTTTGACATCCTCCTCACCTACAGCCGCTGCCCTATCCGCACCGGCTACATTGCCAAAAAAGAAATGGAGAAAATCCCTCTCCTGTCCACCTGGATGAAATATCTCCACTGCCTCTTCCTGGACAGAAAGGACATCAAGCAGGGACTGAAAACCATCCTGGCAGCTGTAGATAAGGTCAAATCCGGCATTTCCATCTGTATCTTCCCAGAAGGCACCAGAAACAAAAATACAGATGACCTGGATATGCTCCCCTTCCATGAAGGAAGCTTCAAAATCGCCACCAAGACGAAATGCCCGATCATCCCCATTGCCATCAATAACTCTGCAGATATTTTCGAGGCACATTTCCCGAAGATCCGTCCTGCAAAGGTTGTGGTGGAATACGGCAAGCCCATCTACCCTGATGAGCTGGACAAAGAAACAAAGAAGCATCTTGGCGAATATACCCAGGGCATCATCCACCAAATGCTTGAAAAAAATAAATCTCTTACCCAGTAACCAATACCCGGAACTGTTTAGAATTTCCACTGGATCTGAACAGTTCCGGGTAAAATTTTCAAAACTATGATCATCTTATCCACTGTAAACCGTTTCTCATCAAATCCAATATTATCCCAGAGACTAATATTGGACACTACTCTTTCCATCTGTTCCGGCGTTGCCTGATTTTCAGACAATGCTACCAGTTCCTCCGATTTCTGCCTGCGAAGCTGATCCAGCTGATCCACCCTCTGGTCAATATAGCTACTCAATATCTCTCCTGCCCCTGTCAGCGATTCCACCAAGATCCCGATCTCCTTCTCCAACGCTTCTATTTCCTCACATATTTTCTGCACTCTAGGATCTTCCTTCAGGGATCTGTGTCCCACAGGAGCCTGACCCTCTCTCAGCTTTTTTACCATCTCCTCATATACATGTCGCTCCACATCCTCCGTATAAATTTTTCCACACCCCGGACAGGCTTTATTATTCAGACGCCGGGTGCATCTAAGGTACTGTTTACCAGACTTTGTTTTTACACTCATCAAAGCATATCCGCAATGTCCACATTTCACCTTTCCTGCCAGCCATGTATTCACAGCCTTCCGGTTCGCCACCACTGTTTTATTTCCCAGAAGCTTGATCCTGCAACCCAGCCATATTTCCGAAGAAACCAGCCCCTCATGAGGGCCGACCACAAGCATATGTCCCCGCAGATTCTGAAGCTTATCCGTATCTGCGCCTCTGCCCTGATACAGATAACACCCATGTATGCCGTCAAACATTCCCGGATCACTGGCAATATTTGTCCCCTGGCTTCTGAAGAAACGGTACACATCCATATCCGCACGCACATATGCCGGATTCCTCAGCAGCTGGGCAAGCATTGGGCGGATCAGCGCTTTTCCATAAAACAGGACTCCCTTTTCCGTATAATACCGGGTGATGTCTCCATAAGAAGTCTCCGGCTGACAATACATGCGAAAAATTTCCCGGACAATCTCCCCCTCTTCCGGCTCCTCCACCAGCTTCTTGGTATGGATCCCATCCATTACGATTTCCTCCAGCCTATAACCATAAGGTGCCTTTCCTCCCATATGAAATCCTTTCTGGCTTCTGGAATAATAAGCATCACAGACACGCTTCTGGATCGTCTCCCGCTCTAGCTGGGCAAACACAATACAGATATTTAACATTGCCCTGCCCATAGGCGTGGAAGTATCAAATTTCTCAGTGGAAGACACAAACTCTACCTGATATTGCTGAAACAGCTCCATCATATTAGAAAAATCCAGGATAGAACGGCTGATTCTGTCCAGCTTGTACACGATCACCTTCTCCACCTCCCCTCTCCGGATATCCGCAAGAAGCTGCTGCAGCTGAGGCCTGGTGGTATTTTTACCACTGTATCCACGATCCTTGTACTCCCTGAAGGATCCGCCCTTCAATTCATACTTGCAGAACTCAATCTGACTCTCAATAGAGATACTGTCTGCCCTGTCCACGGACTGCCTGGCATAAATTGCATTGATTCTGTTCATAAAAGCCCTCCTTTTTCATCTGTGTATGGTTTTTTCATATGATTACATTTATAATTTAATTATATATCACCGCTTATTTACAGGAGGAAACTATATGCGCAGAAAATGTACTGATTCCCTGATCCAGTGGAAAAAAAATCCCCACCGCCATCCTCTCCTTCTCCAGGGGCTGCGGCAGACCGGTAAAACCTGGCTGGCCCTGGATTTTGCAGAAAAAAATTACAAAAATACCCTCTATCTCAACCTGGAGACTGACAAACCAGTGGCAGATTATCTCTCCGTATCCAGGCCTCCCCAGGATGCGCTGCTTTTCCTTGAGACCTATGCCGGAAAACCTCTTCTGCCTTCTGTCTCATTGCTGATCCTTGATAACATCCAGTGTGTACCGAAGCTTTCCACACTTCTGGCAGCAATCTCTCTGGATCATCCACAGTATCACATCCTTGCTATCCACAGAGGCCTTGCCTCCCCTGAGCTCTACAACAAAAATGATTTCCATATTATCAGCCTGTATCCTCTAGATTTTGAGGAATTCCTCTGGGCAAATGCGGAATATGCCCTATCCAGGGAAATCCGCAGACACTTCTCCACCCTGACTCCCCTGGGAAAAGAACTGCACCAGAAAGCTCTGTCACAGTTTTACCTCTACCTGGTCCTCGGCGGAATGCCGCTGTCTGTACTGGAATACCGCAAAGAGAAAAAACTTCTGATGGTACCGGATATACAACAGAAGCTATTGGAACTGATCCTGGGTGATATTTCCAGCCAGGCTCCCACAGGAATGACCCGCCACTGTCAGAATGCCTGGCTCTCCATTCCCGCACAGCTTGAAAAATCCAGCCGGAGATTCCAATATTCCCTTATAACCAAGGGTGCCACAGCCAAAACCTATGAAAAGCCACTGGACTGGCTGCTCCGGTCAGGATATGCCCTTGCCTGCCGCCAGACCTCCCTGCATCTGTATCCCACTGACTGCGGACTATGCGCCAGAGTACTGGGTGTACCATCTTATCAGCTGCTCACCGGTTCCGACACCCCGGCAACCAGAGCCTGCACCGAAACCTTTCTGGCACAGCACTTTACCAGAAACGGATACACCCTCTCCTACTGGTCCAGCGGCAACCAGGCCGAAGTGCCCTTCCTTCTGGAAAAAGAGGGCCGGCATATTGCTGTGGACTACCGCCTGACCCCACATCAAAAAACCCGGAACCTTACCAGATTCCGGGCTGAAATAAATACAAACGCAGAAATGTACCTGCTGTCAGTGGAGGACTTCAGGGAAAAAGAAAACTACCATATTGTACCGGTGTATGCGGGATTTTGTGTGTGATACGCCAAAAGGGACTGTCGGATGACAGTCCCTTCTTCTTTGCAAAAGAGCCTCTGATCAATATAATCAAAAGCTCTCTTCGCATCTGCATAACATTTATTATCTAAAAGTGTTTTCATAATCAGGTGACAGGGTAAAAGTAGAAGAATTTTTTCAATACAGTGTCATGTTGTTTTGCAATAACTGTTTATTTCTAATATCAGAGTCAATAATTATCCACTTATAAATCATAAAAAAACAGCTATTCTCCAATTCTGTGAGCAATTCCCCACACGAAATTTCCTCCAAAAATAACCTGTACACCACCCCAAGGGGAACTATAATCATGACAAAGATTAAAAACACAAAGAAGGGCATGGCTAAAAAGACATTAAGTATGTCTCTTGTAGTTGCAATGCTTGCTACTTCTAATGTGCCGGTATGGGCTGCTGAATTCAGCGATGGTTCTGACGTAGCAGTTGCTACAGAAGCTCCTGCAACAGATGCATTCTCTGCTGAAACAGACGCTACTCCGGTTGCAGATGAGACAGAAACACCATCTGCTCAGGCAGTAGTAGAATCTAACGATATCAATGCTGATATTAATGTTACTTCAGCTGCATTTGAAGGAAATGTAGGCGTCAGCGGTACTATCATTGATAAAACAACTGAGGACAAAAGCGCATTAACAGATTTCAAATACGCATGGCGTGTAAAAGGCGACAATGTTGCCATTTACAGTGGTGAAGTTGCAAAAGCAGACCAGGCTGGAGTTGCAAGCATGGGATTTACAGTGGATTTTGCAGTTCAAAATCCAACAAATACTACACCAGCTGCTCAGAAAGTTGACTGGAGTAAATATGTTGGAAAAACACTTGAACTGTACATCTTCAAAAACGAAGATTCTACTGACAATACAAAGGTCGACCCAACAGTTATCGGAACAGCTACATTAAGCAAAAAAGATGTAACTGGATGTGATCTTGCACTCAGCAAGACAAGTGAAGCTTATAATGGAAAAGATTTCTATTTAGCAGCTAGCACAGATGATACTAGCGCAAATGCTGTTCATTGCAATGAGATTTCTTTAGGTGGGGCAAAACTGAATTCTGATTTCTTTACAGTAACTGCATCTGGAACAGCTAAGAATGCTGGAGAAAAAATGACAGTTACAGCAACAGCTAAAGCTGATTCTCCATATTCTGGAACATCAAAGGATGTCACATTCAAAGTAACTCAGAGAGAGTATCAGAAGGGTGATATTATTGCCAAAGTAACTGAAGGACAGTCTTATCAGTATACAGGAGATAAGATTGCTGTTAAGGGAGCAACTTTAACAGAATCTAAAGATCTTTCCGGCGCAGATTTAACTGCAGCTGTTGCATCTGGTGTTGCAACAGAGAGTGCAACTATTGGAACTCAGAAGGTAGTAATCCCAGTTAATACTTCTAAACTTCCAAATTTCAGTAATGCACCTAAAACTCTTGTTACTGATGGAGAATCTGCAACAGGTAAAGTAGAAATCACAAAACGTGATCTTAAAAATAATGTTGTAGCATCTATTAGGAATGGAAAAGTACAGAAAAATACAACTGTAAAAGATTTTATTGATAAAGATCTTATTCTGACAGGTACAGAAGGAACAAAACTTAACCTTACAGGTAAAATCAATACAGATAAAGATACTGTTGCTGATTATACAGTTACTGTAATCAACCCTGAAAATGAAGTTGAAACTGACAGTTTCAGCCTTGTTGGTACATATAAAGTTACTATTCAGGCATGGGATGCAAAAAATACATGTATCAACGGACAGACATTTGAAGTTAAAGTAGCTGGTAATGTTATTGCCGGTACAGAATATTCTAACGAAAAAACTTATAATGTTTACTATACTGGAGAAGCAATTACACCATCACAGGCAGATCTTGGAGATCTGACTATCATTGGTAAAGATGGCACAAAGGAGAAACTTCAGAAGGATCAGTGGACAATCACTGGATACAAAGCAAATGTAAATGCAGGTGATGCATATGCAACTGTAAAAATCCTTGGAGATTCTACATATGCTAACCAGACAGTTGATGTAAAATTTACAATCAACCCTCTGACTGTAAAAGAATCCACAGTAACTGTTCCTGAAACAATTACTTATAATAAAGGTTATGATGCAGCTTCTGACTATAAAGTACCGTTAGTAGTAACAGCAACTGATCCAAGTGGAAAGATTGTAAAAGGATTATCTGCTGCAGATTATACTGTAAGCTATGAATATACAGAGAAAAATGCAAACAGAGAAACTGACAATGTTAAGCACAACAAGATCAAAGCTACAATCAAGATTACAAACGGAAACTTCAAAGGTGTTGAAACTGTTGAATTAAATAATAAGTTAACAGAAATCGTTGCAAAGGCACTGAATGATAGTATGATTAAGTTAACACCAGATACTTATACATACACTGGTGGTAACATCATTCCTGAGTACTATGTAACAGATGGTGCATTTGTTCTGAACGAAGGTAAAGCAGCTAATAAGAATGTTTCTGAGGAATATGAGCTTGTAAGTGTTACTAACAACCTGAATGTTGGTACTGGTAAAGTAACTGTTAAGGGTATCAATGATAACTATTCTGGAACAGCTTCCGCTAACTTTACTATCACAGCAGCTAAAACATCTGATGTAAAAGTATCAATTGATCCACAGAAATACACAGGTAAAGCTATCCGTCCACGTACATTTAAAGCTACATTAAACGGAAACGATGTTACAAGCCAGTTTGAGATTGTATCCTATGGCGAGAACGTTAAAGCCGGTACAGGTACTGTAGTTCTGAAGCCAGTTGATGGAAACAAGAACTTTGCAGGTGAAAACATTACTGCTGAATTCAAGATTTACAACGAAATTGTTGAAGGTACACTTAAAGTATATAATGCTAACGGCATTGAAGTAAAAGATAACGCTAAAGCATTTGATTTTGATGGTACTGCTAAGACATTCGCAACTGAAAGATTGACTGATCTTCAGTCTTATAAAACTGATTCTGCCGGAAATGTAACATATGGTACAACTAAAGCAACAGCTGATGACTTTGAGATTAAATATGCTGAAAATGTGACTGGTGTTCCAAACTCAAAAAATCCAGAAGCCAATACAGCATATGTATATGCTGTTGCCAAAGAAGGAACAGGATATACTGGTCATCAGACAATCACTTTAGCTGATGGTTCCAAGATTAAAAATGTTGTAGCATATACAACTTTCAAAATTAAAAATGTTAAATTTGTAAAAGAGAATGTATCTTTAAAGAATGGTACTTATGCAGGTGGTCTTGCTGTTAAACCTGAAGTTCTCGTTCAGATTAATGGACAGACTCTTGTAGAAGGCAAAGATTATGAACTTACATTCTATACTCATACCACTGCTAAAGTTAATGGTCAAGAGGTATACACATATAAAGAAGTAAGCAACCGTACAGAAGTAACAGATGGTAAAGTTTATGATGTCCGTGTTAAAGGTATTGGTGGATACGCTACATCCGATATCACAATCAACAATGCATGGGGAATTGATAAAAAGAATATCAATGACTGTGATGTAAAAGTTGTTGATGGTGTTGCAACTGTTATGAATGGTTATATCCCAGTTCCGTCTACAGAATACACTGTAAAGGAAAATGAAGATAAGACATATACAGTAACAGCTAATGCAACATCCAAAAACTATACCGGATCCAAGACAGTAACTGCACAGGGTAAAGCAGAAGGTGAGAAACCAGACGCTCCAATGATCAGCGATGTAAAGGTTGTTGGTAATAAAGCTACTGTAATCCTTTCCGGGGAGGCAGAAGGCGCAACTGGTTACGACTATGTAATCTCTAAAGACCGTGACTGCATTAACAACAAGAATTATGCTTCTGTTAATAAGAACCAGGTTAAGACTTTAACAGACTTTACCTATGTAGGTCAGGGAACATATTATGCATACTGCCACGCTTGGAAACGCGGAGCTGACGGTAAGAAGGTATTTAGTGACTGGTCCAATGCTTATCCATTTGCTGTATCTGCAATTACACCTTCACAGCCTGTAATTACAAGTGTAAAAGCTAAAGGTTCTACAGTAACAGTAACTTATACACAGGCTTCCAACGCTACAGGTTATGACGTAGTTCTTGGCACAGCAGCTAAAAAAGTTGGCGATGAGCTTCGTCCGGTAGAGTATGGTACACTGGTTAAGAAGAACATCAAAGGAAATGTTGTAAAAGCAACATTCAAGAATGTGAAGAAAGGAACCTACTATGCAGGTCTCCACGCATTCAACAGAACATCTGAAGACGGCAAGAAAGTATTCAGCCAGTGGTCAAATGTTAAAAAGGTAAATGTAAAATAATCCATTTGGGTAAATAATACAGATTCCTAAAAGAAAAGCTCCAGCCAGAAATGGCTGGAGCTTTTCGTATGCTTTTCAAGAAACGCCTGGAGGGGTCTGACCACCGAAAATATTCGCTCCTGATGATTGAAAAACAAAGTCCCCCGGTCAGTTGACCGGGGGATCGCTTTATTTTACCTCTACTAATTCAATTTTGAAGTTCAGTTCTTTTCCGGCCATTTCATGGTTGGCGTCGAAAGTGATGTTTTTCTCATCCTTGGCTGTTACCTTTACCGGGAATGGCTGTCCGTACTGGTTGGACAGATATACCTGCTGACCTACCGTAAGGTCCTCAGAGCCTGGGAGCTGAGCGATCTCCATAGTGAAAATAGCGTTGGGATCAGCCTGACCGTAAGCTTCCTCAGGCATCAGATGTACATCAATTACCTGGCCCACTTCCATGTCTGCTACAGCAGCATCGAAGCCTCTGATCATCTGGCCTGCGCCACAGATAAATTCCAGTGGTTCTCCACGGTCATAAGAAGAATCAAACTGTGTACCGTCATTAAAGGTACCTTTGTAATGAGTACGGCAGGTCTTGCCCACATTGCGGCCTGTGATCGGGTTATGGGATCCACAGCTTCCACCGCAGCCACCGCCGCAGCTATCACCACAGGAATGTCCCTCTTCATGGCTGCCGCAGGAATGCTCTTCCCCATGGTGATGATCACAATTCACGCCGGAAGACACTAATTCGCCCTTCAGATAAGCTTCCACAGCCTGATCTGCATCTCCCTGGGCACCTGAACAAAACTCGATCCCAGCCTCTGCGAGAGCTGCCTGTGCACCGCCGCCAATACCACCGCAGATCAGCACATCCACATTCTGTCCGTCCAGCAAACCAGCCAGAGCACCATGTCCGCTGCCATTGGAACTGATGACCTCACTGGAGATTACCTGATTGTTCTCTACCTCATACACCTTAAAGTTTTCTGTTTTTCCAAAATGCTGAAAAATATTTCCGTTATCATAGGTTACTGCAATTCTCATGTGAAAAATCCTCCAATTTTAATACAAATGTCGTTCAGTCCAGTATATCCTGTAAAGGCAATAAAATCAAGAGAAATCAAGGCTTTTGCCGGTTTTTAAAGGCACTGTCATCTTTATATAAACGGCGACATTTTTCACTGGTAAGTCTTTAATTTTCGGTGGTCAGACCCCTCCTATTATTGACGAATTTTTATTTCTGAGTTATCATGAAAATATAAAAGAATGTTTCATTTGCAGGAGTATCTCATGAAGGTAAAAAACAGTATTTCCACAACAATGAGAACCTTAAAAGGCAAAGAAACCAAAGACAAAGCGGCAAAAAATATTTTTTCATATAAGCCGATCATGGGCAATATTCTGAAGTACACGGTGGCAGAATACAGTGATTGTTCTCTGGAGGAGATCATAAACTGCATTGAGGGAGATACCATCCAGACAGGAACCGCATTTGTAGAAGAAGATATGGCAGGAAGCATCCGGGGTGAGCAGACGGAATTCAACACAACAGATGAGGCACCGGCAGTTTTTGATATCCTGTTTCGTTCCCTGCTTCCAAAGAAAAAGGAAAATATCCTGGTAAATCTTCATGTGGATTTTGAATTGCAGAAGAATTACCGGCCTGGGTATCCTGTTATTAAAAGAGGCATATACTATGGATGCCGGAAATTATCCTCACAGTTGGATAAAGTAGGGAAGAATGGGAAAGGCTATAAATATCTGGAAAAGGTGTACAGCATCTGGATCTGCCTTGACAATATTCCTAAAGAGCAGCAGAATACCGTATCCTATTATAAGATACATAATTATAAAAACGAAGGCTTCCGTGTCCCTGACATTCAGATCGATGCCGCAGAAGCAGACCTTATGGAAGTTGTCATAGTACGTCTTGGAGGGGAAGAGCAAAACGAAAAAGGACTGATGGACCTTTTATATGGTGTATTTTCCGGTAATCAGAAGAAAGTACTGTCTTACATTCCGGATTCAGACAGTCAGATCCGACAGAAGGAGGTGTCCGATATGTTGA
>OLNL01001174.1_pt1 | contig 25429 bp, 15 predicted proteins | sample 1672181 | NCBI WGS metagenome assembly OLNL01 (sample SAMEA3136656, study PRJEB25190) | human gut metagenome | biome: human gut; feature: human-associated habitat; material: faeces | place: Austria | collected 2013
TTTAAATATGATAGATTTAGAAAAAAAAGTTTTTCACATATAAAAAAATGAGCCTGACATGTATTGTCAGACTCTTTCTTCTAGATCTTTCCGATCCGTTCCATATGTGTTTGTAGTAGTTCATCTTCTAAAATATTAGCTGATACTGTAAAATCACAGGTGTTAATAAAATTTTCCTTTTTGCAATAAACAAGCAATTTGCAGCCTTGCTTATTCCGATAAGCACGAACTTTATCTGCGTACTGCGTCCAGGCAGAAGTTTCTGGGATTTCAATCAGCAATTGTGTATGACTTCCCTTTGCTTCTTCTAAAACTTCTTCTAAATAAAACTGCATTGTTTTATCTTCATCATATCCAACTCTGCAGATGATCGTCATAACATGAAAATCATTGATCTGATCTTTGTATTTTTCATAATTCTGAGAAAAGCAGACAACATTGATCCTTTTTTCTTGATCTTCAAAGTCAAAGAAACACATTTCCTGTTGTTTTTTTCTTGTAATAAAAGCATTCTTATTGAGAATTACTCCTGTTATTTTTATCCTGTATCCTTTTTGATAGTTACGAACTAAGACTTTGGATACAGCACAATTTGTTTCAATATGATCCATTGGATGTCCAGAAACAAACACCCCCAAAAGTTCATATTCATTTGCTAAATCTTTTAAATGGTCTGATTCATAAAACGGTGGCGTATAATGTTCAAACTCATCTTCTGCGATCCGGTGGATCTCTTTTAAATTTTTGATCTTCTCCATTGCTCGTTTCTTTTGAGCTTCCGTCTTCTTATTCAAGAAATCTTTTTCTGCCCTTTCAATCTCATTCTTTTGTTTTTCTAAAACTTTTAACTGTTCTGTGTAATAATCTTTTGCTTCGGCAATTGTCTGACGACTTCCAAATTTTTGGAATGCACCTGCGTTTAAGAGATTATTAAATAATGATTTTCCTGGGCGAACTCTTAGGAAGAAATCTCGAAAGCTTACAAATTTACTAATTTTACGTATCTGGATTAATTTTTCTGCATCAACTCCGACATTAGGAATATGAGTTAATCCAAATAAGACTTTTTCGTCATGTATCACAAAATCAAGCTGAGATAAATTAATATCTGGTGCTAAAACTTTGATCTTGTATCTGGATAAATCTTCAAAGATAGGCTGTGCTTTTTTAATATCGGTATAGTTTAACGTAGCTGTCAAATATTCTAATGGATAGTAGCATTTGCAGTATGCAGTCATATAAGCCACTTTTGCATAAGCGCATGCATGAGATTTATTAAATGCATATTTTGCGAATTCCATCATTTCGTCAAATAATTGATTTGCAATATCTTCTGAAATTCCATTGTTTTTGCATCCAGTGATCTTTCGTTCCATATCGCCATAAACAAAAGCTGCTCTTTCTTTCTCCAGAACTTTTTCTTTTTTCTTAGACATCGCACGACGTACTAAATCTGCCTGACCTAAAGAGTATCCAGCCAGTTTCTGAAAGATCTGCTGAACTTGTTCCTGATAAACAATTGCACCATATGTAGGCTCTAAAATTCCTTTTAAAGCTGGAGTTGCATAAGATACTTTCTTACGTCCATGTTTTGTTTCGATAACAGAATCGATGTACTGCATTGGTCCAGGTCTATACATTGCAACTAAGATTGCTAAATCTTCAAAACTGGAAGGCTTGAATCTTCTCAGCATATCTTTCATCCCATCGGATTCAAACTGAAAGACACTGTTCGTATCACCTTTTGCAAAAATCTGATCAAACACCTGTTTATCATTCATTTCCATGTGATCAAAATCAAGAATTCTTCCAGTCCTTTCATAGACCATACGAATGGTATCTGTTAAGACATTTAAGTTACGAAGTCCTAAGAAGTCCATTTTTAATAACCCGTTTTCTTCAATCTTGACCATATCGCACTGAGATGTCCATTGCTTCTTTTTGACATTATTAAGCAAAGGAATATATTCCCTGACATCTCCGTTATCTGCAATAACAACTCCTGCAGCATGCATTCCAAAACTGTATAATCTTCCATATACAAGAGATGCATCATGTAAGATTGCTTTTGATAACTTCTGATCCGTTTCTAATACATTAGCACAAACATATCCAGATATTTTCTGAAAGATTTTTTGACATCCTAAGCATTTTTCACATGGTTTAGTACATCCTTCACATGGATTGGATTGCTCATTTGCCTTTTCAACCATAGCAATGATCTCATTAACTAACGGCAATAAAACACCTTTATCCTTGTAATATCGCACACTTAAAACTCTTCCTGCAGTACGGATTGCTTCTTTGATCTGGTATCTTCCCTGTGTCATAATACAACAAGTGGAATGCTGTCCATATTTCTTTTTTACATACTCAATTAAAAGATAACGCACTTCTGTATGGATATCACTGTCGATATCAGGCATGGATACACGTTCTGGATTTAAGAATCGCTCAAATAACAAATTGTTTTTGAGCGGATCAATGGATGTGATGCCTAAACAGAAACATACCAATGATCCCGCAGCGGATCCTCTTCCAGGTCCAATGGAATATCCGATATAATTTGCATTTTCATTAATATAGGACATGAATTGGTTTAATGACATTTCATCTACATGCTCTTTTAAATATTGCAGATTCTTTGGTGTCAATTTTCCAATCAATCGTCCAACTTCTAGGAAATCTTTTACAATCATATGATAATCTGCGTATCCCATACTTTCAATGATATTTAATTCATATCGAATACGTTTTTGATATATTGGATCCTGATCCAGTCCTTTTTCTTTTAATCCGGCATATGCTGCTTTTTCCAATTCCGCGTTAATGTCTCCGCCATTCTTTAAAAATTTTGGATAGTGTTCTTCTTTTTTAAAGATAACATTACATTCTTTGATCAGACGATAACTTCCCTGCATTGCAGCCTCTACATCATCAGCAGAAATATTCAATTCAGATAAAATACTTCTAAGCTCTTCATCTGTTTTGATATAAAGCTCTCTGGCATACTGATCTAAAGGACGCCACGTTCCATTCTCTGCAGATCTCATGATCTCTCTTGCATGGAAATCGTCCTCTGAATTATTTACCATATGCGCATCATTTGCAGATATCGTCTGTAATCCATATTTTTTTGCATATTGCACTAAAACAGGCATGATCTTTAATTCTTCAGGAACTCTGTGATTTTGAATTTCTATCCAAAAGTTATCTTTTCCAAAGATATGCATCATTCTTTGAATCTGTGTATCAACACACTGACTTACAGCTTCCTGAGAAATGCATGCATTTTGATCTTTTCTTATTCTCTGAAATAAATTTGTGATCTTTCCAGTAATACCTTTTCCCTGATTTACAAGATTTCTTTGTTTCGTAATTTCTTTCTGCTTGTCTTTGATTTCTTGATCTAGTCTTTTAACAGCAAGAGATGCATCTTTTGAAAATTGAATTTCTTTATTCAACTGCTCCAATGCGTGTTTATAAGCTTCCGTTCCTTCTAATTTTGCAATTCTGTTTTTCTTTGCAGTAAATTTTTGATTTGCAACCTTTCTCTCTTTGGCGCGTTCTTCTGTCAGAAGTTTCTTTTCCATTGTTAATTGATTTAAATGTTCAACTTCTTTTTTCTGATTGTCTAATACACTTTGAAAATTTTCCACAGGAATGTGATACTTTTCTCCAAAATTGATCAACTTTCTTTTGCTTTTTTTTATAATGTTATCATTATGCAAAAGAATCGTTCCAAGAGGGCCACTTATACAAGCACTGGTTGCAATAACATTTTCATACCCATCTGTTCCTGGTCCAAAAAATCGCATTAAGATATCATCATTCATCACAGGGTATGTTTCTTTTTCCAAATGATGATTGGATTCTGTGACTGCTTTTGCAATCTGATGATACCCTTTTAGATTTTTGGCATGCAAGACTAAATGACTTCTTCGGAATGGTAATTTACTATTATGATAATAAGCTTCCACGCCTGGGATCGCTTTTATTCCATATCCTTTGCAGCAATCTAAAAATTCTTCCAAAGAAGCCATATTCCCATGTTCAGTGATCGCCATTGCTTCAGCTCCATATTCTGCAGCTTTTTTCACCATATCTCCAACAAGTGCAGCGGAATCAAATTTACTAACATCTGTATGAAAATGATTCACTATTTTTAACATATTCTTCTCCTTTCGTCATGTTAACTGTTACAAAGTAAATATGATTTTTTTGACAGAAAATAAAATCAGACTTCAATTTTCTGTCCAGCTGCAAATAAAGCTTTCGAAAGGAGCATTTCTAGTTCCTGATGAACACCTCTAACCCCTGTTCCGTTTTTATATGCATCATAACACGCATTTTGAAGCGTCTCTTTTGTTATCGTTAAATTCTTTCCTTGTTCGTAAAATAAACTATGATACTCCTGCCACATATCCTTCTTTGCAATCACAATATTGTAAAGAGACTTTGGGGATAGTTTATTTAACTGAACGATTGCACGAAATCTAGCTAATAATTCAGAGATCATTCCATCATTCTTTAATTCTTGAAATACGCTGATGGATTCCATCTGGCCCTTTGTTTCTGTAAATCCTAACGGGATTTTACTGCATTCTCTGTTCTTTATTAATTCTGGAAAAGCACCAAGGCAGATAAATAGCATATGAGAGGTATCAATGTACTCTACCTGTCCATCTCGTTTTGTAACGGGGACCTTTCTACCTTCAACGAATTTTAATAATGATTTTTGCATCAAGAAATTTAATCCATTTTCTGTATCAATCTCAATGATCTTGTCAAATTCATCTAAGAATATGATCGCTCGTTCTGTTTTTTCTTTATTTGAATCAGAAATATCATACGCATGTTGAACCATTTCTGAAAGATCATTTCCTTTGTATCCAGCTGGCGTATAAGCAGAAATATCTTCAATTAAAACTGGATAATCTTTTCCGCAATATTTTTCCACCTGCCTTGCAACCTCTGTCTTTCCAGATCCGGTTGGGCCAACAATAAGTGCATTTGTTCGGATCAACTCTTTTTGTTGAATATGTTTATAAATTGTTAATGCAATCTGCTGCATTGCATGATTCTGTTCAATGACGGAATCGGATAACATCTGATAAATACGATCCAACGTATATTTCGGATCATTTATAATATTTTTTGTTTTGTGTCGATCACTTTCTATTTTTACGATCTGATAACATGTCGGGCATACTTGTATTTTTTCTCCTTCTAGAGATAACGTGAACATTGCTTTGTTTTTATGACATAATGGGCAGGTCTTTTCATTCGTGTAAATTCTATTCGTCATTTTTTCTCCTTTCTAACTCCATATGAAGTGTTTCTAAATCATAAAAGCATCTTGGATCTAATTTTGTTTTTTCTCTGATCTCATCAAACATATGATAGATCTGATACCGATGCAGATGGTGTTTTGCTGCCACTTTACTGATATTCATGTCACAATTCATGAAGTCTATTAAAATATCCTGTTCCTGGTGTGTTAAATAAGTTTCATGCAATTTCTGGAACCTTTGATCCATATTTTTCGACAAAAATTCTAGATACTGTATGATTTCTACGATCTCATTTGCAGATAACTGATAAGTATATTTTTGTACAGAGTGTTTTACATCTCCAAATTCCCATTGAATTCCTTGATCATGATATAAATGGATCACGTCCTTTCTTAATTGATGCTGTAGATGCTTAATCTGAGCACAAGAGCATTCATTGATTTTTAGTTTTTTATTCTGAATTATTATGTTTTTTATGATCATATTTCTATTGTTTCCTTTTAAAATTTCTTCTTTATACAAATATGATTTTTTATTCTGATTTTCTTTTTCACATATAAAAAAACATACAAATAGTTATTTTTCCATATTAATTTTCTCATATCGCATATTTGGTATAAGAGATAAAATCCGGATGCTCCACAGAAAGGAGAATTCGGAATGAAAGAATTCATAGTAAAAGTAATCATAGAACTAATTGATATGGCTAACAATGGGATCATCAGCTTTGTTGTTACCGTTATGGCCACTAGGCATATGACAAAAAACAAAACAGATGTATGCAGGATAAAAGAAAGAGCCAATGTGGATGAAACATCGGCTCAAGATAAGCATGATTCCGAAGATTATACTACCCAGAAATCTTCAGAAATCACGAAATATGCGGATATCCACGACAATGTTGGTTGTGATATCCAAGTAAACATATACGCTGACCAAAAATTTGATCAGTAAGAAAGCAAATTGAATAACAAGCATCCGGATGTTCTCACTTATGAGAATATTCGGATTTTATTTTGCTTTCATTTTAAATATGATAGATTTGAAAATAAATGTTTTTCATATATAAAAATCTTCTTCTTTAAAAGGAAACGTTACCTAACTCATGATTAAAGTCACGAGAGTACGGTGGCTGCTCTTCAAACCTCGTCTTATGGACGGGGTGTTTTTATGCAAAAAAAAGAAGAGTCAGCTACAAAACCAACTCTTCTTCGAATCTATACGTTTTTAATTACGCATTCTGTTTTCTTCTACGATAGAAGAGATATCCCCCTACCATAGCACATGCACTGATGCCTGCAAACAACATCATCTGTGTGTAATCTCCTGTTTTTGGAGTTCCACTTTCTGATGATCCTGATCCACCTGATCTTTCAGATGTCTGATGAGGAGTTGCCTTGGAAGAAACTTTTACTGTCTGTTTCTTATCATTGATATCCTCATGTCTTCCGATCAGTGTATTGGTATCTACATCATACATTTTCTCAAATGCTACCAGAGATTTACCATCTAATGCACTGGCATCGAATTTAAATACGACTTTTACTTCTCCATTTGCCCCTTTAGCGACAAATTTTGTAGAAGCCATAACTTTCTTACCATTGATCTTTAATGGTTTCTTTGTTGCTTTGTCATATAATGTACCCTGTACTTCATAAGTCTTACCAGGTACAAGATTTGTGTATTTCACAACGTCTACAACCGTAACTTTCTTAGAAGGTTTCACGTTGTGAGAACCATCTTTTTTGTTTGTTGCTGTTGTATGTAATTTTGGAGCATGTACGGACTGATCTTCATCATTAATGTCTTCATGAGTTCCAATTAAAGCACCTGTTTTTACATCATACATCTGTTCATAAGCAACAAATGTGTGTCCATTCAGATCACTTGCATCAAATGTGAATGTAACATCAGCAGATCCTTCACTTGTTTCTGGTGTGAATTTTGCAGAAGCTGTTACTTCTTTTCCATTGTTCATAACTGGTTTCTTTGTGTTCTTGTCATATAAAACACCCTTTACTTCCAGTTCTTCTCCTGGAGTAACATTTTTATAAGATACAGTATCAACAATTGTGACATTTTTCTTTGCTTCTACAATATGATCTGCATTTTCTTTGTTTAATGCAGTTGTATGGAGTTCTGGGAAGTTGACTGTCTGATCATTGTCATTGATATCTTCATGGCTTCCGATCAGAGATTTTGTCTCTACATCATATGCTTTTTCATAAGCAACAAGAGTTTTTCCTGCCAAAGATGATGCATCAAACTTGAACGTTACCTGAGCAGCTCCATTTGCTTCTGATGGAGTAAATTTCGCTGTAGCAGTGATTTCTTTTCCATCAACTTTTACAACTTCTCCTGTTTCTTTATCATGAAGAACACCCTGAACTTCGATTTCTCTTCCAGGTTCCACATTTTCATATTTTACTGTATCGATCAGTGTTGTTTCTTTTCCTGCATTGACAGCTTTGTTATTGCTTTCTCCAGTTAAAGTGGTTCCGATTTTTGGAATTACAACGGTCTGATCATTGTCATCAATGTTTTTATGGTCAGCGATCAACGCACCAGTTTCAACATCGAAAACTTCTTCATAAGCAACAAGAGTCTTTCCTGCAAGAGCTGATCCATCAAATGTGAATTCAACTTCTGCTGTTCCAGATTCTGTTTCTGCAGTAAATTTACCTGTTGCAGTTACCTGTTCTCCATTAACAGTGAATGGTTCTTTCGTTTCTTTGTCATAAAGAATACCTTTTACTTCATATTCACGACCTTTTTCAAGTCCCTGATATTTTACAGTATCCACTAATGTAATCTTCTGATCAGCATTTACAACATGGATCTGATTATCTTTTCCAACAAGAGTTGTACCGATCTTTGGAATAGAAACAGTCTGTCCTTCATCATTGAGATCTGCATGAGATCCAATTCTGTTTTCCCCCTCATAGAGATCTTCAAATACAACTGTTGTTGTACCTGCAAGATTACTTCCATCGAATTCGAATTCAAGTTCTACTGTTTCACTATTAGAAGTTGCTGTAAATTTCTTTTCAGCACTTACTTCTTTTCCATCAATTTCTAAAGGATTTCCTGTGTTCTTGTCGATCACTTTTCCTTTTAATGTATACTCTCTCCCTTCGACAATGTTTTCAACTTTGACTGTATCAACCAGAGTTACCTTCTTGCCTGCATAAGACATATGAGTTCCATTTGTCTTATCAGATGCTGTTGTGGACACTTTAGGGATCAGAGTTGTCTGGTCTTCATCTTCGATGTCCTGATGAACTGCATACTCTTTGCCTTTATAAGTAAGAGATTCAAATGCAACGATTGGTTTTCCTGCAAGTTTAACTCCTGAAAATTCAAAGATAACATCTACAGTTCCATTCTTAGATTCTGCTGTAAATTTTACACTGGATGTGATCTCTTTACCTTCATCATCTAATGCTGGTTTCCCTGTTTTTTTGTCCATTAATTTACCATTGATCGTATATGTTTTTCCAACGATCAGGTTTTTGTAGGATACAGTATCTTTAATTTTCATGTTTGTAGATGCTTCTATAAGATTAGATCCTGTATTTGCATCGCTTGCTTTTGTTCCAATGCTGACAAAACTGATCGTCTGACCTTCATCATTGATATCCTGATGAGTTGCGATCGTTGCCCCGTCAGATTCTCTTGTTAAGACTTCAAAGACAACAACATCTTCTCCGCCAAGATCACTTGCATTGAAGTTTAATTCAACATCAACGCTTCCTGCTTTTGTTGTATTTGTAAATACTTTTGTTCCAGTCACTGCTTTTCCATCTTTATCAAGAACAACAGCACCTGTTTTCTTGTTCATTAATGTAGCAGTTAATCTGTATTTATCAGGAGCTACATGTTCGTAATTTACAGTATCAATGATCGTAACATCATCTGTTGCAGATGCAATGTTATTATCTGTTTCTTCATTCTTTGCTTTTGTACCGATTTTTGGTTCGGATTCATCTGTGATGGTTCCACCCTGAATTGTTTTACCATCTTTTGTGATATAGAATTCGAATTTAACAAGTTGTAATCCTTTGTTGGAATCACTTCTTAATTCTTCGACTTCATATTTACCATAAGGGAAAGCACCTTTTTGGTTATCGACATTAGCCATACTTCCGTCTTCCCCTTGGCCAAACCATGTACCAGCATTGTGATCATATTCTCCATTTTTGTCAGTTACAACAACATGAGATTCCCCAGTTGCTGCATTTGTGATCTTAAATGCTGCATTGATATTTTTTTGTTCATCAGATTTCTTATTGAATACATAGTTTCCTCGAATGATCTGGTTTTTGAAGTTCAATCCTTCTACCATATTTGCGGTATAAGTTGTTCCATCTTCTCCATGGCATTCAACGGTATGTTCATTACCATCGCTAATCATGTATCCCTGACTTGTTGCGATCTCTTTCACACCATAAGTACCGTAAGGTAAGCTGCGATCTTCTGTCTGAGCAGTGTATTTCTTTTCTTTGTCATTCCATGTTGTAGAGATTTTTGTAACCTCTTCTCCTGGATTGATTGTTTTACCCTCATATTTGATCGCATTTGCACTGCGGTTAATGATAGAGAACTGTGTTCCTTCTAAAGTCGCTGCATCTTCAGCTAACTTATGATCTTTACCACCGATTGCTTCACTCTTATTCAGCTCTGCATCATTTTTTGTTACCTGAATGGCATACATCTTTGTTGGATCACTAACTGTGAAATCAGAAACAAGTTTACTTGGCTGCTCTCCATCTTTTCCGCTGACTTTTGTGAAATATGTTCTGTCATTTAAGACCTGTCCATTCACAGATACAGTAGAATCACTGATCTTGTATCCATCTGGAGCTTTTGTTTCTTCAATGGTGATTGTTCCGTAAGGAACGCATGTCCCACCACTTGAATTTTTATAAAACTCATCCCCTGATACTTTATATCGATCGTCAAATTGAAGCACAAAATTACCATTAGCTGCCTTTTTAGTTTCTAAAACCCAAGTTCTAGTTGCAGTACTTGGAAGTTCAGATTTGCTGTTGTAATATTTATTGTAATATTTTACTGTGAATTGCGCCCCAGAAAGGTTTGCATCGCCCTGAATCACTTCTCCAGTCTCCTTATCAACCTTTTTGACTTCAAAGTTAATTGGGTCATTGTCAGGCTGATCGGATACAGTCACAATTGCTGGATCATCATCATCGTTGTCTGTTGTTACTTTCACAGAATGAACGGTATCATCTTTTAAGTATCCCTGAGGAACTTTCGTTTATCACAATAGGTAAGATCTTGATCTTCCCTTTTTGTTTTTTAAAACGTATATAAATACAAATTATTTTGTTTTACCACAAGCACACTGATATCCTGTAATAACTTTTTCATCATAGGCTTTTTTATCTATTTTCCATTCTTGTTTTGTAGATGCCTCGTGATGAATTTTAACCGTGACAGGTCTTGATGAATAGTTATGTCCATCACATTCCCCATTCCATCCCTGTGTTCCCATATACATACTAAATGGCGGAGCAAATTTATCTACTTCAAGATTTTCATTAGTAAACACCAATGAATCGTATCCTGGTTTTGGGTATCCATTTTCTTCTGTCCAGCCCCAATCTCTTTTCATATCTTCTATTGTGAAGAATTTATTTGGAGTTACTGGATATGTTTTATTTTTAACGCTATCCAGATAATCTTGTGTAAGATCTCGGCCATCTTTTAAACAAATATCATGAAAAACTGTTTTTTCTTCATCATAAGCTGGGACCGTTACCGTTTCATAATGTCCCTGAGCATCATGATGAACTGTCTTATAAACTGGCTTGTAATCATGTGTGTGTGTTGCAGTCGTTACCGTAAATGTCTTTCCGTTTTTCTTGATCACACGGACTTTCACATTATCTGAACCGATCTTTTTGGATAATGTCATTTTCCATGCACCGGAATTTGCATTTGCTTTTTTTGTGTATTTCTTTCCGTTTACAGTAACCTGAACTTTATAACTTGGTCTGGTATAACCGGAAATTGTTCGACTGCTTGGTGTAAATTTGTTTACTTTAACTGTTTTTGCAATTCCATAAACTGTCTTTTTTGCATACAGCTTTTTCTTTTTATAAGACTTCACTGTATATTTCTTTCCTGCTTTTACTTTTGGAACCTTGACTTTAAATTTTCCCTTTTTATTGGCTTTGACTTTATATGTCTTTTTGCCAACTTTGACTTTTACTACATTTTTCTTTTTGGTCTTTCCTTTGATCACGGTCGCATTTTCATAAACTCTATTCACAGAGAGCTTCTTTGTTGCTGCACTGACATTCACATTTCCAGTCAATGCAACACTTGCAGCCATCATCAGAGAAAATAATCCGAATGTTAGCTTTCTTTTTCTCATAATTGTTCACTCCTTTTTTATTAATCTGTTGATATTGACAGTTTACGATAAAAACAGAGGAATTGCAATTTTTGTGTTCGTATACATTTCAAAAAACTAATACAAAGATCTCCATCTTTTCCCCTGCGCCACACCGGGCATGCGACTTTCATCGCACACGGCGTTCCATCTGATCATGCGATCAGACTTGGGACGATCCCTCCACTGCTTGTTATCACAGTTTCATCGGTACTGTGTCCCTACTTTCACAAGAATAAAAACATTTCGTACTGCTTCCTATACGCCATTCTTGCGTATTCTTTTTATCCATAAGTACTTATAGTTACCATCCCATTGACAGATGTTCTTAGATGTCTCTTGCTTACGACGTTCCGAATATCTTAGCTTTCCATAAATCCTTAGGTGTCTGCTATGAGCCTGTCAGATTCGATCATCCTTGTTTGATCGCCCGAATTTCATATAAAAGATTCTTACTTTTCGGTATCTGACACTGATCTTATCAGTCATGATCTTTCGATCAAGTTTACGTTTAGACACTTACCTTCGCAGATTCGTCAGTATTTTCTACATTCTCACCTTAGATTTTTTATAGCATCCCGGCATATCAGTTTTCATATGAAGATTCACTTAGAAAACCTTCTGCCGACTTTACCTGGCTTCATACATGTTCACACTGTCATGATCCTATGCATGCAGGAGTTTAGATCATTTGCTTCAAGTCAACATGACGACTCTCATTTCAAATGTCAGATATTCAGTTGTAACTATTATAGTCCTTCTGTTTCATGATCTCTCATTTATCAGAAAACGTCTCGCACCTTTTACGTAATAAGTTCCTGCGTCAACTTCTACGACTTTAGAATTTCCATTTGCATCAGTTTTTAAAGTTGCTACTTTGTTTGTACATGCCTTTTCTTTGTAAACTCCGTACTCAGCATTTGCCAAACTATAGCAACTGTTTCCGTTTGTCATTGTAGTATTTGCGGATGTTTTTTTCAGCTTTAAGCTTCCTTTAGACTCGATCGCGACTTTGTAGATTCCAAATCCTGACTGTGTATTGATCTTTTGACTGTTTAATCCAAAGACCACATAACCAGCAGATGTGTCGACGTGAAGGATTCTTAAACGAACCTTTCCATCTTCTTTATCATGAAATTCTCCCATAGGGTTGCTGATATGAGCACACTCTCCAGCGTACATATGTCGGCTGCTATAAGTAGAACCTTTTTTCTCATTGCTGTCATCATTTGTATAGGTTGTTACAAATGATCCTTTCTGATGGAAGTTCAACTTCGCTTTGTTTCCATTTTTTGCTGTGACTTGGTATTTATAGTCATTATAATTTGGTAAGGTCATACCAAAAGTAACATTTTCTAAATCCTTTTTAGCCTGAGGATCTTTGATCGAACTGTTATTATATAACTGACTCCATGCATCATTATCTTCAGATGGTACATATAAATATTTAATGCTGTGCTTGATTGATTCTGCACAAGCTTTGGCATTATAGTTTACCTGTGTATCTTTGATATCTGAAAAATAACGGATCGCTGTTTTGTATTCGAAATACTGTCCATCCTGTAATTTAGATGTATCGATCCTATCAAAGACGATCGGATCACCTGTCTTTTTATCAGTAACAAATTTTAATTTTGAAGCCCCGCTAATGGAAGCGCTCACATCATTTGTTAATAATCTTGCAACAGATTTTAAAGCTCCGATCTTTTTGATCTTTACTTTAACTGATGTTAAACTTGCAGGAGATGCTGCGATCTCTAATACTCCAGTTGTTTTGTCAAAAACAGCAGTATCTTTTGTAAGATCAATTGCATCCTCAGATCCATTTAAGTATACCTCAAAGTCACTTAATTTTAATTTATCTGCGACACGTTTACTTGTAGTGATTGGGATCTTTACTGTAACATCATAAGTATTTGCTTCAACTGCCTGTTTTGTAATGTTTCCGCCATTATCGACAATTGTATCAATACTCATTGTCTGATCCTTAATAGATCCAGCACTCATTACCTGTCCTGTGATCAGAACATTCTTATCTTTTTCAAAATAAGATTTTGGAATGTAAGCTAATCCAGTTGTTTTATCAAATTTGATATCTTTGATCACATCTGGATTTGCATTGTCTGTACCTTTCACAAAAGCTGCATCATACAGTTTTCCAGTATGATTGATCTTTGATGCTGCTAAATTCACAACATAATAATCTGCATTATCATTTGCCTGATAAACAGGGATAATGCTTGTATATTGGGAAAGGAATGCATCAGAGTGCTTTGTCCATAACTCATCAATAGTACAATTACTTGGAATCTTTGATTCCTCTGCAAGTAATTGTTTCAAACGGATCGTATATCCTGTCTGTTCCAGATCATTTTTAATGTTGGCTACTGACTTACTAGATTTAATAGAAGCCATTTTTTTATTGATGTTTTTTGACACATAAGACTCTGTATCATCATATTTCAGCTTCTTTGCTGTAATTTTGACATCATTGTCTAATTTTGCATCTGCTGCAAAGGTTGTCACCATATTTGCAGAGACAACTCCACCAAAAGATGTAGCGATCGCTAATGTAGAAGCTACAGCTTTTTTAAAATAACGCATGATTTTATTCTTTGTCATCATTTTTCTCCTTTACTTAAAATCTTGTTTTTTATCTTTTTAGTTTCATGTTCCTTCGCTCTCAGAACATTTTGTTTTTTGGCGGTGCTCTTTTTTCTTGATTCATACAGATACCCCCCTTTCAGAAAAATTATGTAAATATGATATAAAACTTTCCCAGATCAATTCTTTTTATCTGGGAAAATTCATGTTTCGGAGAAAAGAATAACTTTCATGCATTACTTATCCACTTTTACTTTTTTACAAACTTTGTTTTGAATGCGTTATTTAATTTTCAATGAACGAATGAAACGTCTCATTAACGCCTCACTATAAATATGATTTTTCTTCAAAAAAAATTTTTTCACATATAAAAAAATGAAATTGTCAGATTAATTTTCAGAAATCGCATATTTGAATTGAGAAAGCAAATCCGGATGCTCCTAAGAAAGGAGAATTCGGGATGAAAGAATTCATAGTAAAAGCAGTCATGGAACTAATCGATATGACAAACAATGGGATCATCAGCTTTGTTGTTACCGTTGCTGCCACGAGATATATGACAAAAGACAAAACAGATGTATGCAGGATAAAAGAAAGAGCCAATGCGTCCCAGACATCGGCTCAAAACAAGATTGATTCTGAAGATTATAATCCACAAAAATCTTCTGAAATCATCAATTACATAGATATTCACGATAATATTGACTGCAATATCTATGTAAATATAAACACTGATCCTGAAAAAGATCAGTAAAAAAGAAAACTTAATAACCAGCATCCGGATATTCTCACTTATGAGAATGTTCGGATTTTATTTTGCTTTCATTTTAAATATGAGAGATTTGAAAATAAATATTTTTCACATATAAGATTTTTTAGCTCAAAAAAAAAGACTTGGATATTCCAAGCCTTATTCCTGCTGAAATCTCAGATAAATCTGATGTGCTCGATTGATGCAGTGTCGAAATTCATTCATAACAGACTGTATGTTATAAGGTAGAATTTTTTGCATGATCTGTGAATACGCATTCGAAGTACACCATAGTTGGATCATCTTTTGATATTTCTGTGCCGTTTCTAATGATTTATTACGGATCAGAATGCAATATGCCTCATAATCATCATGATACAACTGATTAACGCCAAAATGCTTCTCTTGAGAGCATGCAAGGTATTCTGTATCAAGGTCTCCATTTTCTCCATTGATCAAATGCTTTGTAACGCAGGATCCTTTTGTTTGTTGAAATTCTTTTGCCTGATCATATGTAATGACTTGTTTTGGGAAATAAGCTCTTTTTTTAAATTGAAGCAATCCAATAAATTTTAGATCATTCGAACTTAATCGTTCTTTTCGTTCAATTTCCTGTTCAAAACCATCTCCATCATTGATCTGATACAATTCCTTTCCTCCTGCGATATCGCCAGCGATACAGATCGCATCGTATTTTGAGCATCCTTCGATTTCTTCGATCATCCTGATGACACCCACTGTCTCTTCGCAGGCAAAACAATGATACCCATATTCCGTTAAAATACAGTTGTTGGCTCTTGTATCTTCCTTTCCAAGACGTTCAAAATGTCCTGGGCAATGGATAAAATCATAGGCGCCTCTGTGAACGATATCTAAACCAAAGTATTCTGCGACTTCTCTTCCTGTTACATTATCTAAGATTTCTTCGATATCATAGAGTGGTCTCTTATTATATCTCATATTATTTCTCCTTTCATCTCTCATTCATACCTTAAATATGAAAGATACGAGAAAAAATAAAAGGCAGGAGAACCTGCCTCAATTTTGATCATATTTTCTGTTGCATTATAAGAGATCGAGCATTTCCATAGCTGTATCACTCATATCTTCTTCTAAGAAAGAGATATCGTCTTCTTGATTTCTTTCCTTTACGGAATAATCATTCTTTAGTCGCATATGCAACTGTTTGATTCCTCTTTCTTTAGACTTTCTGATTTCATCAGTTTTTAATCCTGTTTCTCTTGCAATCTCTCTCTGTGATTTTTGTTCACAAAAATGCATTTTTAGAACGACACGCTCCACTTCAGGTAAAGAGTTAATCTTATCAGCTAACGCCTTGCGTTTTTCTGACTCCAGAATAATTTCTTCAGGGGATTTTTCTTCCATCTGATTTGAAAAGAAATCATTATCTGTTGATTCGATATGATTTAGTGTCTTTCCATCGATCTTACGTGTTGCTTTGATCGTTTCAATGTTCATTCCAAGCTCGATTGCAATATCTGCATCTGTTGCTTCCTTATGATTTTTTTCATACTTACGTTCGACCTGACGGATCAACTGATTATTTTTCTGATAATGTGCAGTTGATTCATTTACAAATCTTGTAATATATTCTGTCATATTGTGCACAATATAAAAACGGAAAAAAGTTGTTGGTTTTGCTCTTTTCACATCATAAGTTTCTAACCCTTCCAAAACAGCCATATATCCCTCTTGAAGCAGATCGTCAAAATATTTTGTTACATATGTGGAAAATTGTTTTTTCATCAAACTTTTGATATAATTTTCCATCGCTTGTAATGCAAGATATTTTGCCATTTCCTGATTTCCATGGTGATACATCTCCATGATCTTCTCAAATTTCACCTGTTCCTCTTTCTGCTGTTTTTTTGACTGCTGCTTGCTCATTTTAGTTCCCCTTTCTTTTCAAATTGATTCCTTAACTCTTTGGTATAAGATAGCATCCAGGCAATCTCATGAACTGAAAAACTATGTCCAGTACATTTCAAAAAATAATTGATCATTTTTATATCGCTGATCTCTTTTTGTTTATAGTATTGCCAGATGATCTGATGGAGCATTTCCATCTCTTTGGTTGTGATCAATTTAAGTCCCTCCAATCGTCATATGTTACTAATTTAAATATGATAGATTTTAAAAACTCTAACTGATCGTTGTTACATCTGCATAGAATTCATGATTCTGCCATGCACCTGTGATACGATATCTTGCTTCTTCATAAGATAGCTGTACTTCTCCCTCATTATACTGATCATTATCTGTAAGCGCGCTTCTCTGTAAATTTGTTTCTGTCACAACCAATAATTTTGTGAATTGGTTTAGATAATTCTTTTGCATGATCGGGATAATGTATAGTTTTAAACCATCTTTGATCATAACCTGATAATGACTTTGGTAATATTCTCTGTTATACTCCTCTGGATGATAAGAATTAACTTTTTCATCTTCTTTATCAACTCTTATAGAGCGATCTTCCATACTTCCTAGATAAATCTTAGAACGGAAAAATCCATTTTCCCATAAACCACGACAAGTAAAATTGATCTTGTTGATTTCATCTACAAATTGGACAGTTTTTCGTTCTTCCAAAGTTGAACACAATGTTTCTTTTGATCCATCAGGTTTTTCAATCAATACAACGATTTCAGTTCCATGAGATTCATACTCAATTGATAATGGAGCAATGATGATCCGATATAATCCTGGAAGCTGCTTATCATTTTTTATGACATGAAATTCATGGACATTATAAAATGCTGAATATGGTTGCATATCATTTTCTGAACTTACTGCGATCGTATCTTTATTTGCGCTTCGAACATTTGTTCGGAGTGTATTTATATTATCTCTTTTTGCTTCTTTTTTCAAGTCTTTTTTTACATTTTTTTTATTTTCTTCTTCTTTTTTGTTTTTTTGCTGCTTTTCTTGAGTATAAGAATCTATTCTTTTTGACATTTGTTTTGATATATTTTTATCTCCATTTAATTTCTGAAAATCTTCCAAATGTTGATTACATAACAGCATGTGTTTCATGCAAAACTGACCATTTTCTTCGTCATATGTCACAAATTGAACGTTTGTCATGTCATCTTCATTCAATGAAATAAATTGGCATCCTTTCATATCACATTGATACACTGGACGCATAACCTTTGCCATGATTTTCTCCTTTCTTATTGAAAAAAATTATCGTTCGTCCTGAACTTCTTCCCAGATAAAATTATCTTCTTCTCTTTCATTTGGACCGCAACATTCTGAATGATCAAAATATTCCTGCGGCATCTGGTCTTCTTCAAATTGTCTTTGTTGTTCCATCATAAAGTCTTGTTGTGCAGCATCCATTTCTTCTTGTGTAAAAGAAGGCTGATCGTAATAGGTATCAACGTTTTGATCATTTTCAACAACATCATATCCAAGGAAAGATAGACCTTCTTCGTAAACGCCTTCATAAATATCTTTCACAATATTTTGATCCATTAAATTTTCTAATCCGCCAGAGTATAATTGTCTTCCATTACAATGAACAGAGATTTCATCCTGTCGGGACCCCTGTTGGATCACAATCTCATTTCCCCAGAAATTTAATGATGATCTTTCATTTCCAACAACAATATCGTATTTCGCTTCATCGAGCAAACACTGTGAAAAATCCTTCAAATCAGGCAGTAAAGCAATATTTTCCTGAATGCAAACTCGTTGTAAAGCTTTTGAAACTTCTTCGTCTGGCATTTCATTCTCAAGGATACATCCATATTCATCGATCATAATGTGTTTTTCCTGTTCTCCTTCTCCTATGTTGATCTGAAGCAATGATTCTTTTCCATGCATATCCAAGCTCTTTGGAGGAAGAATATAGGAAGTCGTAATAGGCAATCCTGTTTCTTTACAAAGTTCCACTCTTAATTTATCTAAAAAATTAATATCTTGTTGCTTCATAATATTCTGAAATGAAGTATTCATCTCAACAATATCATTTAAGCAAACTTGCTCTTTTTCATTGAGAATGTCACACCCAAGCTCTTCTAATTCTGCATGATACATAGCTTCTATCATATTGGATAAAGCATGTTGATTCATTTCAATCAGCTTCTGATCACTTATTATAAAAACATTTACATTGTCAGCTTCAAATCTCGGCAGATCCAATTGTCCTGAAAAAACTTCTTTATTATCTAACATAATTCTCGTTTTTCCATTTTCGGAATTAATTTTATATGAATGGTTCCAGACGTTCAAATAGCATTCTCTTCCTTCTATCTCAGATTTTTGAATTTCTTTGATCAAAGATTCCATTTGTTTTTCTTGTGTCAAGAACACTGAAATTTCATGGTCTGCACAATATTTTTCTATAAATCTTGAAAAACCAAGATCTTTTGATTCTCCATTTTCCGCAATGGAATAAATTTGTTCTTCTTGATCTTTGTCTAAGATTTTGAATTGCATGTATTTTCCCCATGGATCATCACAGTATTCTGCGGACATGACATTCAGATTGTTTTCTTTTAAATGCTTTACTAGGTCATTTAATAACTGGACATCTTCGTTTTGAAATAATTCTTGAAAAGAGTTTTTTGAATTCATCAATTGCGATACATTGATTGCTTTTGGCTGCTCTTCTTGTCCTACTTCTTTTACATTTTCTGCTGCTTTTTCCTTGTTTTTTGCTTCTTCCCCCTTATCTTTTTCTGTGTTATCAAACATCTTTTTTGCTTCTTCCTGTATGGACAGCTTACGATACTCTTCCTCGAATAAATTCTTTCCAAGTAATGCTCTTGCAACGAATGTAGAGACTGCTGCAAAGAAAGATTCGACTTTATCTCTGACCCATTCAAGAAGTGTACGTTGTCTTTGTCGTTCCATTTCTTATTTCCTCCTCATGTATTTTTTTACACTTTAAATATGAGAGATAAGATAAAAAACAACAAAAACCCCGCATATTAAATATGAGATATTTTACAAAAAGTTTTTTTCACATATAAAAAAATCCCTGGAATTACTTCCAAGGATTCCCTTATTTGTTATAAGCTTTCCAGATTTTTACTGGATAGGTATTTCCATATAGCTCATCGTTTGCTTTTGGCTTGTCACATCCGACCCATACAACCGTAGAATATTCATCGGTTACACCCGCAAACCATGCATCTTTTCCATCATTTGTTGTTCCTGTTTTACCAGCTGCAAATCGTTTGGAGTTCCATTTCATATTTTTTGCTGTACCGTTTTGAATGACATTCTCCATAATTGATAACAATTCTTTTGCTGTAGTTTTTTTGTAAATTTGTTTTGGTTCTTTTGCAAAATATAAGCCAATTCCATCTGCATCTTCCATATGTTCAATGCAGGTTGGGGCAATGAATTTTCCATCATTTAATAAACAGTGATAGGCTGATGCCATTTCAACAGTATTGACACCTAAAGTCATTCCGCCAAGACTGGATGCAAGAGTTTCATCTTCTCCTACAATAGAGCCAAATTCCATTTTCTTTAAATAATTCAGGCATCGCTTTATTCCTATCTGATTACACAACCAATAAGCAGCTCCATTCGTGGATCGTGTTAACGCGTCCTCTAAAGAAATAGAACTTCCATAGTCAGCAACATGCTTTGAGATTGCTACATTTTGTAATGTACTACCTGCGTGATATCCAGAATCAATGGCTGGCCCATAAACTAAAATTGGTTTGATCGCTGATCCTGGCTGACGTTTTGATTCAAAGGCTCGATTTAACCCCATCGTTTTCTTTTTATCTGTTTTTCCACCAACGATCGCAACAACTTTTCCTGTTTTATGATCAATACTAGTAGCTGCTGCCTGTAATTTCTTTTCTCCTTTCAACCCATCATCTACAGCCTTTTGTAATTTATTCTGCGCTTCCGGATCGATACTTGTGTATACTCGATAACCTTCAGTATATAATTTTTCTTTTGCATTTCGATACGCAACATTGTATTTTTTCTTATATTTTCTGTATCTCTTTAAGGACCCAAAAGAATATCTAAAATGGAACCCATCTTTTTTCATGATCTGTACGGTTGAACAATAAATCGCATAAGTTGAAGGATCATCATATGTCTGTTCTGTTTTCTGACGATTCAGAACGATTGTTTCTTCTAATGCAGATTTATATTGGCCACTTGTGATCAACTTTGTTTCATACATATCTTTTAAGATCTTTCTCTGTCTTTGTTTCGTATGATTTGGTTCGTTTAATGGATCATAATAGCTTGGATTATTTGGAATTGCACATAAATATGCTGTTTCTGCTAATGATAATTTTTTCGTAGATTTTCCGAAATAATAATCAGATGCAGATTCAATACCGTACTGCTGATGTCCAAAGTAAATATTATTGATATAAAACTCCATGATATTCTGCTTACTATATTTTTGTTCTAATGCAAAAGAATATGCGATCTCTCTGAGTTTACGGTCCATTTTTACTTCTTTTCCAATGAATGTATTTCGAATCACCTGTTGTGTGATTGTACTTGCTCCATGCTTTTCTTTTCCACCAGATGTCATATACTTTATTAAAACTCTTGCAATTCCTTTTACATTCACTCCATGATGTTTCCAGAAAGCCCGATCTTCTACAGCAATAAAAGCATTTTGGACATTTTTTGGAATATCCTGATAGATCAAATATTTACTATTTGCATTTTCAGAAAGATTCACTAAAACTTTCCCATTTTTATCATAAATGACACTATTTTGATGTTTTTTAAAGTCATTGGCTCCACTATTTGCAATTATCTGCTCTGCTTCTTTCATGTAATTCTGATAAAAATAAATTCCACCGGCAGATGCAGCGATCATGCAAAGCAACAAGATTCCAATGAAGATTCTCCTTATAATTTTCAATTAAAAAAACTCCTTTCTAAAAACTGACATAAGCCCACATGATGAACAACCCAAAGAATATATAAAAGATGCACCTTCCATAGTCATGTGAACTACTCGGCAATTGAATTACCGCGCATCTGAAGAAGAACCTCAAACACTCATGTAAAACCATTCCGATTCTTTTGAAAAGAACCCATCTTATGTGCAAGCGCATAAGACAGAGAGCTTCCCATCCAAACAGTCCGGATACGGTCATTCCGTATCAAGACAGCGGTAGTTCCTATGGCCCGTAGTTTTGGCATCTACACAGCTTTCGTTGCGATTTACGATACCATCCCTTGCGGGTGCTGCTTTTTAAATGTTTCGTTCTGCCCCATATAATAATCCTTAAGGGCATTTTGGAGACCATTTCCATATCTGTGCTTTTCGCAGATATCCATCAGGTCTTTGTTTACTGCACGTTCCCGGATATTGATACTACCTACATGGTCTGCATCATCTTCATGACCGCAGCAGGTACATTTAAACCTTTTTCCGTCTCGGTTTGCTCTGTCCAGGTTACCGCATACTGGGCAGACCTGGCTGGTAAACTCAGGAGCTACCTCAACGAAGTCATATCCTTTCCAGTTCAGTGCCCTCATCAGTGCTTCCTGTGTCTTGCCACGGGCAAAGCAGGAAAACATCCCGTTTACTTTACGGCTTTTCTTGAATTCTTTCATATCAAGACGCTCGATAACGGTAAGGGTATCTCTTTTGAGTCCATCCATATATCCAGTAACAGATTTATGGATTTCCTGATCCAGCATCCCGTAGTAGCGACGTTTCTTCTGGTATGGAGCATTCATCGTCTGCATCATATAATCCAGTCGGTCCATCTTCTGGATGAGAGAACGTCTCACATCCTCCGGAAGGTCCTTATGATGACGCAGATAATGGCTGATCGATCGTTTCTTGTTACGTAGATCGGTAAGACCGGCAAATGACGGTTCTACAGTACTATGATAAAAATCAAGCACAGGTTTCATAGAGCCGATCGCATTCCCGTCGGAAGTGTGGAACACGTCCGTGATGCCAGTATCCACGCCTCTGACTACCGATGTCTTTGGCTGTTTCATGGAACGGGTATAAGCCCATCCAACGCGCAGCTTTCCACTCTTTATACACACGGAAACAGATCCTGCCATTTTATTGCTTTTTATCTTATGCAGAAAATGTCTGCTGGTGTTCAGAGGAATGGTAAAACGTTGATTCCTGTTAAATGGGTCTGTCACAGAAATGACGTACGGGGCTTTTATGTCCACTGACTCCTCTATTCTCATCAGACGGCTGTCCAGAGGGACTTCGGTGCGTGAAATATGAGGAATCCTGTATTCTGCCGTATGAACAGCGTAGGAATCCACTAATTCCTGCATAAGGAAACGGAATTCATCTTCATCCATACGGTCCAGTGTGTCTGCACAGTCTTTATAAAAGCCGGCTTTCCTCTTCTTGTTTGCAAGATCTTTCATGACCGCAGACATTTCTTCTTTCGACTGTCTCATCAAAGACATGGCGAAAAGAACCTTAGACTGTGTAAATATGGTCTGGTCCTCTGCATACATATCTTTTCGGATTGCATTGAGTCGGTTGGAAAGACGAGTAAAAGCATAATCAAATGCCGCCTGGCAGAACGCAGAATTTAAACCCGCAGGACGGAACTGTTTTTCCAGCTTCCGTACGACACTGTTTTTCTTGTCGTTTTTTACAAGCTGTAGAAACAGACCATCCGTCTCACAGATGGTTCTGATATCCTCGTTTGCAAGTTCACAGAATCTCTGCTGCATACGGGATAAAAGATGAAGTTTTACTTGATTCGGTTTGCCGTAAAGAAACACGGACTTTACCTGTGATGTTTCAAACGTCGAATCTTTTCGTCTACATGCTCTTGCCATCGCCTGCTCCTTTCCATTCTTTAGTATTTTAAATTAACAAAAACGCTTTCATCTCGGTCATTGAATTACCAAGGATTCCCGCTTAATATCCTAAAAATTCGCTTATGATCACAATTGTTGAAGCCCACAGAACTGCGACTATTCCATACTTTTTGATCAAGTCATTAATCGTAATGTCTTCTTTCTTTAAAAACTTGTTGTGTCTCATTTTGAACTCTCTTTCTGAGAAAGCTCTTCCATAACTCCTGAATTGGAAACGGAAGAGCTTTTCTGCTTATTTGTATTTCACATTTTTCATAATGATCTTTAGGATATCCTGTTTCATGATATATGCTTTGATCGTTGACTTATCATTGTTTTTTTCAAGGTTTTTCACAGATTGATAACCAAAGTTTTCTGCAAGTTTTTTCTCACGTTTTTTGTATTCTTTATCTGTATAGCTGATTCCTTCTTTTTTCGCAATCTTCTGAATTACAATGCGTTCTTTTGCCTGTTTTTTCGCTTGTTTCTTTAATTGAGACTTATATTTAGCTTCTGTCTTGAAATAATTTTTAATAAAAGCAGACCATTTCATTCCCTGATTCTTTGCGCTGCTTCTATAAAACTTATCCAGCTGATCAGTGCATTCTTTCATGATGCTTTTCGGATATTTCCGAACCGTTGTTCCATTCATGACTTTATTCCATGCAGTTTCTTCATAATAAGATTTTGCTTCTTTTTTCTTCTGTGTTTCAATCATATTTTTCACATATTTTTTGTATGCTGCAACATTATCATACATCAGGTTCTTTTTAACAAAACTGTCTGTAAGCTTTGGAACTTCATAAACATTTTTTACTGTAATAGACACTTTTACTGTTTTTCCTGCGCAATGATCAGAAGTATCTTTCTTTCCATAAGTGTAATTAAATGTCTTATTTTGGCCTGGTTTCATTCCGATCAGCTGCTTATCATATCCTTTTTTGAATTGATCCTTTCCTAAGATTGCCTGTGCAGAAGCCATATGTAGTTCATTTATAATCTTGTTCTTACAGGTTCCAGATCTTGAAAAGATCACAACATCTCCTTTTTTCGCTGCTCTTTTCACTTCTTTTTGATACTGCTGCTGTGTTTGTTGAATGTAACTGTCAATCTCGGATTTTTTTGCTGTCGTTTTCTCCTTTTTTAAAGTGATATTTTTATAGTCTGCTAACGTTGTCCTTTGAGCAAAAGAGATTCCTCCGAATGCAGCGATCACAGCGCATGCTGCAGCCATAGCAATCTTTGCTTTTTTTGTGATTTTGAATTTCTCCATAATTCTAATTTGCGAATGATTCGCACTCCTTTCTATTTTTTTTTACATTATAAATATGAGATATTTGATCAGAAAAATTTTTCATATATAAAAAAATGAATTTCAAAAATCTCATATTTGAAGAGCAGTCACCGCACTCTCGTGACTTTAGTCATGAGTTAGGTAACGTTTCCTTTTAAAGAAGAAGATTTTTATATATGAAAGATATTTTTTTCAAAAATCTCATATTTAAGGAAAGAGGAAAAATAAGAAAGGAGCTGTTCGATATGCGG
>OLNL01001175.1_pt1 | contig 25400 bp, 20 predicted proteins | sample 1672181 | NCBI WGS metagenome assembly OLNL01 (sample SAMEA3136656, study PRJEB25190) | human gut metagenome | biome: human gut; feature: human-associated habitat; material: faeces | place: Austria | collected 2013
ACCGGCACATACACCATTCATACGCTGCTCAATATTACCGCCTTCAAAATAAATGATCTTGGCATCTTCGCCGCCGAGTTCGATTGCTACATCGGTCTGAGGGGCATAGTTCTGAAGGGCAGTGGATACAGCCACAACTTCCTGTACGAATGGGACTTCCAGATGCTTGGCAAGTGTCAGTCCGCCGGAACCGGTGATGACCGGTGAAACATGGATACTGCCGAGTTTCTCTGCTGCACGCCCCAAAAGGTCGGAAAGAGTTTCCTGAATGTTGGCGAAATGCCGCTCATAACTTGAAAATAATACTTCATTGGCAGAATCTAATATGGCAATCTTAACTGTAGTAGAACCAATATCAATTCCCAATGTATAGATCTCATTTCTATTCATGGATATCTCCTTTTCTGGTATATAAATATGTGTCTTTTCTTATTAAAATGTGTAAAGGATTTTTTTACAACTTTTAACATTATACGACATTCATTTCTAAAACACAATTAGAAGTTGCCGGAGATAACGTGAAATATTTATAAAATACAGGGCGGAAATATGTAAAATATGTGTTTTCATCGGTGCGTAATTGACAAATAAAAAATGAAAAGGTAGAATAACTACATGTTTACAGCAAAGATTAAGGAGAAGGAATATGAACTGGCTTGACAAATTAGAACGCAAATTTGGCCGCTATGCGATTCACAATCTGATGTATTACATCATTATTCTGTATGCGGTGGGATTTGTATTTCAGATGATTAACCCGTCATTTTATTATAATTATCTCAGTCTGGACGCTGCGGCGATCCTGCATGGACAGATATGGAGGATTGTGACATTTATCATTCAGCCACCATCTTCGAGTCTGCTGTTTATCATTATTGTATTATATTTTTATTACGTGCTGGGATCCAATCTCGAGAGGACCTGGGGCGCATTCCGGTTTAATGTATATTTCTTTTCAGGAATGCTGTTCCATGTGATCGCAGCTATCATTGTTTATCTGCTGACAGGTCTTTCCCTGCCATTAGGAACCAGCTATCTGAATCTGTCGCTGTTTTTTGCATTTGCAGCGATGTATCCAGATCTTGAGTTTCTGCTGTTCTTTCTGATCCCGATCAAAGCCAAATGGCTGGCGATTATTGACGGAGTGTATTTTGGATACACAGTACTGCAGGCATTTCTTCCAGCTTATGGCGGAGGATATTATGGCATTCTTTATAAAGCGAATGCACTTGCTGCAGTTGTATCTATTCTGAATTTCGTGATCTTTTTCTTATGTTCGCGGAACATGAAGCCTTACAGTCCGAAAGAGCGTATGCGGAAGCAGCAGTTTAAACAGAAAATGCGTCCGGTTAATCATTATGCCGGTGGCGCGAGACACCGTTGTGCGGTGTGCGGAAGGACAGAGCTGGATGATCCGAATCTGGAATTTCGTTATTGCTCAAGATGCAACGGTGATTATGAATATTGTCAGGATCACTTGTTTACGCATACACATGTGAAGTAATACTCTATATGTATATGTATGCCGGTTAAGAAGATTATTGTATGTCTAAAGGAAACAGGATAAGAAACCTAAGTGAAGAGAATTTTAAAAGAGGAGAAATTGATTATGAAAAAAACGAAAATTATTTGTACCATGGGACCTGGATCAAACGATAAAGAAGTAATGCGCGCCCTGATCAAATCAGGAATGGATATTGCCAGATTTAACTTTTCGCATGGTTCCCATGAAGAACATAAAGGGAGAATGGATCAGTTGAAAGAACTCCGCGAACAGGAGAAGAAACCAATTGCGATTCTGCTGGATACCAAAGGACCGGAGATCAGAACCGGACAGCTGAAAGATGGTAAAAAGGTTATGCTGAAAGAAGGCAATGCATTTACACTCAGCATTGAGGAAAAAATCGGTGATGAGACAGGTGTGTCTATCACATACGCCGGACTGATTGATGATGTAGTTGTAGGAAGCATTATTTTGATTGACGATGGACTGATCGAGCTGAAGGTTACCGGTAAAACAGATAAAGAGATCAAATGTATTGTAGATAATGGTGGTGAGCTTGGTGAGAAGAAGGGTGTGAATGTACCTGGAGTTGCCATTCGTCTTCCTGCTATTACAGAAAAGGATAAAGAGGATATCCGATTCGGTGTAGAACAAGATATTGATTTTATCGCTGCTTCATTTGTAAGAAATGCAGAATGTATTCTTGAGATCAAGGCATGGCTGAAGGAATGTGGCGCACCGTATATTCCGGTTATCGCCAAGATTGAAAATGTAGAAGGTGTGGATAATATCGACGAGATCATCCGCTGTGCAGATGGTATTATGGTAGCCAGAGGCGATCTTGGGGTTGAGATTCCGGCGGAGGAAGTCCCTTATCTGCAGAAGCAGATTATCCAGAAATGTAATGATAATTACAAACCGGTTATTATTGCTACACAGATGCTGGATTCCATGATCCGTAATCCAAGACCGACCAGAGCAGAAGTAACTGACGTTGCTAATGCAGTATATGACGGAACGGATGCCGTTATGCTGTCTGGAGAAACTGCTAACGGTAAATACCCGGTAGAAGCCTTGGATATGATGGTACACATTGTTGAAAATACAGAATTGCATCTGGATTATGAAGCAATTCTGAATGGAACCAGCGATCACCAGAAAAAAGATATTTCTTCCGCAATCGGTTATGCATCTGTAGCTGCATCTCTTAATTTGAATGCAAAGTGTATCGTAACACCAACCGTATCAGGAGCAACAGCAAGAGTGATGTCTAAATTTAAACCAAAAGCCGACATTCTTGGTGTAACACCAGATTCCAGAACTATGCGCAGAATGCAGTTATACTGGGGTGTTCGCTCTTATAAGTCACTGGCATTTGCTACAACAGAAGACATCCTGAATGGCGCTGTAGATCTGATTTCAGCCAAGCAGGAAGCAGAGACAGGAGATATTGTTATTGTAACAGCAGGCATCCCATCACCTAACTTTAAGCAGACCAAAGCAGGCGTCAGCAACATGATGCGTATTGCAGTTATTGATTAAATAAAAGTTTTGCAGAAGGGAAGACACAGATGAAAAAGACACCGTTTGTCACAAAGAAACAGTTGGAAGAGATTGTGAAGGAGTATCCGACACCATTCCATTTATACGATGAGGCTGGCATTCGTAAGAATGCTCAGGCTCTGAAAGATGCATTTGCATGGAACAAAGGATTTCGTGAGTATTTCGCAGTAAAGGCGACACCAAATCCATTTATTATGAATATTCTGAGAGAGTATGGCTGCGGCTATGACTGCTCATCTCTGACAGAGCTTATGCTGTCAGAGGCTACCGGAGTTCAACCAAGAGATATTATGTTCTCATCTAATGACACTCCGGCAGAAGAATTTGCATATGCGGATAAGCTTGGTGCCATCATTAATCTGGATGATATTACTCATATTGACTGTCTGGAGGAGACTCTTGGCCATATTCCGGAGATTATCAGCTGTCGATACAATCCGGGAGGACTGTTTAAGATTTCCAATGATATTATGGATAATCCGGGTGATGCCAAATATGGTATGACCACAGAGCAGATCTTTGATGCTTTCCGTATTCTGAAGAGTAAAGGTGCTAAGGAATTTGGTATTCATGCATTCCTTGCAAGTAATACAGTAACAAATGAGTATTATCCGATGCTTGCAAAGGTGCTTTTTGAGTTGGCTGTTAAGCTGCAGAAAGAGACCGGAGCACATGTCAAATTTATCAATCTGTCAGGTGGTATCGGTATTCCTTACAAACCGGATCAGGAGCCGAATGATATTGCTGTAATCGGTGAAGGTGTGCGTAAGGTATACGAAGAAGTACTTGTTCCGGCAGGAATGGGGGATGTGGCAATCTACACAGAGCTTGGAAGATTTATGCTCGGACCATACGGCGGACTTATTACAAAAGCAATTCACGAGAAGCATACTCACAAAGAATACATTGGCGTGGATGCATGCGCAGCAAACCTGATGCGTCCGGCAATCTATGGTGCATATCATCATATCACTGTAATGGGCAAAGAAAATGAACCGTGTGACCATATGTATGATGTGACAGGAAGCTTGTGCGAGAACTGTGATAAGTTTGCAGTAGACCGTATGCTTCCGAAGATCGATATGGGAGACCTGCTGTTTATCCACGATGCAGGTGCACATGGATATTCTATGGGATACAACTACAACGGACGTCTGCGTTCAGCAGAGGTACTGTTAAAAGAAGATGGTTCTACACAGATGATCCGCCGTGCAGAGACACCGGCAGATTACTTTGCAACATTTGACTGCTTTGATATTGCAGATCGTCTTCCTAAAAAATAAATTTATTAATAATTAATTCCAGATTTCTATTGTGTTTTTGTAGAATCTGTGCTATTATTAATTTCGGCTCATGAATAGCCGAATGCGGATGTGGCGGAATGGCAGACGCACAAGACTCAAAATCTTGCGTAGGTGACTACGTGCGGGTTCAAGTCCCGCCATCCGCATTATAGAATAAGTACATTATCTTTGGATGATGTACTTATTTTTGCTTTCATATGAATCGAATGAAAATAAGGCTTGCCAGTAACAGGGTAAGCCTTTTATAATAATAAGAGTGCCTTGGAGTAACAGCAGGGCATTTTTAAAGTTTGATTTATAAAATTGAGATTTGAATAATCTACGAGGTAATTAGAATGGCTGAAAAGATCGTATTGATTGATGGACACAGTATATTGAATCGTGCATTCTACGGAGTTCCGGATCTGACTAACGCAGATGGACTTCACACGAATGCAGTATATGGGTTCCTGAACATTATGTTTAAGATTCTGGATCAGGAGAAGCCAGAGTATCTGACGGTGGCATTTGATGTGCATGCACCGACGTTTCGTCATGAGATGTTTGAGGAATATAAAGGCACGCGAAAGCCGATGGCGGAAGAACTCCGCCAGCAGGTTCCTGTAATCAAGGAAGTCCTGCAGGCAATGGGAGTTAAAATTGTAGAAAAAGCCGGTCTGGAAGCAGATGATATTCTCGGAACTATTTCCAGAATGTCTGAGAGACGGGGGCTGGAAGTGTCTGTGATCAGTGGTGACAGAGACCTTTTACAGCTTGCAACAGAGCATGTAAAGATTCGTATTCCAAAGACGAAAAAAGGACAGACAGAGATTGAAGATTATTATGCGGAAGATGTCTTGAATGCATATCAGGTAACTCCAACGGAGTTTATCGATCTGAAAGCGTTAATGGGAGATACCTCAGATAATATACCGGGATTGCCGGGGGTAGGCGAGAAGACTGCAACGAAGATCATTACCGAGTATCATTCTATCGAAAATGCACATGAGCATGCTTCCGAATTGAAGCCGCCGCGTGCATCGAAGGCAATAATTGAACATTGGGATCTGGCAGTTTTGAGCAAGACACTTGCTACGATCAAATTGGATGCAGAGATTGATTATGAGTTTGCGGATGCGAAACTCGGTAATTTGTATACAGACGAAGCATATGTGTATTTTCAGAAGCTGCAGTTTAAAAATCTGCTGGGAAGATTTGAGACATCGGAACTGTCGAATAAGATTGAGGACGCATTTGAGACGATTACAAATAAAGAGAAAGCTGAACAGATTTTCACAGATGCGGCAAAAGCTGAGCGTGTTGGCATTGCACTTTGTAAGAATACAGAGGAAGTGCTTCCATTATTTGCTGACCTGGCAGAGTTCGCAGGAATTGCACTATGCTGTTCAGACGAGCATGTGTATTATATAAAGACTGGAAATGATATATCTTCGGCATGGCTGAAGGAGCAGACCGTGCAGCTTGTGGAGAAGAATGAATGTTGCATATTCTTTGACGTAAAGAATGCAATGGGAGAACTTGGCAGTCTTCCGGTTTCACATTGTTTTGATGGAACAATCGCAGCATATTTGCTGAACCCATTGAAAAGTGATTATACCGGCGAGGATGTTGCCAGAGAACGGCTGAATCTGCTGATTGAGGATAAGCTTCCTGATGACAGCAAAGCCTGTTACGAAGCATATACCGGATGGAAGGCTGCACCAATTTTGCAGGAACAGCTGAATGAGAACAATATGTGGAAACTGTTTGTGGATGTAGAGATGCCGCTTGTAGAGACATTGTATGATATGGAACAGTGTGGTGTCCGCGTAGAGGCTGATGAACTGAAAGCTTATGGTGAGAAGCTTGGCGTGCGGATCCATGAACTGGAACAGGAAATATATGAAGAGGCAGACGAGATTTTTAATATTAATTCACCGAAGCAATTAGGCGTGATCCTGTTTGAAAAAATGGGATTACAGGGTGGAAGGAAGACAAAGACCGGATATTCGACAGCGGCAGATGTATTGGAGAAGCTGGCACCGGAGTATCCGATTGTAGCGAAGATTCTGGAATACCGTCAGATGGCAAAACTCAAGTCGACTTATGCGGATGGATTGGCTGGTTTTATTCAGGCAGATGGACGGATACATGGGAAGTTCCATCAGACTATTACAGCGACGGGACGTCTCAGCAGCGCAGAACCTAATCTGCAGAATATTCCGGTTCGTATGGAGCTTGGCAGGCTGATTCGTAAAGTGTTCATTCCGGAAGATGGTTTTGTGTTTGTGGATGCAGATTATTCGCAGATTGAGCTTCGTATTCTTGCGCATTGTTCCGGAGATGATATGTTGATCAATGCTTATCGTCAGGCTCAGGATATTCACAGAATTACGGCTTCGCAGGTTTTCCATGTACCGTTTGACGAGGTGACGGATCTTCAGAGAAGAAATGCCAAGGCGGTTAATTTTGGAATCGTGTATGGCATCAGTTCTTTTGGGCTGAGCCAGGATTTAAGTATCAGCAGAAAAGAAGCGGCAGAATACATTGATCAGTATTTTCTGACCTATCCGGGAATCAAGACATTTCTGGATAATACGGTTGCGTCTGCCAGGGAACATGGATACGTGGAGACGTTGTTTGGAAGAAGACGCCCGATGCCGGAGTTGAAGTCGTCCAATTATATGCAGAGATCATTTGGAGAGCGTGTGGCGATGAATGCGCCGATTCAGGGAACAGCAGCTGACATTATTAAAGTGGCGATGATTGGCGTTAGCAGAAGGCTGAAAGAAAAACAGATGAAATCCAGACTTGTTCTTCAGGTACATGATGAACTCCTGATTGAGACTTATATTCCGGAACTGGAACAGGTAGAGGAGATTTTAAAGGAAGAAATGGAACGTGCGGCAGACCTTAAGGTACCGCTTCTGGTTGATATGCATACCGGCAATAGCTGGTATGAAGCAAAATAGGAGAATATACATGAAGATCATAGGGATTACAGGTGGAGTTGGCTCTGGAAAGAGCGAAGTGCTCCGCTATCTGGAAGAGAAATATGGCGCAGTTGTGTGTGAGGCAGATCTTGTTGCAAAGAATCTGCAAAAAAAGGGTACAATCTGTTATAATAAAATCGTTGAGCATTTTGGAGAGGACATCTTAGATGAGAATGGCAGAATTGATCGTCCGCATCTGGCACGGATTGTGTTTAAAGATGACGAAGAGCTCCATGTGCTGAATGCGATTGTTCATCCAGCCGTGAAGGAAAATATCCGCCGGAAAATCCGTCAGGAGATAAAGCAGGGAACAGAGCTTTTTGTACTGGAGGCGGCACTTCTCCTGGAAGAACACTATGACGAGATCTGTGATGAAGTGTGGTATATCTATGCTAATGAAGAAGTACGTAAGAAACGACTTAAATTATCCAGAGGATATAGTGAAGAGAAGATTGAGGATATGTTCCGTGCACAGAAAAGCAGGGATGAATTTCTGGAGCACAGCGACCGTGCAGTAGATAACAGCCGGAGCTTTGATGACACCAGAGAACAGTTGGATGATATGCTGAAGGATTTTGGCATAAAGAAAAGTCAGGTATAATAACAGAGAGAATGTGCTAAATAGCATAAAAGCAATAGACTGGAGAACAATAGATGAGATTATGCAGTATAGCTAGCGGAAGCAGTGGAAACTGTATCTATACAGGTACAGACCACACGCATCTGCTGATTGATACAGGCATCAGTAAAAAGAGAATAGAAGAAGGACTTCATGACCTGGAGATCAAAGGAGAGGAGATTGATGGGATCCTTATTACCCATGAACATTCTGACCATATTCAGGGACTGGGGGTATTCAGCCGGAAATACGAAGTGCCGATTTATGGCACACCAGGCACACTGAATGCAGTGAAAAAAAGCAAAAGTCTTGGCAAAATCTTGCCGGAACTTTTTCGTGAAATCCATACAGATGAGCCATTCACATTGGGGGATGTGCAGGTAGAGCCATTTGCCATTTCTCATGATGCTGCGGAACCATGTGGTTATCGGATGCGTGCGGATGGCAAGAGCGTCGCGGTGGCTACTGATCTTGGAATTTACGATGATTATATCATTGAACATCTGAAGGATGTGAATGCGATCCTGCTGGAAGCAAACCACGATATTCATATGCTGGAAGTTGGACCTTATCCTTATCCATTGAAACAGCGTGTAATGGGAAATAAGGGACATCTGTCAAATGAATTGTCAGGACGACTTCTTTGTGATATACTACATGACAACCTGAAAAGTGTCATGCTTGGGCATCTCAGTAAGGAGAATAATTATGCAGAACTTGCGTATGAGACGGTTAAATTAGAGGTTACACTTGGGGATAATCCGTATAAGGGAGATGAAATACCTCTGGCTGTTGCCAAAAGGGATCATCGTTCGGATATTATTACTGTATAATCAATACATATGTTTAACAGGAGGAAGAATATGAAAAAGTGTGTGATTACTGTAGTTGGAAAAGATACTGTAGGAATTATTGCAAAGGTATGTACCTATCTTGCGGAGACCGGGATTAATATTCTGGATATTTCGCAGACTATCATTGATGACTTCTTTAATATGATAATGATCGTGGATGTTGACGGGGCTTCTAAGGAATTTCAGGAATATACAGCTGAACTGGAAGCACTTGGCGGAGAAATCGGTGTAAGCATTCACTGCCAGAGAGAAGAAATTTTTGAAAAAATGCACAGACTGTAAGTTGGATGCTATGGCGGAGGCAAAGAAAAATCATGATTAGCGTATATGAAGTAAATGAAACGAATAAAATGATCGAGCAGGAGAATCTTGACGTAAGAACGATTACCCTCGGTATCAGTCTGATGGACTGCATCGATTCAGATCTTGATAGATTGAATGATAATATCTATAAAAAGATTACAACGCTTGCCGGTAATCTGGTGAGTACAGGTCAGGATATTGAACGTGAATTTGGTATTCCGATTGTAAATAAGCGTATCTCTATTACTCCGATCGCTCTGGTGGGCTCAGCAGCCTGCAAGACTCCGGATGATTATGTTGAGATTGCCAAGACACTGGATAAGGCCGCGAAAGAAGTTGGTGTCAATTTTATCGGCGGATATTCTGCGCTGGTATCAAAGGCTATGACTACAAGCGAAGAGAATCTGATTCGGTCTGTGCCGAAAGCACTGGCCTGTACGGAACGTGTGTGCAGTTCTATCAATGTGGGATCTACTCGTACCGGAATTAATATGGATGCTGTTCGCCTGTGCGGCGAGATCGTAAAAGAGACAGCAGAAGCAACCAAAGATAATGATTCTCTGGGATGTGCGAAGCTGGTGGTATTTTGTAATGCACCGGATGACAATCCGTTTATGGCGGGTGCGTTCCTTGGCGTTACAGAAGGAGATGCTGTGATCAATGTAGGTGTCAGCGGACCTGGCGTTGTAAAGAAAGCAATTGAACAGGTGCGAGGCAAGGGCTTTGAGGAACTGTGTGAGATGATTAAGAAGACAGCATTTAAGATTACCCGCGTAGGACAACTGGTAGCGGGGGAGGCATCCAAACGTATGGGTATTCCGTTTGGAATTATCGATCTGTCTCTTGCACCGACTCCGGCAGTGGGTGACAGTGTGGCTGAGATCCTGGAAGAGATCGGTCTGGAACGTGTAGGTGCACCGGGTACTACAGCAGCACTTGCTATGTTGAATGATCAGGTGAAGAAAGGTGGCGTTATGGCTTCCTCTTATGTGGGCGGTTTAAGCGGCGCATTTATTCCGGTCAGTGAAGATCAGGGTATGATTGATGCAGTGACGCTTGGTGCGCTGAATCTTGAAAAGCTGGAGGCCATGACCTGTGTATGTTCCGTAGGTCTTGATATGATTGCAATTCCTGGAAAAACCAGTGCGGCAACTATTTCTGGTATCATTGCAGATGAGATGGCACTTGGTATGGTAAATAATAAGACGACAGCAGTCCGTCTGATTCCTGTTATTGGTAAGGATGTAGGAGAGACAGCAGAATTTGGCGGTTTACTGGGTTATGCTCCGATCATGCCGGTGAATGAGTTTGACTGCAGCGCATTTATAAACAGACAGGGACGAATCCCTGCACCGATACATAGTTTTAAGAATTAGAGAGGAAGTTTAAACATGAGCGGAGTAGCAATTGTTACAGATAGCAACAGTGGAATTACACAGGAGGAAGCAAAAAGACTTGGAATCTTTGTTCTTCCGATGCCTTTTTATATTGACGGAGAACTGTTCTACGAAGATATATCTCTGACTCAGGAAAAATTCTATGAACGTCTGACTCAGGATGCAGACATTTCTACTTCGCAGCCTTCGCCGGGAGATGTGCTGGATATATGGGAGAAAGCACTGGAAGAATATGATGAGGTAGTGCATATTCCGATGTCAAGTGGATTGTCGAGTTCCTGTGCTACTGCGCAGATGCTTGCGCAGGACATGGATGGTAAAGTATACGTGGTAGATAATCAACGTATTTCGGTTACCATGAGACAATCGGTTCTGGATGCCATTGCTTTGGCAGAAAAAGGAATGAACGCGAAGGAGATCCATGATATTCTGATGCGTGAGAAGCTGGAGGCCAGCATCTATATTACAGTAGATACATTGAAATATCTTAAAAAAGGTGGTCGCGTAACACCCGCAGCAGCAGCTATCGGTTCAGTCCTGAATCTGAAACCGGTTCTTACGATTCAGGGAGAAAAGCTGGATTCTTTTTCTAAGTCAAGAGGATGGAAGAGCGCGAAGAAGACGATGTTGGATGCAATGGAAAAGGATCTGACAGAGCGGTTTGCAGGACAGGAGATGTATCTGCAGGTTGCGTATACCTGTTCGGCAGAAGAAGCTGAAGAATGGAAAGCAGAAGTGGAAAATAGATTTCCGGAATATGAAGTGCATATGGATCCGTTGTCATTAAGTGTAGCCTGCCACATTGGACATGGTGCCAGAGCAATTGCATGTAGCAGGAAAGTACCGGAACTCAGCTGATTTTACAGATATTGTGTTTATTACCATGATAAAAACGCCCGTTTATTAGCGGGCGTTTTTATATATCTGTTTGTTACGCCAGTTCTTCCCATCTGGCGTAAAGTTCTTCTAATTCTTCTGCAATTTTAGATTTTTCCAGTGCCAGTTCCTGGCATTTTACAGAATTGGTATAGATCTCTTCCTGAACCATTAGTTCGTCAATCTCGCCATCACGTTCTTCCAGTTCAGTAATGCGTTCTTCTGTCTTTTTTAATTCATTTTGACGTTTGCGTTCCTTAGCCTGTACTTCTTTCTGTTCCTGCCAGCTGAGCTTAGCCTGAGATTCTGGTTCCGGTGCACATACATCAGATGGAGCGGAAGAGACGCCGGCATAAGCCTGGGTCAGTTCATCTTTCTTTTCAAGATAGTAATCATAGTTACCAATATAATTGACAAATGTCTGTTCGGTCAGTTCCAGAATTCTTGTAGCTGTACGGTTGATAAAATATCGATCATGAGATACATAGAGTACCGTACCGGTATAATCGTTCAGAGCTTTTTCAAGAATTTCCTTAGAAGTAATATCCAAGTGGTTGGTAGGTTCGTCCAGGATAAGGAAATTTGCTTCAGACAACATGAGCTTGGCAAGTGAGACACGCCCACGTTCACCACCGCTTAAAGAGCTGATCTGCTGAAACACTTCATCGCCAGTAAAGAGAAAAGCCGCCAGTGTCTTTCGGATCTGTGTATTGGTTAGCGTCGGATAATCGTCAGAAATCTCATCAAAGATTGTTTTGTCCATATGCAGGACGTGATGTTCCTGGTCATAATAACCGATTTTTACCTTGGAACCGAGGGTAAAAGTACCACTGTCTGCCGGAATAACCTGATTCAGTATCTTCAGCAGTGTAGTCTTTCCGGTTCCATTGTCACCGATGATCGCTACGTGCTCGCCGCGGTGGATCTCAAAACTGATGTCCTGAAATAAAGTATGCGGCGGGAATGCTTTGGACAGATGTTCTACCGATAGTACGTCATTACCGCTGACGACAGAAGGCTCCAGCTTTAAATGAATATCCGTATGAAGCTCCAGAGGCTTTTCTACAGGCTGAATACGTTCCAGCATCTTCTCACGGCTTTCAGCACGCTTAATAGACTTCTCTCGGTTGAAAGAGCGGAGTTTTTCAATAACAGCTTCCTGATGTTTGATCTCACGCTGCTGATTTAAGTATTCTTTTAATCTTGCTTCACGGAGCATTTCTTTTTTCTCGGCGTAAGCAGAGTAATTGCCTTGAAATACGGAAAGTTTACCCATTTCTACTTCAATAACCTTTGTAACAACTTTATTCAGAAAATATCGGTCATGGGATACAATCAATACCGCTCCGAAATAATTCAGTAAGTAGGTCTCCAACCATGCAATGGAATTCAGATCCAAGTGGTTGGTAGGCTCATCCAGCAGAAGAATATCTGGCCTGGTAAGCAGAAGTTTACTGAGAGATACGCGAGTCTTCTGACCACCGGACAGCGTGTCTACGGGCTTGTCAAACTCATCTTCCGCAAAACCGAGACCTTTTAATACACCGACAATCTCGCTTTCATAGGAGTATCCATCTGCCAATTCAAAGGCACTGGTTAGATTATGATAAGTATTCAACCGGCTTTCCAGTTCATCGCCGGTCAGATCTTTTAATTCTTTTTCAATCTCGCGGATCCGTGATTCCATAGCAATGACATCGGCTTTGGCTGAACGTACTTCTTCATAGATTGTATTGCCGGATACCAGCTCCTGATGCTGGGACAGATAACCAAGTGTCTTACCTTTTGTAAGGGTGATCGTACCGCCATCAGCTGTAAGATCGCCGACGATCATTTTCAGAAGAGTAGACTTGCCGGCACCATTGATACCGACAAGGGCTGCTTTTTCATGGTCTTCTATATGAAAAGAGCCATTTTGTATAATAACGTGTTCCCCAAATGCTTTGGAAACATCATGACATGCTAAAATCATGATACACCTCCATAATTCTCTGTGTATCATTATACCGAAAAGAACAGAAAATACAACTAAAGTTAATGAAAGTTTGTACAAAAGTTTGACTTTGTGTTAACAATCCGATATAATTATTCCATAATATTATGGGTAGGTGAACAACAGTGGAGACAAGAAAGATTTCTCAGGCGGTAATTCGCAGACTTCCAAGATATTACCGATATCTTGGTGAATTATTAGAAGATGGTGTCGAACGTATATCATCTAATGATTTAAGTAAAAGAATGAAACTTACTGCATCACAGATTCGACAGGATTTGAACAACTTTGGCGGATTTGGTCAGCAGGGATATGGTTATAACGTAAAGTATCTTCATACTGAAATTGGTAAAATCCTTGGATTGGAGAACAAGCATAATTTTATAATCGTTGGTGCGGGTAATTTGGGACAGGCTTTGGCAAATTATTCACATTTTGAAAATCAGGGATTTATCCTAAAAGGTATCTTTGATGTGAATCCTACACTGAGAGGTATGTCAATTCGTGATGTGCCGGTTCGTATGATGAGTGAGATGAAAGATTTCATTAAAGAGAATAATATCGAGATTGCAGTTCTTACAATTCCGAAGGAATGCGCAATTGATGTGGCGAAGGATCTGGTAGATGCTGGTATTCAGGCCATCTGGAATTTTGCGCATGTAGATCTGAATGTACCGGATAATGTAATTGTAGAAAGTGTACATTTATCAGAAAGCTTAATGAGATTATCTTATAATATCAGTCGATATAATGAGGATCATGCAGATAAATAACAGACAGAATAATGGCGTGTAATGCGGGCTGTGAAAGCAGACTTCTTTACACGTCGTTTTTTTTGCGGTGAGCTGAGTCTAAAGCAGAAAGGAAATATATGCAGTATTTATTAAATGCGGAACAGATGAAAAGTGCGGATAGTCATACCATACAGAATCTGGGAGTTTCGTCCAGAACACTGATGGAACGGGCTGCCGCTGCCTGTACTGATTATATAGAAGAACAAAAGTGGCCGCTGATACATGTATGTATTGTGTGTGGATCAGGAAATAACGGAGGCGATGGCTTTGCTATTGGAAGTATTCTGAAAGAGAAAGGCTGCCAGGTGACAGCAGTATTTGCCGGACAGATGACAAGCCGAACGGAAGAGTGTATATATCAGATGAATAAGTTCAAACAGTGTGGAGGAACGTTTCTTACAGAATGGCAGGATAATGATTACAGCATTGTAGTTGATGCATTGTTTGGTGTGGGATTGAATCGTGAGATTACAGGACGCTATCTGGAAATGCTTCGACATATGAATATGTCACCGGGACGGAAACTTGCGGTTGATATTCCGTCCGGTATCTCAGCTACGGATGGACGTGTATTTGGTGAAGCGTTTCAGGCAGATGCAACCGTAACATTCCAGGAAAGAAAGCTGGGTCTGTTTCTGTTTCCCGGTGCATTGTATACCGGAAAAGTCTGCGTGGCAGATATCGGAATTGACAGTTTTACAGTAAAGGAACAGCCGGATATCGCATATGCATTAGAAATGAGTGATATTGCCAAACTCCTGCCTGAACGTTTGCCATATGCGCATAAAGGTACATTTGGAAAATTATTATTAATTGCTGGAAGCAGTGGAATGGCAGGAGCTGCATTCTTAAGCGCCTGTGCTGCTTATCGCATGGGGGCAGGACTTGTACGTATTTATACTACTGAAGATAACCGAAGTATTTTACAGCAACTGATTCCAGAAGCTATTATCACAATATATACGGAATATGATGAAGAAAGTCTTCTATCGGCACTGGAGTGGGCTGATGCAGTCTGCATAGGATCAGGACTAGGAAGATCCGATGTGGCAGACCGGATTGTGAATACCGTTTTGAAAGAAATAAATGTGCCATGTTTGATTGATGCGGACGGAATTAATATATTGGCGACGCATCCGGAATGGAAGGACCGGCTGGCAGAAGGCAATTATGTACTGACTCCACATTTGAAGGAATTATCCAGATTAACAGGACGGCCTGTCAGCGAGATACAAATGCATCGAAGGGAGGTTCTGGAACAGACGGCAAGAGCTTTAGATGTTACTCTGGTACAAAAAGATGCACGTACTTTTGTGGGAGCAAAGGGCAGAAGAATGTATGTGAATCTTACCGGAAATGCTGCAATGGCAAAAGCAGGTTCCGGAGATGTGCTGGCCGGGGTTATTGGCGGACTTATGGTGCAGGGATGCGATAATTATGATGCCGCTGTTCTTGGAGTTTATCTCCATGGACTTGCGGGAGATATTGCAAGAAATGAAATGGGGTGCTATAGTGTATTGGCGAGGGATCTTGCTGATGCACTTGGATCAGCGATCCAAATGACAGAAAACTGGAAGGCGGAAAAATGATGAAAGAATATACAAGAGTGTGTGCCAGAATTGATCTGGACGCCATAGAATATAATATGGATCAGATGCATGAAACGGTTGGTGATGCGACTAAGATCATGGCTGTTGTCAAGATGGATGGCTACGGTCACGGGGCGGTACCAATCGCATGTGATCTAGAGAAAAAAAACTACTTGTGGGGATTTGCTACAGCCACACCGGATGAGGGTGTGATTCTGCGTGCGGACGGTATCAGGAAGCCGATACTTGTATTGGGTCCTGTTTTCCCATCACAGCAGGCAGAAGCGATTGAACATGAAATCCGTTTCACCTGTTATACGAAAGAAATCGCAGAGCAGATTTCTGATACAGCAGTAAAGCTTGGAAAGACAGCGTATGTCCATATCAAATTAGACACTGGAATGTCGAGACTTGGATTCCAGATCGATGAGGAGAATGCAGATACAATCGCAGAGATTGCAAAGCTTCCAGGTATTGAGATGGAAGGAATGTATACACATTTCTCCAAAGCAGATGAAGCAGACAAAGCTTATGCCCATAAACAGTTGGAGCGCTATCTGTGGATGTGTAAAGCACTGGAGAACAGAAATGTCACATTTAAGCATTATCACTGTGCAAACAGTGCGGCGATTCTTGATCTGCCAGAGACCTATATGGATATTGTAAGATCAGGTATTTCTACTTATGGTCTGTATCCCTCAGACGAAGTAGATCAGCAACATGTACATCTGAAACCAGCTATGGAACTGATAAGTCATGTTTCCCATGTGAAATGGGTAGAGGCAGGAGTTCCGGTAAGTTATGGCGGTACGTTTGTGACCGAACGTCCGACCAAGATTGTAACTGTACCGGTAGGATATGGAGATGGATATCCGAGAAGTCTGTCTAATAAAGGCTTTGTACTGATCCATGGCAAGAAAGCCCCGATCCTCGGACGAATCTGTATGGATCAGTTTATGGTAGATTGTACAGAAATTGAAAATGTGGCATATGGAGACCGCGTGGTACTTATCGGTCGGGACGGAGACAATTACCTTCCGGTAGAGACGCTCAGTGATCTGTCCGGTCGTTTCAGCTATGAATTTGTTTGTGACCTGGGTAAGAGAATACCGAGAGAATTTCTGAAAGATGGAAAAGTCATAGAGCAGATTGATTATTTCGCATAAATATATCGAATGAAGAACTGCAATAGAATACATCTGAAAAAAGATGGAAATACTGTTTTTATCAGAAATATGGAGAGTGAAAACAGGTGCAGGTAAAACGTGGAGATATTTATTATGCTGACCTCAGCCCGGTAGTCGGCTCGGAACAGGGAGGCATCAGGCCGGTGCTGATCATACAGAATGACGTAGGTAACAGATACAGTCCGACTGTCATTTGTGCAGCGATTACATCCAGAATGAACAAGGCAAAGTTGCCTACGCATATTGAGATTGATTCCAGACGATGTCAGATTATGAAGGATTCTGTAATTCTGTTGGAACAGATAAGAACGATTGATAAGCAGAGGCTAAAAGATATGATCGGTCATCTGGATAAAGAACGAATGAGAAGCGTTGATGAAGCGATAAGGGTCAGCCTTGCGCTTCATACATAAAAAGGAGTATGGATATGGAAGAACGAAGTTTGTTTCATCGGATGAGACAGATATTTCGAGAAGAAGGCGAGACAGAAGAAGTCGGAAGTCAGGCAATGAAACTGATCCGCAATATTGTCCGCTATCTTGATAAGGATGCAAAAGACATTATGACACATCGACGTGATATTGTGGGTATCGATGAAGAGGAAACACTGGAAACTGCACTCAAGTTTATGCTGGGAGAACGTTTTTCCAGATTCCCGGTATATCGGGAGGATATTGATGAGATTATAGGAACCATTCATCTTCGGGATGCTATGACCTGTTATTTTACCGAAGCCAACCGCAATCGTCCGATCAAAGAACTGAAAGGGTATATCCGTCCGGTAGATTACATACCTGAAACCAAGAGCATAGATACACTGTTCCGCAGAATGCAGGAAGGAAATAATCATATTGCAATTGTCATTGATGAGTATGGACAGACTTCAGGGCTGGTAGCTATGGAAGATATTCTGGAAGAAATCGTAGGTAATATTATGGACGAATACGATGAAGAGGAAGAGGATATCGAAGTACAGGCAGATGGATCCTATGAAGTCAATGGCTTTACTGACCTGGAGGATCTGGAAGATCTGCTGAATATTCATTTTGATAAGGAAGAGTATGAGACGTTAAACGGATTTCTGATCCATCAGCTTGACAGAATCCCCGGAGAGGATGAGCGCAGCACAGTACTTTATGATGGATATCTGTTTACAGTGCTGGAAGTAGACAATAATGCGATTCAATCAGTAAAGATTGAAAAAATGTAATATGCATGATAAAATAAAATGTATGCGAACTAATAGAAGATAAGGAGAGAAGAAGATGTCAGGACATTCAAAATTTGCCAATATTAAGCATAAAAAAGAAAAAAATGATGCTGCAAAAGGTAAGATTTTTACAAAAATCGGTAAAGAGCTTGCAGTAGCGGTAAAAGAAGGTGGAAGCGCTGATCCGGCTAACAACAGCCGTCTGCGTGATGTTATCGCAAAGGCTAAATCTAACAATATGCCAAATGACACGATTGAGAGAAATATTAAAAAAGCTGCAGGCGAAGGCGGATCAGCAGATTACGAACATATTACATACGAAGGTTACGGTCCGAATGGTACGGCAATTATAGTCGAGACACTGACAGATAATAAGAACCGTACGGCATCTAATGTTAAGAGTGCATTTACAAAAGGTAATGGCAACGTAGGTACACCGGGATGTGTATCTTTTATGTTTGACCGTAAGGGACAGATTATTGTAGATAAGGAAGAATACGATGGCGATGCCGATGATCTTATGATGCAGGCACTGGATGCAGGTGCAGAAGACTTTGCTGAGGAAGATGACAGCTTTGAGATTCTGACGGATCCAGATGATTTCAGTGAGGTGCGTGAAGCACTTGAAGAAGCAGGGATTCATATGGCATCTGCAGAAGTAACCATGATTCCGCAGACCTATGTAGAACTTACTGATCCTAAGGATATCCAGAATATTCAGAAAACTCTGGATCTGTTGGATGATGACGATGATGTACAGGATGTATATCATAACTGGGATGAATAATTATGGATAAAGGATAAAAGGAGGCATCGAGAGGATGAGTGATTACAAGATTGAAACTAAGTGTATTCAGTCAGGATATAAACCGGGTAATGGAGAGCCAAGAGTTCTGCCAATCTATCAGAGTACAACATTTAAATATAATTCCAGTGACCAGATGGGAAGACTTTTTGACCTGGAAGAGAGCGGATATTTTTATACACGGTTGCAGAATCCGACCAATGATGCGGTAGCTGCAAAGATCTGTGATCTGGAGGGCGGAGTGGCAGCGATGCTTACTTCATCGGGACAGGCAGCTAATTTCTATGCGATCATGAATATTGTGGAAGCAGGAGATCATATTGTATGTGCATCTGCACTGTACGGCGGTACTTATAATCTTTACGCTCACACCATCAAGAAGATGGGCGTTGAGGCCACTTTTGTTGAGCCGGACTGCAGTGAGGAAGATTTGAATGCCGCGTTTCGTGATAATACAAAGGTTGTATTTGGTGAATCTATTGCAAACCCTGCACTGGTTGTTCTTGATTTTGAAAAGTTTGCCAAAGCAGCACATGCGCACGGTGTACCATTTATTGTAGATAATACATTTGCCACACCGATCAACTGCAGACCATTTGCGTGGGGTGCGGATATTGTAACACATTCAACTACCAAATATATGGACGGACATGCGACCTGTGTAGGTGGTGTGATCGTAGACAGTGGTAATTTTGACTGGGAAGCTTACGGTGACAAATTTGCAGGACTCACCACACCGGACGAGACCTACCATGGCATCGTGTATACACAGAAATTCGGCAAGGCTGCATACATAACAAAAGCTACATCACAGCTGATGCGTGACCTTGGCTCTATCCAGGCACCGCAGAATGCATTTTTGCTGAATCTGGGACTCGAAACATTACATCTTCGTGTACCTCGTCATTGTGAGAACGCATTGAAGGTTGCGAAATATCTGCAGGGACATGAAAAGGTGGCGTGGGTTAACTATCCGGGACTGGAAGGTGATTCTCAGTATGAACTGGCTCAGAAATATATGCCAAACGGAACATGCGGCGTGCTTACATTTGGTCTGAAGGGCGGACGTGACAGCGCAGTGAAGATGATGGACAGCCTGAAAATGGTTGCGATCGTAACTCATGTGGCAGATGCAAGGAGTTGTGTACTGCATCCGGCAAGTCACACACATCGCCAGATGAATGATCAGGAACTGATGGAAGCCGGGGTACAGCCGGATTTGATTCGTTTCAGTGTAGGTATCGAGAATGCTGATGATATTATCGCTGATGTAGAACAGGCACTGGAACAGGTATAAGAATCCTGTATACATGAATAAGAACTATATAACACTTCCATACTAAAGGGTATGGAGGTGTTTTTATATGCAGAAAAATGAAGAAAAGCAGGAGAAAAAAGCAGAGATCAAAGAAACTGGTTCACTGGATCTTGATGAAAGCCGTGCGCACCACAGAATTAAATTAATCACAATCATCGGAGAGATAGAAGGACATGATGCGGTCAGCGGAAGCACGAAGGCAACCAAATACGAGCATTTGCTTCCCATGCTTGCGGATATAGAAGACAGTTGTGAGATAGATGGTCTGCTGATTCTGTTAAATACTCTGGGTGGCGATGTGGAAGCAGGACTTTCGATTGCAGAAATGATCGCGTCTCTCAGTAAGCCTACGGTGTCGTTGGTGCTCGGAGGAAGCCATTCTATCGGTGGTCCTCTTGCAGTAGCAGCTGATTATTCTTTTATTGTACCAAGTGGAACCATGATCATCCATCCGGTAAGATCCAATGGAATGTTCATCGGGGTAGAACAGAGTTTCCGCAATATGGTAAAAACGCAGGATCGGATTACGGCATTTCTCTCAAAACATTCCCATATGACGCAGGATCAGATTGAAGAACTGATGCTGAATCCAACACAGCTTGTCAAAGATGTGGGAACAATGCTGGAAGGCCCGGAAGCAGTTGCAGTCGGTCTCATTGATGAAGTGGGAGGATTAAAAGAAGCACTGGCGAAACTGCATCAAATGATCGATGAAAATGGAACAGAAAATGGATAATTAAATAATGACAGTCTCTTGTAAAAATGATATACTTTAAATAGTATGTGTATCTATACTTTGTGATGATATGCCTATAGATACGATACGTGAAACAGGGGGGATTATATGGCTTCGAAGTCTAAGAAGAAAAGTACGTCTAAAAAGACCACCAGGAAGACAACGAAGAAAGCGGGAGAGAATTTTGTAATTGATGAAATTATTATATGGATCGTGCTGGCTGTCAGCATACTTCTTCTGATCAGTAATTTTGGATTTGGTGGAACACTTGGGGCGTCAGCTTCGGCTTTCCTGATGGAAAGCTTTGGTGCAGGTGCGTATCTTGTACCTTTTCTGCTATTTGGAGTAACAGCATTTCTGGTATCGAACAAGCATAATCGTATCGCATACTGGAAATCCGGCGCAGCTGTGATCTGTTTCCTGATTTTATGTGGTTTATTTGAATTGATCAGTGATGCGGGAGGTACTGTCGGAGGATCGCTTGCAGACACCCTGTCACCGGCTCTCGGAGTGGCAGGTACATATGTGATTTTGATTATTATGCTGATCATTGGAATAGTGATCATCACCGGGCGTTCCGTTCTCAAAGGTGTAAAGAAGCAGAGCGATCGCGCTTATTCACATGCAAAAGAGTCCAATACCAGAAGGCGCGAGGCATCTGCAAGACGCAGAGAAGAACGACGCACAGCCAGAGAAGAAAAAGAACTGGAACAGGCTAAAGCAGAAAAGAAGACTGCATCAAAGAGAAAAGATCGTCACGTGGAGGGAGTATCTTTTGATACAACATTGAGCGGAAGATCTCCGGAGATGAAAGAGATGAAAGCTGACGAACTTAAGACCGATATTCCGTCAGCAGTTCAGCCAAACACGAAAGATACACAGGATCTGGTGATTAACAGGGCACAGCCGGAGATGGCTACGCAGCCAGACGATCTGCCGGATCCATTTGATACTGATTCGGCTGTGGAATCTTTAGCGGAGTCAAAAGCTCTGGCAAAGAGAAGCAGGAAAAAAGCAGGGGCAGATGCGATTGCTCAGGAGACTGCAAGCGTAGCTCAGGCAGTTTCAGAAAATGAAGTTAAGAATGAGACTTATCATACGCCTCCATTTTCGTTGCTTACAAGAGGTAAAAAAGGCGGTGGGGATTCGGATACACATCTTCGTGAAACCGCCGGAAAGCTGCAGGATACACTGCACAGTTTCGGCGTGAATGTAACGGTTACCAATGTAAGCTGTGGACCATCTGTTACCAGATATGAGCTTCAGCCGGAGCAGGGTGTGAAAGTCAGCAAGATTGTAGGACTTGCTGATGATATTAAGCTGAATCTTGCGGCTGCGGATATTCGTATTGAAGCACCGATTCCAGGAAAAGCAGCAGTGGGTATCGAAGTGCCAAATAAAGAAAATTCTGCAGTTATGCTGCGGGATCTGCTGGAGTCGACTGAATTTAAGAACAGTGCATCAAATGTATCCTTTGCGGTAGGCCGGGATATTGCAGGAAGATGTGTTGTGGCTGACATTGCCAAGATGCCGCATCTTCTGATCGCAGGAGCGACCGGTTCCGGTAAATCTGTGTGTATCAATACATTGATCATGAGTATTTTATATAAAGCATCACCAGATCAGGTGCGACTGATCATGGTGGATCCGAAAGTAGTAGAATTAAGCGTATACAATGGCATTCCGCATCTGATGATTCCTGTAGTAACAGACCCGAAGAAAGCTGCAGGAGCTCTTAATTGGGCAGTTGCGGAAATGACAAGACGTTATCAGGCATTTGCGGAGCATCAAGTCCGTGATATGAAAGGATATAATGAGAAAGTAAGTCAGCTGGAACCGGATGAGAACGGCAATAAGCCGGACACTATGCCGCAGATTGTAATCATTGTGGACGAACTTGCCGATCTGATGATGGTGGCACCAGGTGAGGTGGAAGAATCTATCTGTCGTCTGGCCCAGCTTGCAAGAGCAGCCGGCATTCACCTGGTACTTGCAACTCAGAGACCGTCTGTTAATGTCATTACTGGTCTGATTAAAGCCAATATGCCGTCAAGAATTGCATTTTCTGTATCATCGGGTGTGGATTCAAGGACGATCATTGACATGAACGGAGCTGAGAAACTCCTCGGAAAAGGTGATATGCTCTTTTATCCGAGCGGTTATCAGAAACCGGTCCGTGTGCAGGGAGCATTTGTTTCGGACAAGGAGGTTCAGAAGGTAACCGATTATCTGAAAGATCACAATGGAGATGCTGCTTACAGCCAGGAAGTGGTAGAACACATGAATTCCAGCGCTGCCGGTGGAAATATGATGTCTGGCAGTGACAGTGCAAGCGAACGAGATGCCTATTTTGTAGATGCAGGTAAGCTGATCATCGACAAAGAAAAGGCGTCTATTGGAATGTTACAGCGGATGTTCAAGATCGGCTTTAACCGTGCCGCAAGAATTATGGATCAGCTCTGTGAAGCAGGTGTGGTTGGACCGGAAGAGGGAACAAAGCCAAGAAAGGTACTCATGTCTATGGAAGAGTTTGAACAGTACATAGAAGAGTATGTTTAATATAGTTACTGGACACTAATGAAGGAAAGAAAGGATGAAGAACATGAAAACAGATATTCAAATCGCACAGGAAGCAGAAATGAGCCATATCAGAGATGTAGCCGCATCCATCGGAATTGAGGAAGACGATCTGGAATTATACGGTAAGTATAAGGCAAAACTTTCGGATGATTTATATGATAAGATAAAGGATAACCCAGACGGCAAGCTTGTTCTTGTAACAGCGATCAATCCTACTCCTGCAGGCGAGGGTAAGACTACTACTACAGTAGGACTTGGTGAAGCATTTGCCAAGATGAATAAAAAAGCTATTATTGCACTTCGTGAGCCATCGCTCGGACCATGTTTCGGTATTAAAGGAGGAGCTGCCGGTGGCGGATATGCACAGGTTGTGCCGATGGAAGATCTGAACCTGCATTTTACAGGAGATTTTCATGCAATCACTTCAGCTAATAATCTGCTTGCAGCATTATTGGATAATCATATTCAGCAGGGTAATGCGCTGGGCATTGATCCACGCCAGGTGGTATGGAAACGTTGTGTAGATATGAATGACCGTAATCTGCGTAATATTGTAGTCGGACTTGGTAACAAGACAGATGGAATGGTAAGAGAGGATCATTTTGTAATTACAGTTGCTTCTGAGATCATGGCTATTCTCTGTCTTGCAGAAGATATAAAGGATCTGAAAGCAAGACTGGGACGCATTATCGTAGCATATAACTTCCAGGGTGATCCTGTAACAGCAGATGATTTACAGGCAACCGGAGCAATGACAGCACTTTTAAAAGATGCTATCAAACCAAATCTGATCCAGACGCTGGAGCATACACCGGCGCTTGTACACGGTGGACCATTTGCCAATATTGCCCACGGATGTAACAGTGTACGTGCTACCAGAATGGCATTGAAACTGGCAGATATTACGATTACGGAAGCTGGATTTGGTGCAGATCTTGGTGCTGAAAAATTTATGGACATCAAATGCCGTATGTCCGGTCTGAAGCCGGATGCAGTAGTATTGGTTGCAACAGTGCGCGCATTGAAGTATAATGGCGGAGTACCAAAAGATCAGCTTTCTGATGAGAACCTGGAAGCGCTTGCAAAAGGTATTGTGAATCTGGAAAAACATATTGAGAATATTCAGAAATATGATGTACCGGTAGTTGTTACGCTGAATTCTTTCGTGACAGATACGGATGCAGAGAATGAATATATCCGCAGATTCTGCGAAGAGAGAGGCTGTGAATTTGCTCTTTCTGAGGTATGGGAAAAAGGTGGAGAGGGCGGTATCGCTCTTGCTGAAAAAGTACTTGAAACATTGGAGAACAAGGAAAGTCATTTCCATCCGCTGTATGAGGACGGTCTGTCTCTGCAGGAAAAGATTGAGACTATCTCTAAAGAAATCTATGGTGCAAGAGGTGTGATCTTTGAGCCTAAGGCAGCCAAACAACTCGCCAAGATTGAAGCGATGGGATTTGGCAACATGCCTGTCTGTATGGCAAAGAATCAGTATTCACTGTCTGATGATGTTAAGAAGCTTGGCAGACCGACAGATTTTGATATACATATCCGTGAAGCTTATGTAAGTGCAGGTGCAGGATTTGTAGTAGCACTGACAGGAGCTGTTATGACGATGCCTGGACTTCCGAAGGTTCCGGCTGCCAATAATATTGACGTAACTGAAGATGGTCAGATCACAGGATTATTCTAGAAAAGTATATAATATGATGCCAGAGTCAAAAGATCTAAATCCACATGAGCTCGCTCATAAGTGGATTTAGACCTTGGGACCCGCCCCAATATGAGCCTAAAAG
>OLNL01001178.1_pt1 | contig 25361 bp, 25 predicted proteins | sample 1672181 | NCBI WGS metagenome assembly OLNL01 (sample SAMEA3136656, study PRJEB25190) | human gut metagenome | biome: human gut; feature: human-associated habitat; material: faeces | place: Austria | collected 2013
CTGTTACATCGGTTCCATTGGGGTCTACGTGATAAGCGGAATTTCCGTTCATCATTCCGGAGGTTCTTGATTTATTAAGAGTTGCAGATGTGAAGGCATCTACTTTCACATCATTGTTTTTCAATTCTGCCTTGTAGAAATCATCATATGGGATGTTCATAAGAACATAGGCTTCGCCCTGCTGTGCTTCTGCAGCAAATGTATTCTCTTCTTCTGTTTCCGGGGCAAATTCGTCCTCTGCATCCTCCGGAGCAAATTGGTCAGAATCAGAATCTTCTGTACTGTCTGTGATTACCTCACTGTCTGTAAAATCAGCTGCCAGAGCTGCATAAGGCATGCTGGTCATCGCTACTGCTGCACTCATTACTACCGGTGCTATCTTTTTCATAAGATTTTTGTTTGTCATGCTATTCTCCTCTTTGTTTTTTTGAACTACCTGTACCAATTGGAATAACCCTTACCAGAGAGTATGTTTTACTTTTTACCAAAAAGGGAGTGACTTCTGCCAAAGATATTCATATGGGATTTTAGATGGGCTGAACAAATATAGTTTGTCGCATCTAACAATTGATAGATTATCATAATTACATGGGAATTTCCACTATTTTTTAATAGTTTTATTGGACAAACTTTCTCAATATTTCATTTTAAGATTTGTTTGTTAGAAAAATCTAACTTCTCAGTTGCGCCGAAGTTTCCTGTATGTTAAAATATCTGAAGTTGATGGTATTTTATCGAGAGGAGAATTTTTCTATGAAACAAAAAACAGCCTATCTGGGGCTTTTTTCCGCTGTTGCGATTATTTTGGGATATGTGGAATCACTGATCCCGGTTTTTGCAGGGATCCCGGGAATCAAGCTGGGGCTTGCCAATCTGGGAGTCCTGTTTATCCTGAAAAAGTATTCTTTTAAAGAGGCTGCCCTGGTTTCCGTTGTCCGTATCCTGGTGATCGGATTTATGTTTGGAAATCTGTTCAGTATTCTGTACAGCCTGGCAGGGGCGGCACTTAGTATGACAGTTATGACACTTATGCTGAAAAAAACCTCCTTCAGTCTGATCGGAGTCAGCGTTGCAGGAGGTGTTTCTCATAATATTGGTCAGCTGATCATTGCCATGCTGATCGTAAATAATGCAAGTGTGTTTGTATATGCGCCTGCTCTGCTTGTAGCAGGGGTTGCAGCGGGAGTTGTGATCGGCGGACTTACTGCAGAACTCTGCAAGCGGGTGCTAGTTTCTTAGTCTTCTTCAATATGATCCCGTCCCTGGTTGATAATGGTGCGGACATGGTCGTCTGCAAGGGAATAGAAAATGGATTTCCCTTCTCTGCGGCTTTTTACCAATTTGTTCTGCTTCAGGATGCGGAGCTGATGGGAAATGGCAGACTGGGTCATGTTCAGTACCTTTGCAAGATCACATACGCAGACCTCTGCCTCAAATAAAACAAAGAGGATCCGGATTCTGGTAGAGTCTCCAAAAACCTTGAAAAGTTCTGCCAGATCATAAAGCTCTGTTTCCTCAGGCAGGGTCTCATTTACAATCTTCAACAGGTCTTCATGGACCTCGAAACCATCACATACTTCATCTTTACGTTCTTCCATTCTGTCACCTGTTTCCTTTCTAGTTGTTATAATTCTAACATTATTCATTCGCAATACTTACAGCTTTTTCACAAATAATGCACGGATTGCATTCAGTACTGCAATGATCATTACTCCTACATCTGCGAAAATGGCCATCCACATATTTGCAATACCAATGGCCCCCAGGATCAGGCAGAGAACTTTGATACCTATAGCAAAATAGATATTTTCATATACAATGCGGATACATTTACGTGCGATCTTAATTGCTTTGGAGATCTTCAGTGGGTCATCATCCATCAGTACAATATCTGCTGCCTCGATGGCTGCATCGGAACCAAGGGCACCCATGGCAATACCGATGTCTGCCCTGGATAATACAGGGGCATCATTGATACCGTCACCTACAAATGCCAGTTTTTCTTTGGCTGTTTTCTTATCCAGAAGCTCTTCCACCTTTGTTACCTTATCAGCAGGAAGAAGTTCACTGTAGACTTCATCAATGCCAAGCTCTGTGGCAACCTGATCTGCAACTCGTCTGGAATCACCGGTAAGCATAACCGTTCTGGTAATGCCGGCCTTCTTCAGTTCTGCAATGGCCTCTTTTGCATGAGGCTTGATAATATCAGAGATCAAGATATGTCCTGCATATCTGCCATCTACAGCCATGTGTACCACTGTTCCTACGTGATGGCATTCCTGATAGGCAATACCGAGCTTTTTCATCAGCTTTGCATTTCCTACAGCTACAGAAACACCGTCAACCTTTGCGATCACACCGTTTCCACTGATCTCTTCAATATCTGTAACACGGTTTCTGTCAACAGGTTTGCCATATGCTTTCTGCAGACTCTTGCTGATAGGATGGGAAGAAGAACACTCTGCAAGAGCTGCATACTCTAACAATTTCTCATCCGGTATCTGGCTATGATGAATACCGCTTACTTCAAACACACCCTGGGTCATGGTACCTGTTTTATCAAATACCACATATTTGGTCTGTGCCAGTGTTTCCAGATAGTTGGAGCCTTTGACAAGCACTCCCTGGTTGCTGGCACCACCGATTCCTGCAAAAAAGCTTAAAGGAATACTGATCACCAGCGCACATGGACAGCTGATTACCAGGAAGGTAAGGGCTCTGTAGATCCAGTCACCCCACATAGCCGGTTTTCCCATGATCAACAGTACGATCGGCGGGAGCAGGGCAAGGGCAAGGGCACCGTAGCACACAGCAGGAGTATAATATTTTGCAAATTTGGAAATAAAGTTCTCGGATTTTGATTTTCTGGAACTGGAATTCTCTACAAGCTCCAGGATTTTAGATACTGTGGACTCACCAAATTCCTTTGTTGTTCGGATTTTCAGTAAACCAGTCATGTTGATACAGCCACTGATCACTTCGTCTCCTACCTTTGCACTTCTTGGAAGACTTTCCCCTGTCAGTGCACTGGTGTTTAATGTGGAAGTACCTTCTGTGATCACGCCGTCAATAGGTACTTTCTCTCCTGGCTGTACAATAATGATGGTTCCGATCGCTACCTCGTCCGGATCCACCTGTTCCAGTTCGCCGTTATTTTCTACATTTGCATAGTCAGGACGGATATCCATCAGTTCACTGATATTTCTCCTGCTCCTTCCTACTGCATAGCTCTGGAAAAGCTCTCCGATCTGGTAGAAAAGCATAACTGCTGTGCCCTCTGTATAATCTCCCAGAAGAATAGCGCCTATAGTAGCCACTGCCATCAGGAAATTTTCGTCAAAGACCTGCTTATTTCTAATCCCTTTGAATGCTTTTTTCAGAATATCATATCCAATGATCAGATAAGGGATCATAAAAAGGCCAAACCGCAGATAGCCCTCAACAGGAAGCTGTGAAAAAACAACCACCAGAACAAGGGATATGATAATTCTTACCAGCATTTTCTTCTGCTTCTTATTCATTACAATACCTCTCTTCTTATTACAATTTATGACTGCTCCGTATTATAATTATGGACTTGAACCCAATCGGGCAAAAAAACAGGGGCTGCCGGCAAAAGTTTATCCACCGGCAGATATGGCGGTAAATCATTCTTTATGCAGCAGTCCCTGAAATACTTTTATTAAAGGAAAATCTCGCAGTCGTCTTCTACTTTCTTGCAGTTCTTTAATACGTCTTTCATAACTGCTTTCGGATCCTGTCCGTCCTCAAATTCAACGATCATCTTAAGCATCATAAAGTTAACGGTTGCATCCTTCACACCTGCTGTATTCTTTGCAGCTTCCTCCATTTTATTGGCACAGTTGGCACAGTCTACATCAATCTTATAAGTCTTCTTCATAATATTATCCTTTCTGGCTCATTTTTATTCGCTTCAATATATGAGCATTTGTTCATTTGTTTGATTTTATTATAACATTCTTTCCTGTGCTGTCAATAGTTTTCTGCAGTTTTCTTTACGGAAATAGAAATTTATGTTATAATCCAAAACAATAAACCGGAGGTAGTAAATATGGCAATACACGAATCAGGAGAGGATTATCTTGAGGCGATCCTTATGATCAAGAAAAGAAGCGGAAATGTCCGCTCTATTGATGTTGCACGTGAACTTTCTTTTTCCAAGCCAAGTGTCAGCGTTGCAATGAAGAATTTAAAAACCAGTAATTATATTACTGTTGACGAGAATGGTTTTATCAATCTTACAGAAGCCGGACAGGAAATTGCAGATAAAATTTATGAAAGACATACTTTCCTGACCAACTGGCTTACATCTTTGGGAGTAGACCCTGAGGTTGCAGCTGAGGATGCATGTAAAATGGAGCATGCCATCAGCTCGGAAAGCTTTTCTGCTATCAAGAAATTTGTGGCAAATACCCATTGATTTTACTGGATTGTCAAATCTGGCACTTATACCCAAAGGAAAGAAGTCCTGAACGAGGCAGCAGGGATACATCCATCTGTAATCCTCTGCTTTTCAGTCAGGACTTCTTTTCTTTATAATGTTTCTTCCTTCGGAAGAAGATTTCTCATGCTTCGTAAACTGATAGTCAGGGTTGACATGTTATGAAGCAATGCGGAGGTTGTTGGCATGATCACACCTGTAACTCCAAGAGCGATCAGACCGCCGTTTACACCAATGATAGTTCTGTAATTATTGTGGATACGCTTCATCAAAGCTGTGCTCAGTCTCTTTAAAGTGACGATCTCATGGAGATTATCAGCAGAGATCGTAACATCAGCGATCTCACGGGCAATGGCAGCACCGTCACTGATGGCGATACCTACATTTGCCGAAGAAAGTGCCAGGGAATCATTGATTCCGTCACCGATCATAATCACCTTATGTCCCAGCGCCTTTTCCTTCTCCACAAAGGATGCCTTATCCTCAGGCAGAACCTCGGAATAGTATTCGTCTACTCCCACCCTTTTGGCGATGGCAGCAGCTGTACGCTCACTGTCTCCTGTCATCATCACAACCTTGGTGATACCTGCTGCTTTTAATTCACGGACAGCATCTGCTGCCTCTTCACGAAGAGGATCCTCTACGCAAATAACTGCTGCAAGCTTACCCTCAATGGCAAGATATAAGTGTGAGCATTCCAGGGGCAGATGTTCAAATCTGTCTTCCATTCCATCTGGGATCACACATTTCTCATCTTCCATTACGAAATGCCAGCTTCCGATCACTGCCTTTTTGCCTTCTATAGTTGTAGAAATACCATGGGCTACAATATATTCCACTTTGGAATGCATTTCTTCATGAACAAGGTGTTTTTCTCTGGCAGCGTTGACCACAGCCCTTGCCATAGAATGAGGAAAATGCTCTTCCATACATGCTGCAATACGTAGAAGTTCATCGGCGCTCAGTTCATTGTTAAAGGATACCACATCTGCAACTACAGGTTTTGCCTTTGTAAGGGTACCTGTTTTGTCAAATACGATGGTGGTGGCATCAGCCATTGCTTCCATATATTTGCCGCCTTTTACTGTAATGCTATGGGTATTTGCCTCACTGATGGCAGATAATACGGTAATAGGCATGGCAAGCTTCAGTGCACAGGAGAAATCTACCATAAGCACTGCCAGTGTTCTTGTCATATTTCTGGTAAGCAGCCAGGTTACACCTGTACCTGCCAGAGTATAGGGCACAAGCCGGTCTGCCAGATGCTCTGCATTACTTTCCACTGAAGACTTCAGTTTCTCAGAATCCTCGATCATGCTGACGATTTTCTCATAGCGACTGGAGCCTGCTGCTTCTTTTACCCTGACTGTGATCTCCCCTTCTTCCAGAACGGTTCCTGCATAGGCAAAGCTTCCCTCTGCCTTACGGACAGGTGCAGATTCGCCTGTAAGAGAGGTCTGGTTGACCATAGCCTCTCCTGCCACTACATTTCCGTCAAAAGGAATTACATTTCCCATATGTACGCGCACCAGGTCTCCTGCCATAATAGAAGAAACCGGCACAAGAACCTCCTGGCCCTCTGCATTTAAAAGCCATACCTTCTCTGCATTGATGGACATACTTCTTGCAAGATCATTGACTGATTTCTTGTGTGTCCACTCTTCAAGAATTTCACCGATACCAAGCAAGAACATGGTGGAGCCTGCAGTATTGAAATCACCTCGGATCATGGAAACACCGATGGCTGTGGCATCCAGTACCGGAACCTCCAGTTTTCCCTTCAGCAGAGTGCGGACACCATGGTAAAGGTATTTGATAGACTTTGCCGTAGTAAGTACCACACGTACCGGGTAGGGCAGGAACATTTTATTCAATGTTCGCAGCACTACGGAATTGATCAGCTTCTCCTTGTAGGTTTCATTTAATTCACGCCCTGAGTTTTCCAGAGCTGTTTCAGATACCTGAGCTGTTTCATAGGAAAATCTGCTCAGTAAACTTATCAGTTCTTCTCTGCTGCCTGTATAGGAAACAGCCACATCCTGGGTTCTCACATAGATTGAAGCCCTGGTCACATTTGTCTGGGCTTCCAGATAACACTGGAGAATGTCTGCCTGTCTGTAAGTCATGTGTTTTTGTGCCAGATGGATACGGATACGTCCTTTTATTTCATGCTTAATAGCAAACTTCATTATTCCTCGCTGCCTTCTTCTGTTGTTTCTTCTGTCTCTTCTCTGAAATCTGTGGTATCTTCAGCTGTATCTTCCACTACTTCCTCAGCTGCCTCTCTGTCTTCATTGATCTGCTGTGCTTCTGCATAAATATCTTCTGCATTTTCCTGAATCGTGGAAGCTGTTTTCATCACACAGGATTTCGCACGGAGAACTGCTGCTGTACAGTTTGTGTAAAATTTCTTTGCGTCCTTGCTTGTAAGAATTTTAATGCCCGCTGTTCCAAAAGCTACTCCTGCTGCAAAAATTCCTGTTTTCTTACCATCAAATTTAATCATTGTATTTTCCTCCTTAATGTATAAGTTAATATTCATAAAGTTCAAAAATCTTATCGTGCAAGCACGAACGACTTTTTAAACCTTTGAACTTGGTATCATATAATTCTTGTATTATACAACCAGTTTTTTTTTAATTCCACTGTTTTTTGTCTTATTGAGAAATTTAATCAAAACCGCCAGGAAAATCTTTTGGATCTTCCTGGCGGCAATATTTTTTTCATATTTCACAGGGACTCACAAACATTTTCTCGATTTCCTGCTGATCAATGTATCCACAGGCCCTTAAACCTGCCTGCACTACATGATTGAAATTATCTTTGGATAATCTCTGCACTGTGTTGTCATCCAACTCAACGGTACACACGCTTCCCTCGGAACAGTCAGGATTCCTGACAATTTTGTACATATTTCTTCTGCTTATGGCACCGATTTCCTCCAGAAGGTTTACCATACGATACACAGTGGCTGATCCGATTCCCGGATCCAGACGGGAGGCATTATAATAGATTTCCTTACAGCAGGAGCATTCATTTTCCAGAATGACTTCCAGAAGCATCCTGCGCTGTTTTGTTATCCTGCAGCCACGCTTCTTTAATTCCCGGATGACCACATCCTTCTGCATTTGGGTTCTCTGGTAATTTGTTTCTGTACAATCATTATTTTTCCTTAACGCCATTGCTCCCAAAGTCACATCATCCTTCCGCTTTTAGTCTTTTATCTTTTTCTCAGCCTGAGCTGTCCGTTATCAATGACAACCCCGGCAATGGCTGCAGTCACCGCCACAGGAATGCTTTCCGCTTTTTTTGTCACGGATAATTCCTCTAACGATCAGCACAACAACCAGAAGTAAAATGCCGCCTACGATTAAAGTTCCCATAACGATACCTCCATCTTAATCATCTCAATCTTTTAACTATCAGAAGCCCGTGACCTCACAGGCTTCTGCAATTCATTTATTTCGCTCCTGCCAGACCCTTTACATTCACTTTCAGGGTGTTGCTTTCTTTATATGGTCTGAACAGCAGATATAAGAATCCTGCAATGATCACAAATGCCACAACTGTCCAGATACCAAATCCACCGCCTGTTACCAGGGTACCGATCTGATAGATGCAAAGGGATACAAGATATGCCAGTCCACACTGATATCCGATTGCAAAGAAGAACCATTTTGTGTTATTCATCTCTCTCTTGATGGCACCCATAGCTGCGAAGCATGGAGCACACAGAAGGTTGAATACCAGGAAGCCATAAGCTGCGATTGGTGTCATAACCTGTGCCAGGTTGCCCCAGATCTCTGCACCATCCTCTGCCACCTCAGCAAAGCCAAAGAGCATACCGAAGGTTGCAACAACGTTTTCTTTTGCGATCAGACCTGTAACAGCTGCAACAGCCATCTTCCAGCCTTCGCCGGCTTTTGTCCATCCAAGTGGTGCAAAGATCCATGCAATTGCAGAACCAATCTTTGCAAGAATACTGTTGTTCAGTTCCTCTACCATGCCAAAGGCACCGTTTTCCCAGCCAAAGCCCATAAGGAACCACAGAACGATAGTGGAAAGAAGAATAATAGTACCAGCCTTTTTAATAAAGGACCATCCACGTTCCCACATACTTCTCAGAATGTTGCCAAGTGTAGGCCAGTGGTATGCCGGAAGTTCCATAACGAAAGGAGCAGGGTCTCCGGCGAACATTTTTGTTTTCTTTAAGATAATACCGGAGCAGATGATTGCTGCGATACCTACAAAATAACAGCTTGTTGCTACCCATCCGCTGTTATTAAAAAATGCACCTGCGATCATGGCAATGATCGGAAGCTTTGCACCACAGGGAACAAAGGTAGTTGTCATAATTGTCATTTTACGGTCACGGTCGTTCTCAATAGTACGGGAAGCCATAACACCAGGAACACCACATCCGCTGCCGATCAGCATTGGAATGAAGGATTTACCGGAAAGTCCGAATTTACGGAAAATACGGTCCATAATAAACGCTACACGTGCCATGTATCCACAGGATTCCAGGAATGCCAGGAATGCAAATAACACAAGCATCTGAGGTACAAAACCAAGTACTGCCCCAACACCTGCCACAATACCGTCAAGGATCAGACCTTCCAGCCATGGAGCACAGTGTACGGCTTCCAGTCCGGACTGGATTGCCGGAGGAATGATCTCACCAAAGAGCACCTCGTTGGTCCAGTCTGTTACGATCGTACCAACTGTGGTTACAGATACATAATACACGATAAACATTACAACTGCAAATATAGGAAGTGCCAGCCATCTGTTTGTGACGATGCGGTCAATCTTGTCAGAGGTTGTAAGCTTCTCTTTTCTTGCCTTTGTCAGACATTTGCCGATGATGGAAGAAATATAGACATATCTTTCATTTGTGATGATACTCTCTGTGTCATCGTCAAATTCCTCTTCCATTTCTCTGATCTCAGCAGATACATCCACTTTGGTTTTCATCTGCTCTGCAATCTTGTCATCTCTTTCCAGAAGCTTGATGGCGAAAAATCTCTTCTGAGATTCCTCTACAACACCTGTAAGCTTTACTTCCACATCGCTGATCACATCTTCCGCTTTCTGGCAGAACTCATGAACAGGTGTTACTTTTTTGTGGCTCTGCGCAATGGCTACGGCCTTGTTGGCAGCCTCTGTGATTCCGGTTCCCTTCAGGGCAGAAATCTCAACTACTTCACAGCCCAGCGCTTTTTTCAGCTTATCAATATGTATGGTATCACCATTCTTTTTTACAATGTCCATCATGTTGATGGCCATGATCACCGGAATTCCAAGCTCCAGGATCTGTGTGGACAGATACAGGTTTCTCTCAATATTGGTACCATCAATAATATTGATGATGGCATCCGGTTTTTCCTGAAGGATATAATTTCTGGCAACTACTTCCTCCAGAGTATATGGTGACAAAGAATAAATACCCGGCAGGTCAGTAAGGATCACATCCTTGTGTCCCTTTAACTTACCTTCCTTCTTTTCAACTGTTACACCTGGCCAGTTACCTACAAACTGGTTGGATCCGGTCAGTGCATTGAACAATGTGGTTTTACCACAGTTCGGATTACCTGCGAGTGCAATTTTTACTGACATAATCTCTCTCCTCTACCTTTGATATCTTTTTAATCAGGGCTTTCTGTTTATACAAAATTAGTTTTTGTAAACTATTAGTAATATCTAATTGTTAGAACGCCCTAACCTATTATCAAAAAAATTATTCTATAACAATCATTTCGGCATCTGCTTTACGTAGGGATAATTCATATCCTCTTACCGTTACTTCTATCGGATCTCCCAGAGGAGCAACCTTTCTTACATAAACCTCCACGCCTTTTGTGATTCCCATATCCATAATCCTTCTCTTGACCGGGCCCTCACCTGTAAGCTTCTGAACCTTTACATTCTCTCCTACCCGCACATTCTTTAATGTCTTCAAATCTTTTCCCTTCTTTCCCCAGAGTTCTGCTTCAAACACACTTCTGTTTCAAACACACCCTAGACCATAATCTTGCTTGCCATGTCTTTTCCAATGGCAACCCTGGATTCTTTAACATTGACGATCAGGCTTCCGTTGATCTCGGAAATAACTGTCACAATTCCTCCTACCACAAAACCCAGTTCCTCAAGGTGTCTCTTAACTTCTTCTTTGCCTCCGATCCTTTTGATCGTGAAAGGTTCACCGGCATTCACCATTGACAGCGGCATTTTTTTCATCCCTTTCTGGTATTTAATAAATGATAAACATTATCTTTATTATGTGGTTAGTGTATTCTAATTTTGGTTAGATGTCAATAACTATTTTTCATTTTTTATTGATAAAGTTTTTCATTTTAAAACATTAATAAAAAATCTCATTTATTTACCACTGTATTATTGCAATGTGCATAATAAAAAGGTCTCAACAACAACGTGTTTCAAGAATACCAGTTAATGCATTTCCGCTGCTTGTGTGGCAGCGCACAATATCAGTGGAAGCTCCCACCTCGTCCAGGGCACATTTCACCATTTTGTGGGATACTGTGTTTGTAAAAAGCACCAGAACATCCGGACATCCTATTTTCTTGCCAAAATCCGCTTCCATCTGTGTAAACACCTTACATTTACATTTATAAGATTTACAGATTTTTTTATACTGTGCTACCATTCTGTCATGTCCGCCTACGATTACAATACTCATATATGATCCTCCTTTGATCCTGTTTTTTTATCTAGTTTTTTATCTAGTTTCTTTCGTCAGTATTTTATCCCGCGAAAAGTTATTCGTGTTTAACTATATGTTAGTATAAACTAACGCACTTCTTCTGTCAATAACCGATTGTGTTTCACAGGCAAAAAAAGACTGTCGTACACCAAAATGTACAACAGTCCTTTTCGCGTATATCTGAAAAAACTTCAGATATTTACGCCCTTATCTGTTTGATCAATATTCTTCGTATCCTACACTGCCATCAGAATAGGTAATCTCATAATATCCGTGTCCGCTTCCGTCGCAGTCGTCATACTGCTGACGGCCGACTTCATATTTCTCCTGAGGAGCTGGCTGTGCAGGCTCCTGATAGCTGCCCTGATCCTGGGAATAATCATAATTATTCTGGCTCTGCTGTGCCTGAGCAGCTGCTGCCTGTGCCGCTGCTGCCTCAGCCTGGGCTTTGGCCTCCTGTTCAGCCTTTACCTTGGCATCTGCTGCCTCTTTGTTCTCTGTAATATAGGTATGATATACATAACCTGTAATATCATCTGCCTGCACCTTAATCCAGCCCGGTGCAACAGCAATGCCCTTTACCTCAGCGCCTGTGGAAAGAACCTTTAAGGATTTGGACTCTTTGTCTGCCTTTTCACGGACATTTACATTGGAGAGAAGATACATGGTAAGGGATTCTCCCCACTCTTTCTCTTCTGCTGTCTCAGCCACTTCCTCTTCCTTTTTGTCCTTATTCTCATATTTGATATAAAGGAATCCATATTCATCATAGATAACAGGCTCTGTCCAGGAATCCGGATCAATGTTTTTGAAAACATGCTCTGTTCCGTCTTCACCAGTAACTGTAAGCATCTTAGCCTGGGCTTTTTCTGTAGTCTCTGCTGTGTCTTCTGTTTTTGTATCCTCTGCCTTTGCGTCCTCTGTCTCATCTGCTGCATCTTCCAGCTCTCCTGCTGTCAGTGCATATCCTGTCTGATTTTTCACAGTCAGCTCCTGGGTTTCGGTTTTGATCTTCAGATCTTCCACCTCTTTTGTCTCCTCTGCTGCTTCTGCACTTTCAGTCTGTGCATTCTCCTCTGTCTGTGCCCCAAATGCTGCGACAGGTGTCAGGGCAACTGCCCCTGCTACTGAGATGCTTAAAATTTTAGTAATTAACTTCTTTTTCATTGTATGGAATCCTCCTTAATATTATTTTGATAAATATTATAAATTTTATTATCTTTCTCAATCAGTATTTCAACATCATTTCCGTCTGCTGCCACCAGCTCACTTGGCAGATAGAGACAAAATCCGTTATCATCCAGATTCTCTTCCACTTTCACATCCATAGGAAAGGCCTCATAGACAGAGCCATTGACCTTCAGATAAATCCGGGAATCTGTATCCAGAAGCCCTTCTTTGATCCGGCCGCTGAGCTGAGCAGTCATTCCCTGAGGCTTGATCTTTACATCAACAGCCCCATCAGATCCCTGAAGCTCCTCATTCTCAGTCAGACTGATTTCCTTTGCTGTAAGCACAGGTGGAAACTGGGACATTTCCGGCAGAAAACGTTCTGCCCTCTCAATGATCACCGTATCCGCGCTATGAGTCTCCACATCCATCAGCTGATAAGGAATTCCTCTGGAAAAATAGGCATTGGCATAGGCATCTGCCATATAAGGAAGCAGGGCATTTCCAAAGGAATCTCTGTACATCACCAAGCTTCCCTCTTTTACCGGGTTTACAGTGGTGATCCGGGGATCAAAATTGCTCTGGATCTCTTCCACAGTAGCATAGGTGGTCTCTTTGTCATAATAAATCTCATCGTCTGCTGTCGAAGCCAGGGGATACAGCATAGTATCCAGATCTCCTGTATAATCCCTGCGTACTGTATAGCTTTCTCCCTCATAGGAATCATGGTCCTTACCAAGGGCATCCATCAGTACGTCTGCTGCCAGTGCTGCACCTTTGTTATTCCAGTGGGAATCCCGGGCATGGTAGAGAACCTCATCCTCCTCCATCAGTGCCTGGTACAGGTCTGCATAAGCAACCTTTTCTGTTGTCAGCCAGCTTTCCAGATTCTCTCTGTTTGTCTGGTCAGATACCTTCAGCTTGTCATAATAAGGCATGTTGTCTCCATAGAGAGAGTTCTTATTGGGAGCAATGGTAAACAGGAAATTCACTCCCTTTTCCTCCAGAGCCTGCTGGGTCATGGACAGCATATGGGCAATATTGAACAGGCTTCTGTCAGACAATAAATCCTGTCCCAGATAGTCATCCAGAGAATCCTTGTAATAGAGCCAGCCATTTTTACCCTGGATCACACCATCTGCAGTAGAGGTTTCCAGAAGTCTGCCGTGAAGCAGTGCATTTCCGGTAACCAGTTCATTTCTGAACGCAAAATGCTCCTGGAAATAATCTCCTGCCTGGGAGAGCCATTCCACATTGATCTTCCCCTCCTCTGTTTTTGGAGAAGGGAACTCTGAAAGCTGTCTGTTTTCTGAAGATGTCTCCTGCTTTGTCACAAGCATTCCCAGGGAAGGACAAAGGCAGATGGCAAAAAACAAAATACAATAAATCAATTTTCCTTTTTTCATAGCTGCCTCCCTTAAAACCTGAAATAAATAAATGGATTATAGGTTCCGCTGGCAAGGCTGAGAATACAGATCACCAGACCTGTCAGGCTGCAGACATATGCCACAGGACCGTACCATTTCTTTTCACTTATCAGTTTTTTAACAGGGCAGCAGGCAATCAGCGCACCGGCCAGAGTAACCAGAAAAACAGGGGTCATCTGCTGCAGTGCAAAGCTCATGGCACCGGCATTCCATCCAAAGCCTGTAAACATTTTCCTGACCCAGAAGCATCCCTGTGCCATGGTCTCTGCTCTGAAAAATACAAATCCGATGCATACCACCAGCAGAGCATACACATGCTGGAAGAAGGATTTTACAGCAGAGCCTTTTTTTCCGATCCAGGGAATATATTCCTCAAGCATAAGGAAAAATCCATGATAAACACCCCAGAACAGAAAATTAACGGCTGCTCCATGCCAGATTCCGGTACACAGGAAAACAATCATCTTGTTGACAACTGTGCGGAATTTTCCTTTGCGGTTTCCCCCAAGAGGGATGTACAGATACTCCAGAAACCATCCGGAAAGGGACATATGCCATCTTCTCCAGAATTCCCGGATCGTACCGCTGATGTATGGATAATTAAAGTTCTCCTTAAAGTGAAATCCGAACATCCATCCCAGACCAATGGCCATATCACTGTAGCCGCTGAAATCAAAATAGATCTGGAGCATATAGGAAATGGCTCCCAGCCATGCTCCTGCCCCATTGATGGAACCTGCAGATGCACCAAAAAGATTGTCAGCCACCAGTCCCAGGGTATTGGCCAGGAGAACCTTTTTACAGAGACCTGCAGAAAATCTGCGGATTCCCAGGGCAACACCGTCCAGTGTCACCGTTCTCTGGTCAATCTCCGCTGCCACATCATGATACTTCACAATAGGTCCCGCGATCAGCTGTGGGAAAAAGGATATGTAGAGAAGTACTTTTGCATAGTTTTTCTGGGCCTTGGTTGTTTCCCGGTAAACATCGATCACATAAGACATTGCCTGAAAGGTAAAGAAAGAAATACCGATAGGCATGCGAATCTGAGGCAGCGGCAGATGAAGCCCTGTCACACTGTTGACCATCCCCAGGATAAAATCTGTATACTTAAATACAATAAGGATTCCCAGATTGCAGATCACTGCCAGAACCAGGATTCCCTTCCTGTGATTTTGGAACCTGTCAATCCCGCAGGCGCAGAAATAATTCAATAAAGTGGAAATAAACAATAAAATAATATATACCGGTTCTCCGTAAGCATAGAAAAGTACGCTTGCCAGGAGAAGAAGTGCATTTTTAGCCCGTATTCCCGGCAGAATACAGTGCAGGACAAAAACAGCCGGCAAAAATACACACATAAAAACCATTGAACTGAAAACCATAATTTATGTCACCTGTCATTTATGGAGTACTTTTACATTACACCAAAAATAACCTCTACTCCTTTTGCAGTCTCGCCTGTGCTTAATACAAAGTTATCATAATACAGCAAATATTCTTTGCCGTTTCCATAACAGCCTGTTCCTTTTTTGATCTTTTTCGGTTTTCCCAGAAGCTTTTTCAACGGTGCAGCTTTCTTTTCATAACCGTAGGCCTTACGGATCTTCTTTGTCTTCGCCACATCGTACACACCTGTCTTAGAATTAAAAGCATAGAGCTTTTCCCCGGAATTCAGATAAGAAGCAGCCACGCCCTTTATCATTCTGGCATTTGTATCAAAGCCATACTGCTTGCCGCCAATCTTCTTCACAGCCAGTTTTTTTCTTCCGAACATGTCTTTGCTTCCTGCATAGGCAGCTCCGTCTTTGCCAAAATAGTATCTGTAGGTCTTTTTGGTTTTGGCATCCTTTACATTTTTCCATTTATTTTTGATTCTGGCAGAGGTGCCGTCCTCTTTTACTTCGTAGAAATAGTATTTGCCTTTTTCCTTTACCAGTCCCTTTTTAACTGTTGTCTGCCCAGACTGTGTTGTCTGTGTTGTCTCTGCAGCATCAACAGAGACAGCAGATACAGCCACAAACAGCAGACAGAAAACAGTCAGGATTATTTTTACAGATTTTTTTAACATCTTTTCACTTTCTTCCTTTCTCCTGTTTATTTTCTTATAGGGAAGGGGATCTATTTCCAATCCCCTCCCTGTTTATCCTGTCAGAAGTTAACGTTATAGATTTTCTGGGTTTTATAAACTTTGCCTTCCATGGAAGCATGCTTCTGCATAAACCATTTCACATCTTTTCTCTTGGAGAATCTATTGGCATTGGTGTCAAAGGTATACCATTTGCCTTTTACCTTAATCTCTACCCATCCATGGTTCTGCCATCTGGAGGTATTATACAGATTACTTGTTCCAATGCAGATTCTCACAGGAAGTCCCGTTGCGCGTCTGGCAAGATAAGCAAAGGTAGCTGCATCATGGTAGCAGCTTGCCTTCTTTGTGGCCAGAGTTTCCTTTGCAAGCTTGGCATCCCAGCCTTTTGCAGAAGGAATCCCCATATAACGTGTATACTTGTAAGCTTTTTTGGTGTAATTAAACAGCTTCTGTAATTTCTGCTTGTCCGTTGTTTTCTTTGTAAATTTCTGAGCCTTGATCACCTTGTCCAGTGATTTTGCCAGATTTTTGTCCTTCAGGTTTTTCCCTGGTTTCGCAGCCTGCGCACTTACTGTCTCTACTGTAACAGCCTGTGGAACCACATCAGCTGCACCTGCAGGTACTGTGCCGAAGGCAAGAGCTGCTGAAGTACAGAGCACCATCAGTTTCTTAAAAATTGTCTTTTTCATCATAACTTTTCTCTCCTTTTCATAAAACTTAACCTGTAACTGCAAAAAATAGCAGTCAGGTGTTATATTATAACTCCAGGCTGTCAGACAGCTCTGAAGTCAGGCTCATATCAGGCGAATTTCACAGAGCCGGAAGTCCAGTGATAAACCCCATATCCGGCAGTACCATAAATACCCGGTGCCCATCCTGCATAAGTTCCTTCAGGATCATAGCTGAGACCGTTGATCTGTACCCAGCAATGTCTGGTCATTCCATCAGCCCTGCCGTCACGGGAACCCGGTACATATCCGTAAACCATATAAGGCTCATAACCAACTTCCTGTGCCAATGCTGCAAATGCACATGCAAATCCATAACAGTTACCGCCGCCGTTTAACAGTGTGTTCAGCGCCAGGGATCTCTGCCATCCTGCCTGTCCCAGATTGGGATACACAGACCAGTAACCGATATGTCCGCCTACCACATATCGCCAGCAAGCATACAGCTTCTGACTTTTTGTCATACCTGGATTGGTAATGGAAGATGCAATCTGCATGGTTTTTATTTTCAGCAGCGCATCCGTATTTTTCTTGGCTGCACCGGAGGCTGTAAAATGGTACCGGTTGGCCAGAGATCGATTCTTGTACAGCTTTCCTCCCGGACCTCCGTAATAAAGGTTATTTTTATAAATAAAGAATCCGGTAGCTGCTTCTCCGTTGTTGCCGGTCATATAGTAAATACTGTATCTCACCCGGATGATTTTTCCCTTTTTATTTTTGATCCGTTTAAAATTCTCACCGAAAACATATACCTTGTTCTTATTCTTAAACCTTACGCCGCCACACACTGCATAGCCGTCCGGTCCGAAATAATAGGTGGCACCGTTGACTGTTTTCAGCTTATTCTTCGCCTTGCTGCCATTGGAATAGTAAAAGCAAAGCTTCTTACCTTCCTTTACCAGTCCTTTTTTCTTTGGCACTGCTGTAGGTTTGGGAACCGGTGTAACTGTAGGCACTGCCTCCGGCGTGATAGTCGGAAAAGTTTCCGGTATAACTGTCGGAACCGTCTCCTGTCCATAAGTAACTGCTGACGTACCTGCCACTGTCAGGCAAAATACGCAGGCTGTTGTCAGAAAAAATCCCTTTAATGTCTTCATACTCTGTTTCATTTTCTCTTTCTAGGTTTACTCCTGCTTTAACTTTTTAAACTTTTTATTTTACATTTTCATTTTTCTGTTATTTATTGTATCAAAAAATGTAATTGATTTCTATATAATTCGCGTAATACACGCAAAAAAATACTGTTGCATGCAACAGTATTTTTTTGATGCAGGAAACCCCTCAGAAATTATTCTCCAAGTTTCTTTCCTGTGAGCATTTCATAGCCCTGGAGATATTTCTGGATTGTTTTATCTACAATTTCCTGAGGAAGGGTCCAGTCATTATCCGGATTGGCTTTCAGCCAGTCGCGGGCAAACTGCTTGTCAAAGGATGGCTGTCCATGTCCGGCCTCATATCCGTCTGCAGGCCAAAAACGGGAGCTGTCCGGTGTAAGCATCTCATCACCGATCACCATATTTCCCTCTTCATCCAGTCCGAACTCAAATTTGGTATCTGCAATAATGATTCCCTTGCTCAGAGCATATTCTGCGCACTTTTTATACAGTGCGATTGTATTATCACGAAGCTTTGAAGCTAACTCCTCCCCTCTTCCCGGAAAGTATTTCTCAAGATGAGCAATACTCTGTTCATAGGAGATATTCTCATCATGGTCACCAATCTCAGCCTTGGTGGAAGGAGTATAAATTGGCTCAGGTAATTTGTCAGACTCTTTCAGACCTTCCGGAAGCTGAATGCCACAGACTTTTCCTGTCTCCTGATAGCTTGCCCAGCCACTTCCGGTAATATATCCACGTACAATACACTCAATAGGAAGCATGTTCAGCTTGCGGCACATCATGCTGTTTCCGTCAAACTTTTCCTGCTGGAAGAATTCCGGCATATCTTTTACATCAACGGAAATCATATGATTAGGAAGAATATCCTTTGTAAAATCAAACCAGAATTTTGACATCTGTGTCAGCACAGCGCCTTTCTTTGTAACCTGGTTTTTCAGAATTACATCAAAGCAGCTGATACGGTCAGTTGCTACCATGATCAGGCTGTCACCATTGTCATAAATCTCACGTACTTTACCTTCTTTGATCGGTTTTAATTCCTGCATTTTCTCGCACCTCAATCTTCGTTATGTATTCTATAATGATTCTGTATTAACGTACCACCACATTAGTCCGGTTGTCAAGATTCTTCCACAAATTTTATCATATTATTCTTTTTCCCGACATGCTCTATTGTTTTTGTTTTTTTGTCATGTTATGATAACTTATAATTTTTACAGGATGTCAGAGGTAAAAAGCATTTAACCTCTGGCTTGAAATTTATGAAATGTGAGGTATTTTCTTGAAAAAAAAAGAAGCTTTATTTATCGGCGGAATTCTGGTTCTGGCCCTGATCCTCTGGCTGGGCATTAACCATTTTCAGAAAGGGCACTACGGCTATATCACCATCACTGTAGATGGCAATAAACTGGGCACCTATTCTCTTGGAAAGGATCAGACCATATCCATAGGCAATACAAATATCTGCGAAATAAAAAACGGGCAGGCCCATATGACGGAAGCCACCTGCCCGGATCATTTGTGTATGAAACAGCATGCCATTGATTCCAAAGGCGGCACCATCGTCTGCCTTCCCAATAAGGTTGTGATCGAGGGTACCAAAGCCTCTGCAGGCGCTCAGTCAGATGACGGGCTCTCTATTGACGCTGTAACCTGATCTGCCCTGTTTCTCAGATAATAATACATACCAGACCACCTTTACTGTCATTTACGATTTTCTGCATGGTATCCTGAAGCTTTATCTGGCTTTCTTCACTGATGGCCGCAATTTTGCTTCGGATGCCATCCTGCACCAGCTGTTCTACGGATTTCCCGAAAATGTTTGTCTCCCAGATACTTTCCCCTCTCTGGCTGCTCTCTTCAATATACTGGATCAGATCTTTTGCCTGCTGTTCTGTACCCACAATAGGCGCAATTTCCGTCTCAATGTTGGCTTTGATCATATGGATGGACGGGCTTTTGGACTTTATCTTTACACCGAACTTGTTACCCTGGCGTATAACCTGAGGTTCCTGGATTTCGATCTCATCCAGCCTGGGCACTACCACCCCATATCCGGAACCTCTTACCTCTTCCAATGCATTCCGGACCTTTACATATTCCTCCTTCATATGTACCAGATCCCTTATGGTATGGATCAGTTCATATTCACTTTCCATCTGAGTCCCACTCATCTGACTGAGCATCTGATAATAATATTTATCCTGTATCCTTACCCTTACCCTTACAGTACCATCAGACAGGCCTGTATCCTCCAGCAGAGAATCCTTTACATAAGGTCCGGATAACTGTATGGCTTCTTTTGTAATGTCCCGGATCTGAAACAGATGCTTTGTTTTTTCCCTGATCTGTTCCAGAAGCTGTTTTTTCAGTTCATGGTCAGCAGGCAGCATCTCCACCCATTTGGGTATAAAAAACTGAATCTGGCTTACCGGAAATTCATAAAGTATTTTTTCCAGGATCTGGGCAATATCCTCTTTGTGGAGCTGATCACAGTTTACACTCAGGGCAGTTACCTGATATTTCTCCTGGATTTCAGATACTGCTTTCTGGGCAGCTTCTTTGTATGGCATCTGGGAATTGACCAGCACCAGAAAGGGCTTATGCTGTTTTTTTAACTCCTGAATGGTTTTCTCCTCTGCCTCTGTAAAATTGTCTCTGGGCAGTTCACCAAAAGAACCATCAGAAGTGATCACCAGTCCGATGGTGGAATGCTCCTCTATTACCTTCTGAGTGCCGATCCTGGCTGCTTCATGGAAAGGAATGGCTTTTTCCGACCAGGGTGTTCTTACCATTCTTTCCTTTCCATCCTCCATATTTCCCCCTGCATCCTTCACCAGAAATCCCACACAGTCGATCAGCCGTACTCTCACCTTCTGTTCTGTGCCCAGAGAAACGCTGACCGCTTCTTTGGGGATGAATTTAGGTTCTACAGTTGTAATGATTTTTCCGGAACCGCTCAGCGGCAGCTGATCCCGGATCTCTGCCTGCTTTCTCTCCGACATCTGCGGCAGAGCGGCTATCTCCATAAAACGCCGGATAAAAGTGGATTTACCTGTTCGTACCGGTCCCACCACACCTATGTATATATCCCCTCCGGTACGGGCCTGAATATCCCGGTATATCTGAAAATTTTCCATATAAAAGCAGCCCCCTTGCATATTTACAAACAATCACATGTATTGTTATAAGATATGCCCGGAGGCTGCTGATTATTCACCTGTTTTTATACAAAATCCTTAATAGGATTCGTTGTGAAGAAGATGATGTTCTTTTCCCTTGAGCAGTCCATTGTAAAGCTCTACAACTAATGGATTCTCATCGGATTTCTTGATGATCGTAGTATTATCTGCATTGTACAGACCTTTTGCCCTCAGGGATTTGGTTCTGTCACCTGCTCTGGTAGGCTGTCCGCCACCCATGATGCAGCCCCTGCGGCAGGCCATTACTTCGATGAGATGATATTCTTTCTCACCGTTCTTTACCTGCTCCATAACCTTTCTGGCATTTGCCAGGCCACTGGTAACACAGATCTTAAGATCCATACCCTCATAAGGTACAGTAAATTCCTTGATACCTTCCTCTCCTCGTACACCACATTCTGCGATCTCACGCATGGTTTCCTTGCTGTGGTCCGGGGTAAGACGGCGAAGCACTGCCTCTGTCACACCTCCGGTCACACCAAAAATTACACCGCCGCCTGAGCCAAAGCCAAATGGCATATCGCAGGCTTCCGGTTCCAGAGATGCAAAATCAATGCCAAAGTTATCGATCATACGGAGAAGCTCTGTGGTAGTGATCACAATATCTGTATCCTTCTCTCCGTCTGTATAACTATTGGGACGTTCTGCCTCTGCCTTCTTTGCTGTACAAGGCATAACGGAGATCATAACTGTTTTCCTGCCGGCTGCATGCTCCGGATCACGGAAATATTCCTTGATCACTGCTGAAAGCATTCCCTGAGGGGAACGGCAGGTTGAAATATTTGGAATATATTCTTTGTACTGATCTGTAATAAATTTCACCCATGCAGGACAACAGGAAGTAAGAAGCGGAAGCTTCTCGCCCTTTTTGATCCTGTCAAGGAATTCTGCGCTCTCCTCCATAATCGTAAGGTCAGCACTGAAGGAAGTATCATATACCTCATCAAAGCCCATTCTGTGAAGAGCATTTACGATCTTGCCCATTACGCTCCTACCCTTGGTAAGACCATAATGATCTCCCACTGCCACACGGACTGCCGGAGCAACCTGGGCAACTACGCGTACCTCCGGATCTGCCAAAGCTTCCCAGGCTTCATCCATATGAGTTTTAATGGAAATAGCACCTGTAGGACAGAATACACGGCATTGTCCGCAGTTTACACACTCTGTTTCTGAAATCTTTTTATTAAATGCAGGCATTACCATTGCCTCAGTTCCTCTGAATGCAAATCCAAGGGCACCGATACCCTGGATTTCCTCACAGGCACGGACACAGTTGCCACAGAGAATACATTTATTAGGATCTCTCACCAGGGATGGCGAGCTGGTATCCAGTTCCCTGATCTCTCTGGTATTCTCAAATCTGATTTCCCGGACACCCAGACGGTGTGCCAGTTCCTGGAGAATACATTCCCCACTCTTTACGCAGGTTGTACAGTCACGGCAATGTGCTGCCAGAAGAAGCTCCACGATCAGTTTTCTGTATTTCTTGATCTTACCGGAATTGGTATAGATCACCATTCCGTCTCTTGGTTCCTCAGAACAGGAGGCAAAGGTTCTGCCCCTGTCATCCTCTACCGTACACAGACGACAGGCTCCAAAGGTGGATAGCTCTGAGTGGTAGCACAGTGTCGGAATATTGATTCCTGCCTTGCGGATGACAGACAGGACATTTTTTTCATCGGTAAATTCTACCTTTCTACCGTCAATTATCATATGGCCCATAGTATATCCTCCCTTCTATGCTTCCACGTATACCGCATCAAAATTACAGTTGTCTTTACATGCACCGCACTTGATACAGACATCGTTATTGATGTGGTATGGATGTTTGATCTTACCTGAAATAGCACCTGCCGGACAGTTTTTCGCGCATTTGCCGCAGCCGATACAGAATTCAGGGTTAATATGGAACTGACGAAGCGCTGTACATACCTTTGCACGGCATTTTTTGTCACGGATATGTTCCTCATATTCATCACGGAAGCGTTTCAGGGTACTGATAACAGGAAGAGGCGCACTCTTGCCAAGACCACAGAGAGCCATATTCTGAACCATATTTGCCAGTTCTTCCAGCTCATCCAGATCGGACATCTCACCCTTGCCATCTACAATTCTCTCCAGGATCTCCAGCATACGTTTGGTTCCCTCACGGCATGGTACACATTTACCGCAGCTTTCCCGTTGTGTAAAGTTCATAAAGAATCTGGCTACCTCAACCATACAGGTATTCTCATCCATAACTACCAGACCACCAGAGCCCATAATTGCATCCAGCTTCTTTACTGCATCAAAATCAAGAGGTGCATCCAGCTGATCCAGGATCAGACATCCACCGGAAGGTCCGCCGATCTGAACCCCCTTGAAAGCAGCACCGCTCTTCAAACCGCCTCCGATATCATAAATAATATGGCGGAGAGTGGTTCCCATGGGAACCTCGATCAGGCCGGTATTCTCAATGGCACCGGTCAGGGAGAAGGTCTTTGTTCCAGGACTTCCCTCTGTACCGATGGTACGGAACCAGTCAGCTCCCTGAAGGATGATCTTCGGTACGTTGGCATAAGTCTCTACATTGTTCAGAACTGTAGGTTTACCCCACAGACCTTTCTCTACTGTACGGGGTGGTTTTACACGAGGCATACCTCTGTTGCCCTCGATAGATGCGGTAAGTGCTGAACCTTCACCACATACGAAAGCTCCGGCACCTCTGTTGATATGTAAATGGAAATTTACACCGGAATTTAAAATATTATCACCTAACAGACCATATTTTTCCGCCTGTTCAATAGCCATATGCAGACGTTTTACAGAAAGAGGATATTCTGCACGAACATAAATATAACCGTCTTCTGCTCCTACTGCATAGGCTGCGATGGTCATACCTTCGATCATTTTATATGGATCACCTTCCATTACGGAGCCATCCATAAATGCACCAGGGTCACCCTCATCACCGTTACACACAACATAACGGGTCTTTTCTGCCTGGCGTGCTACCTGTGACCATTTCTTACCAGCCGGGAAGCCTGCACCACCACGGCCTCTGAGGCCGGATTTTGTCACTTCGTCAATCACTTCCTGAGAGGTCATGGAACCCAAAGCCTTTGCCAGTGCCTGATAGCCACCCACTGCAATATATTCATCTATGGATTCTGCATCAATTTTGCCGCAGTTTTCCAGAACAATACGGGTCTGCTGGCTGAGGAAAGGAATATCATCCGGATGAGGACAGGCCTTGTCATGATCTTTGTAGAAAAGACGCTCTACAGGTTTGCCCTCCAGAACTGTTCTCTCTACAATTTCCTTACAGTCCTCAGGCTGTACATGTACATACTGATAATCATAAGGCTCAATTCTCATCAAAGGTCCCAGCTCACATAAGCCCTGGCAACCTGTCCTGATCACTCCCACATGAGGAACATCCTTCTGCATCTCAACGGTAACCCCGTCAATACCCTCACAGAGTCTTTTCATTTCATCATAAATTTTCTCAGAACCGGATGCAATACAACCTGTACCTGAACATACAAGTACGCGGCAGGTATAAGTATTGATCTGCTCTTTTACCTCTGTCTGTCGGTTCAACAGGTCTTCTTTACATGTAATACTCATACGTTCTCACCTCTCAATTCATTTAACAGCTCTACAGCCTTCTCAGGTGTCATTTTGGGATGTACCGCATCATTTACTGTCAGTGTAGGTGCCAGTCCGCATGCACCCAGACAGGAAACAGTCTCCACAGTAAAAAGCATATCATCTGTAGTGTGTTTCTTATGGCTTAATCCCAGCTCCTTCATCAGGGCTTCCTTCACAGGCATGGATTTTCTCACATGACAGGCAGTACCGTCACATACCTTGATCACATATTTTCCCTTTGGCTCAAAGGAAAAGTTTTCATAGAAGGTTGCCACACTGTATGCTTTGGCTTCCTTTACCCCGATCTGAGCCGCTACATAGGTGAGTAATTCTCCCGGCAGATAACGATACTCTGCCTGAATGTCCTGCATGATGGGAATTAACGAAGCAGCTTTACGTCCGTAGTGCTCGATAATCTCATCTGTTTTCTTGTAATAAGACTGGTCTAACATTCAGTTCCCTCCTTAAATATTATATAGTTTTGGCTTTGCTAACATTTTAGTCATTTTCTACATATGCGCTGTTGTTATTATACTACAATAAGCTAATTTTCACAATATCCTTTCTTTATTTTTCTGAATATTTATAGTTATTATACATAAACTTTCTGTATTGTATGGAATATTATTTGTTGAATATGCAATTTATTTCACAAACATGTTAAATAAAAAACAGCCTGTCCACACACCTTTCGGTATAATGGTCATCAGACTGTCTTTTTTAGTTACTGTTCACTCCGTTCCCAGTAACGTAGCCAAAATTCATTCCAGATTGCCTGCGGCAATGGAATTTTGGCTT
>OLNL01001179.1_pt1 | contig 25361 bp, 17 predicted proteins | sample 1672181 | NCBI WGS metagenome assembly OLNL01 (sample SAMEA3136656, study PRJEB25190) | human gut metagenome | biome: human gut; feature: human-associated habitat; material: faeces | place: Austria | collected 2013
GTATTTGATTTTCTGCGAGTTAATCATATTGTTCATGTTTCATTCAAGCGAGAAAGCCCAACCGACGCGAAATCGGCTGGGCTTTTTAATGCTGCATTCTTTACTTGTTGGCAAGAAGCGGCATCAGCCCCGCTTATCCTCCTTTTTGAAGTTGATTTGTGTAAGCTGATACCGATTCACTGAGCATTCTGAGTCAGCGGATAGCCGCCGGAATCCAGAAGTGCAGTCAGAGTGCCATCGGTGAGGTTTGCGGTAGACAGAGGAACTTTATATTCTCTGCCATCTGCAGTCTTAACGTTGGCGTAAAATTCAATGGTGACATCGCCGCTCATGTCGATATCGCCGAGAACCTTGTTTACTTCATTGGAAGTGGTGTCGGTACTGCCGGATGCGGGCTGATTGACGGTCGGCTGAGGCGTGATGACATCATTATCGCCGTTCTCAGATACAGGAGGTACGCCAACCTGATGTCCGGTTACAGCAGTGAGAACTCCGTTTACACCATCATAGACGGACGGTACGAAAGCATAGCCAGCCACACCGCCAACGATGACAACTGCCAGAATTGCTGCAATGACCTTGCTGCTCTTTTTCTTTTGCGAAGGCCGAGCAGGCTCTGCGGTGGCTTGAGTCGGTGCCGGTGCGGCGTGGTGAACGCCGCTTGCAGGCTTTTCCTTTTTGCCCTTGCCAAACCCGAAACGCTTCTTGGCCGCTTCGTTTGCTTCCTGCTGCATCAATTCCTGAGCCACCATTGTCTGGCGAGTGGCCGTCATCTGGTCCGGAAGTTCATTGGGGTCAGGAATATAGGGAACGGATGCAGTCGCTTGGGAAGGCTGTTCAACAGAACCCGTTACAGGCACTTGATATCCAGGAGCTTGTGCAGGAGAGACGCCATGAGCAGAAACGCCATACTGCATCGTGGTCTGCGGAGTCTGAACAGCGGGCTGAGGTGCGGCAGGCTGCACGGGCTGAACAACAGGCTGAGACTGAACGCGGGTAATAAAAGGTTGAGCAGCGGGGGCCTGTTGTGCAGGAGTCTGAGCCGGAATCTCTGCCGCACGTTTCTTTGCAAGCAGTGCATCGACCACCTCCTGCTTGACCTTTCGAATCGTGCCATCCGGCATGATGCAGGTGCGGTCGGCATAGACATTGGCCGGAACTTTCTGGCCGTTGATAGTAACGTGGACAACGCCAATAGGCTCGCCCAGAGTCGAATTCGGTTCCATGAACAAATATCTCCTTTCGGTTTTTGTGTGGTGTTATGTATTAAATCGAAACATTTGAGCAATCGTGTCGGAAATCCAGTGCAGCAAAACATTTGCAACATCTGCAACATATGGAATCAAAAAGCCACGTTTAAGAGTCCCAGACATGCAGCATAGGACAAAAGCTAAGCAAGACAAAAGAAGAATTGCCCAAATCAAAATAAAGATGTACTTGCCGAATCGGCCAAGGAATATCCAGCCGCCGCCCGAATCAGATTTCCTGTTATTGCATTCAGGGCAAGAAGCCGTTAGATTTCGGATATTGTTGATGTCATCGTTCGGAACAAGGATTCGGTACGCCCGATGCTCGTTAGCCAAATTGATGGAAATGATATGGTCAACCTGCATCGAATTGCGCGTCATAATGCGTCCACAATACGGGCACATGTAGAACTTTCCAAAAATTCCGGGATGATTCAAGATATACCGGTTTCGGTAATCCTCAGACCGTTTATACTTTTTCCGGTGATTAGCCATGGCAGGCAGCCGAATGGACCCAAGGATGCTCCGGCGGAACACGGCGCTTCGGGAACCCTTCCGGCAGATGGTCCGGGAACTTGGTGCCGTCAGAATTCGTGCCACCGTTGAGCTTTTCCCATTCGTGTTCCCATGCAGAGAACTCCAGGCCATGAGACATTTCCCACAAGGACAGTTCCCCGTAAGAGATACCACCCATTTCAGAGAGCTTTGCTCTCATAGCCAATTCCTGTGCGCTCGTAACAGTTTTATTAGATGCTTTCATTTTTTCCTCCTCGCGCTTTGCCTGTTCTCTTCTCATTTTGGCTTCCGCATTGCTGCGATGTGCTGCATTGCGCCGGTTCTGAGCGTAGCACGCAGAGCAAAATTGACGGTTCCCCAGGCTGAAAATCGGTGTACCGCAGATGCGGCAGTGTGTAAGATAACCATTGTTGCTTGCCACTTTTCGCTAACCTCCTGCCATTAGTCGAAATTACAGTCTCGATTTTACGTGTGTTTTATCGACCCCATATCCCTGATGATGGGACACGAGGTTAATACATACTTATGGGTTATCTACCAAACCAAGCTGAAATCCGATTAGTCGAAACTCCAGTCTCGATTTTGGGTAACAGAAAACTAATCCTTGCTAAGCAAAGATAGCAAAGACTCAATATCGCATCCCCACAAAAGAGCAGAGAGTGCGGTATATGCGCGATGTTTCTTTTCGCAAAAGTAAGAACTGTTGATTCCTACTTGTTTGGCGAGAGTTGCTTCATCGGTTCCGTTCGGGCCATACTTCTCATTGACGACGAGCATCAGCACATCGTAGAGTTTCGAGTCACCGTCCGGGAACTGTTTCAGCAGCTCGATTGCGCCGCCAATCAACTTTGCATACTGCAAAAGAATCTGTGCCTGAGCATAGCGTGCATCCGATTTATGGTCAGATGCATCCAACTGATTGCCAGCAGTTGCAATCAAGCGCAGGGTACTGTTTCCGTCAACGCTTGACGGATGCGTGATACGGGAATATTCACGAAGCAGTACCTCTGTGTTGTGATAGAGATAAGCAGCTTCAGCGCCCTGGACAACTCCCTCATTGGGAGCCAACTGGAGAACCAGTTCCTTGATGGCTTCGCCACCGACTTTCGCAATATCTTCGATGATTCCATCAAAGTTATTCCGAATCATAACGGCAGATACCGGGTCGCTGTCCAAAATAGAGCCACGAAGCATTGCCATTGCCAGTGAAATGCGGGCTGGCTTGCAAGGCTGAGCACTCCGGAATACCGCCCGATTCATTGCATCATCAACTGCATCCACCAGCTGTTGGCATCTCGCAAAGAAAAGTTTACGCATTTCCAGATGTAAACGAGGCTTTACGTAACCTGTGCTGTTTTCCAACAGTGACTGAATCTCCGAGATGTTACGGACTGAACCGTCCGTATCCATATCATGGAGCTGTTCAATCATAGCATCGATATCTCGTGCTTTGAGAATCCAGTTCAATGCCGGATAGCACATCAAGGCAATGACAACGAATTTTTCATCGGTTCCTTTTTGCGCCATCCGGTTCGCGCATCGGGCAAACACCCTATTGCGGTTCGTGCCGTTGTTGTAGGCAATAAAAGTTCGATTGATGTTCACAACAATTCCCTCCGAGGACAGGATGGAACTCAAGAAAGCTTTCAGTTCAGCATCCGAATCCACAACCAGATTATTTTCCAGTGCCATCATTCATTTTCCCCCTCTCCCCTGTTTTCCTCAAAACATTCAAAAGCTCAGCTCTCGCGTCGCTTTTGATGGTTTCACCAAGCATTGTATTTTCAGACATGTGCAAATCATAATGATTTTCTTTGCAAAGATTGAAGATTTTCTGGCACGCTCGGTAACTATGTACTGGTAAATCGGACCCAAACTGAATATTTCGTTCAAAATTCTCATAATTCTCAATGCTTCTTGCACAGGAAGTATAGACAAAAACAGAAGCCCCATCTTCAAATCTCAGGTTCTCGCCGACCGCTCCATTAAGGACGTCATACAATTCTTTCAAAAAGCCATCACCCATAGCTTTGTTATTGGCTCCGTTCTGAATACGATGGTGGACCACGATATCGCCGGTGATGGGCACTTCGCTTCTCGTGATGCTTGTTGTCTCGTCCGGGATTCTTGCCTGTTCAATGTATACAACGATAGGTCTTTTACTTGATATCATAAACGCACTTCCTCGACTCAAATGATTGTTATTATTTCAGGTTTCGTTGTCGCCATGATTTGTCTTCGATGTTCAGGCTTAGCTCAAAGCATTGTTCCTCGCTATCTTTAACAGGATACTACCTCAAATGATAGCCAATTCGCACAGACGCGCAAGAATACTTTTTAATGTCCCGGACACTATATCTTGTATCATATTTGCATTATACCACAATATATAGTGGTTTGCAATAGAAAAATGCATATCTGAACACAATATATAGTGTGCATCCAAATTTTGAGCACATTATATGTACAACTTGTTGTCTAGCAAAATTCTGAACGTTGCAATATGATGGACAGCGGTCAAAAAACTGTTGATACTATTGAATTAAATTGCGTTTCATACAACTTTGTGATATACTGTATATAGGGGTATGCTCCCATGAAATACTGTCAGGAGGTGCATGAGTTTGACAAATCAAGATATAGACATTTCCATGGATAACGTTGTTCAATACGCAAATCAAATTCGGATGCCGCTTGATTCGTGGAACAAAGAAACTCAGAAACAGATATTGTCTGTAATGGAAGCTCAGAGAATCGCGTCAGGGCTAAATGTTACGACATTCTACAACACGCTTCTAGGCTCTACATGCTCTTATAAAACCATCCAGCACATTCGGGAAGGCACAAAGCAGATGCCGCTCGAGTTGGTGTTGGCGTTCTGCTATGTTTTCCACTACGACATTTCAGAACTCATCAACATTCAGAGTGAAAAAAACAGAGCAGAGAGATTCGCCGATTACATGCAAATTGGTGCTTCCATCGAAGCTCTCGGCCCACATATCATTTATAACGCTGCCGCAGATATCGCCAATCTTAATCAAGAAGGCCCTTCCTCTGCTATGGTAAGACGCCGCTGCTCGCAAGTTCTCACCGCTTTTGCGCAGAATCTTCAGAACGAGGAAAAAGCCAAAGAAGAGCAAAGCAAGTAATTCGACAAACAAAAAGAGCCCCGTACAATCCAGTTTATCTGGTGTACGAGGCTCTTTATTTTTAATAGAAAGCGTCCGCCATAGATAGCAGCACATCCATATTTCCATCGGAAGCCGCCGGTCTATCCGGTTCTGGCATCTGCTTGCCCATGGGACGTTCAAGAGGCTTTGGCTGTCTTGGCAATGGAGAAGGCACGGATTTATGTGCCTTAGAAGGTTTCCTTGCCACAACGTCTTGGACCGAAACTTGCGGTTCGGGAGTCTGAACTGCAGAACCAGAAAGCTGATACTTGCGTAATGCAGTTTCAACAGCTTCTTCTATCACATTTCGGAGTTCCGTTGAGGAAGGGCGTTGTTCGAGGCTGACGCTCTCAGGAACACTTTGAAGAGAGTTCAAAAGCGCATCTACGATAGTCGGTGTCCGCTTTCCATATCCTGCGTTTTTCAGAATATCGTAAGCCGCCTTCTGTTTCGGGTCTGTGAGGTCAAAAGAAACCGGAAGTCTCACCCGATTACCCTTGTCTTGTTTCGATGATGCCAAGGTGTATCACCCCGCAATCAACGACTTTCGGCAGCCAACCTGCTTTCTGCCATCATTTTGTAGCCAACTGCATTGGCGCGTGGGTCATCGATGAACAGATAATCATCACGACCGAGTTCGCTCTCGATAACGGGACGCATCAAGATAGAGCCGCCACCGATGAACACGGGATACGACAGCGTCAGGTCAACGCCTTTTTCTTTCAGAGACCGAATCAGAGTGCGGGCATAGTTCTGAGCGGTCGTGTGAACCACATCATTGAGTTCTTTGCCGGGATTGTAACCGCAGCGCAGAATGTTGTCGATGGTATAGTCGTCCACATCCAGCTGAAAGCGATTACGAACCGCACGCTGTACCTCATCGTACATCTTGATAACGCCGTTGTTGAAGCTCTCACAGAACGCCATGTCAACCTGACCACCACGGCTGAACTTCACAACGTCGGTGGTATAACCGCCAATATCAATGATATAGGTATAGGCTTCCGGGCGAGCCATGATTTTGGACATGTAAGGGGCAATCGCAGCCACACCCTGCGGGAAGACCATTACTCGAACGATGCGAACCTCAAAATCCACATTGTTGTAGGTAAACACCACACGGCGGCCATCACGGCCAAAGTACTTATCGTACTCAGAGGCAAGGTCATGGATGTGAGTTGGAGGAAGGCCCATCGCAAGACACACATCCTGCTTGACCTGCTTCTGGCCAGGGCGTACATACCCCATCGCCATCATCTCTTTGGCAATCGCAATGAGAGTCAGAACGTAATAGGACCAGTCCGTCGTTTTATTGTACATATAAGGGATACGAGACTGAGTAAGGGTATAATAGTTGCCGTCAAAGAGAAGCGTATCGGACTTTACTGCCGGAGGAATTGCACCATGGCAGATAAGACCTGAATTGAAAGGCTCAGTATGCGGCGTCTTGATGTTCTTGTTACCGGTATCAACGGCAATGACCAACGGATTCATAAGCAATTTATCCTCCCCTTAAACATCTTCCCGGAACGCCAGATAGCGAGCCGTTGCAAGTGCAAGCTGTGCATACTCGCTGTGGATATCCCGGTTTGTATCAAACTCAATGCCGATATTAGTCATAGTCTTCCAGGACATCTCGATGTATTTGCGGCAAATCTCGGACTTGCCGTTAATAAGACGGCGAGCGTTCTCTTTCATCGCCTTGGAAAGTTCCGGCTCCGTATAGACGGTCACAGCATGGATATCATGCTCTTCCAGAATCCGGAACATCTCGATAGCGCCGCGCAGTGCATATTCCACTTCATCGCCTGCATCGCCGCTATAAGAGCTCTGAATCAGATTTTTGCCGGTATCAATGCACAGACCAAACGCGCCATACTGATTGTTCTTGTCAAATCGGGCATACAGGAAAGCATTGGCTTCCTCATCGCCCACAGGCTTGACATCGCTGGAAGAGCTTTCTTCCTCGCTGAAATGAGGAGCGCTCATGCCGCTCGGCCATTCGGCCGCTTCATCTTCTTGAACCGATTCTTTCTGCGCCCCGTCATTATCCGACATGGTATCCGGCATAACAAACTGTTCGTTCGGAATCTCCGAAGAGAAAGAATCCGGAGCAGCAGAGGTTTCAGGCTCGTCCTGAGAGAAGCTCAAAGAGGTTTCAATCGGCTCATCATCCCCCTTGACAGGCTCTGCAGCGTCGTTTTCGATATCGCTCAGGTCAATTTCAATCCCATCGTTTTCGGGCTGAGAAACGCTCTGAGCGGCATTTGCGTCAGGGCTCTTTGCACCGTCCAGAATGTGCTGGAATACGAGGGTGTCATCTTCCTGCTCATTGTCCAGGGAAGGAACGTCGGCAGGCGTAGGCTGCGGTGCCGATGCAGGCTGTGCAGGTGCAGCAGGTTGCGCAGAGGGCTTGGCGGCAGCTGTCGGGCTCTGGGTTTTATTGCTGCGGCGGAACAAAGTATTGATAAACGGATTTCCGTCCGTAATTTCATCCATCTCCTGTTCCTTAGTTTCCTTCTTTTCCTTCTTCGGCTTGGCAGGCTGCTGCATAGCGCCGGGGTTTCCTTTCGGAATCATAACTTCCGGCTCGTAATCGTCATCGTACACGCGGTACTTCTCAACAGCGGATTCCTCCACCTTCTTTTTCTGGCGTTCCTTTTCAGCTTCCTCTGCGGCTTTTTCATGTTCACGGTTTGCTTCATTTGCGCGGTTTGCTTTCGATTCATCCAGCCGAGCAAACAAGCTGTTCAAACTGCGGTTCTCAGACATAATTCATAATCCTCCTTCTCAAACATTCGGGGCTTGAGTATTAGCTTCAGCACTGGGCCCAACTTTGGGCTCAGCACCAGGCATTGCATTATTGGACATTGTCTCACTGCTCACGACGCTGGCACATACCGGAACGGTCTTGTCAAGATTGACAGCCTGCTTCAGGCAAGTCGGCCAAACGCAGTAGTCCTTCGCGTCACAGCGCCATGGGCAGCTCCGTTCGGCACATACGGCGCGGACCGTTTTCTTTTGAGCAGCCACCGTAAATGCACCACCAGGCGTTGCACGAATCTCAGAGCGTCGCCGGTCAATCAACTTATCGATGCCACGCTGAACAGCTTCCGGAGTAGTATTCAGTGTAGCTGCAATGTCTTCAACCGAATGTCCTGCCTTATCCAGTGAATCAATCTGGCCGAGCAAAACTTTCGTCATCTTGGGATGTGTACGAAGCGGTTTATTAGATTCCATCAATAAAAGCCTCCTGATAATTTATCGAGCCAGGCGCTTGAGGCGCTTGTAGTAGAAGTACTTCTCTTTCCAGGGCATGTTCTGTGCCTTGAGTGGGGACTGAGCGAATTTGAGGGCTTTCAGCATTGCTTTCATCTCTGCGTCCTCATTGGCGCAGAACAAGCCGATGGTTTCGGGCAAAGCAAGGCTCACAGCAAAGTCCAGCATACCGGTAGCAATCCCGCGCCGTTTATAGGCGTTCTCGACTTTGATAGAGTCGATATAAAGATGTGTCGTAATAGGCAGGACCATCGCAACGCTGTCTTTCGGGTCTTTGTCGCACAACATCTGGCGTTCAGCATTTCGGGCACAGAGATAGTTGATGGCAAGCTGCTTGTCGGGAAGCGGATTGGCAGGAGTAGGCCAGATATCCGCCATCGTTCCCTGCTTGGTCGGAACCTGAAGGATGTCTGCCATCATTACAGCAACTTGAGCCGTTCCATCATAGACCTTAAAGGTGACGGCAGTATCGGAAAGAAGATTCTGCTCACCGAGTTTCGTGCCCCGGTCCTGATACAGAGCACTACTGCAATCTGCAACAACCACAAGCTGGTTCAGGTCCTTATCCACAATCGTGATTTTCTTTTTCATGGTTTTCTATCTCCTTTCCCTATTCATTCACAGCAGAACTTGCGCTTCGAGCCGGTGAACACAACCACCATTGAGGGTCGCATACCACCGGCAGGGTCCTTCGTTCCGTTCTGACCATACTTTGCATAGGACGGCAGCAGGCGGTTGGTGAACTTAACTCGTTCCGGCAGGAAATGCACCCGAACGCCAGGCTGGAGATAGATGTGTTCCTGAAACCAGGCAGCATCAGTCGATACCGGCAGCAGCATGACAACGGTCGTGTTCTTCTTCTTGCCCTCAGCAGCACCCTTCGCAACCCACAGGCGCAGATTTCGTGTCCCGCTCGGAGGGCAGCAATACACGACATTGCCGCGCCAATCCTGTGCAAGACCATCTTCCTTCTTGGTAAAGAACTTCTGGCACTTGGCATTTTCGGGGCGGGCACAGGCATCCAAAGTGAAATGATAAACGCGGTCAAGTTCCTGGAACAGTTCATCCGGGGTTTCCCATTCACCCGCAATGGCACTGCTCACGCTGCTGTTGACGCTTTTGGTGGATTTCATAAAAACCTCCTTGTTATTTTTGAAAAGGTACATTGTAATTTGTTCTTGTGACACCGTTTTTTGGATGCTCTCGAAAAGACACATTTGCTTTCCAGAAACAAGACAAAAAAAAGAAAAGGCAGTCACTTTTTTCAGCGATTAACGTGCTTTTTTGCCCTATGTTTTCATTATCTTTGATTCGCACATTTCCGCAACAATATTTATGAAAAATTAAAAATTGCCCCAGGATTTTTCGTCCCAGGGCACGGAAAAAGTCACATTTTATTTTTTGGAAGGTTCATACCAGCTCACATTCTCACCGAAACTGTAAAGACCAATACCAACGTCGAACGCTGCATCGTCTTTGCCCACAAGATATACCTTGTAGTTGCCGACAGGAAGAACCAGGTCACTGTATGCGTCATCAATATACTCAGCAATAATCTGTTTGTTGTCAGTGTGGATGAACAGAATTTTGAATTCGCCATTTGTGGTATCAACGGTCGTATAGCAATCAACGAGGGTGGACTCGTTCTTGACATCAATATCAAACGCTTCAACGGCTCCTACAAGCTTATCAGCGCTTGCCGTGAAATCAAAAGACCCGTCGCCCATCACATAGCTACCTTGATACCCGGTCGCAGAGTATGCCGTCCTTCCGGCCGCAATCTGCTGCGTATCATCATACAGAGAAGCCTTATCCACACATCCAGTCAGAACCATCATGGTGCAGATAGCTGCAAGGAGCAGTGCTGCGAACTTCTTGATATGTCTCATCATTCATTACCTCCCACGCTATCCTGGCTGGAATCGGCGTTGTCAGTGGCTTCTGCGGGCTGATTTTCAGTGTTTTCGTTGGTGCTTTCGGTATCCTCAGATGCGCCAAAAGTCAGCGTCATGTGTGCGGTTTTCGGTACAACATTTACCGTCATTGTTGTCTCAAGGCCGCTGCTGTTCGTAACCTTGACCTTGCTGGTGCCGACCAAAATGCCCGTCACTTCACCCTTAACGTTGACGGCACAAACCGAATTGTCGGTGTTCTCAAACTCATACAGGCTGTTATCGTTATCCGTATCAGGGTCAGGAACATCAGTATAGACATGAATCGTCTTAGTCTCTCCGATTTCGACTTCCAGGTTGTCGGCATAGAGCTCTTTCGGAGCCTGCTTGACCTTGAGTTTCACAGTCTTGGACACACCATTATCTGCCGTGATAGTGACCGTGGTGGTTCCGGCTTTCAGAGGAACAATCTTATTGTTCTCCACTCGGGCAATCGATTCATCCCCCACACTTACCGTAACTTCACCCACATCAGCCGTTTCGGGAATTGTGGTGTATTCGGGATTCACTAAATTGTTATCAGTAGTAGTGATAATATCATCCATCTCAAAGCCTTCAAGCGGAGATACGACAGTCACTTCCGCGCTGCAGTTCAGCTTGTTATCCCGGCTATAGATATTGATTTCCGTTCTGCCAGATGAATTAGCAGTCAAGCGCAGCGTGTCATCCAAAGATGCAACGCTCGGCGCAAAGCTCTCAAATGTCATTCCTCGATGTTCGAGAAGCTGCGTGAGCTGGTCTCCCGTCACCTCAGTGCCATTTTTAAGAGTTCCGGTCAACTCAATCACGGTGCTTTCACCGAGCTTCAAATCTATCGTTTCCGGCATCGAAATCGATACCAGCCGATGCTCACCGCATCCAGCCATCAGCAGCGCAGCGACCACCGCAACGCAGCCGATTGTGACAATCTGTTTTAATCGTTTCACAGTTATACATTCCTTTCTTTAAGGTGTGATACTATTCAAATTGGTACTTTCATACTTACAACTCTATTATCAGCAAATCGCACGAATCCGCAACGGGTGGTTTTTAGCGGAGATTCTTTCAGATATTACGCGAAAAAAAGCAGCCACTCCCGAAATTGGAGCAGCTGTCATTTGGTTAGAGCCGAAAGCCGTTTGCATTTCGAGTGCGAGTGAGGTATAATGGTAGCAGGAAAGCAGACGTCATTCTGCTGGTGGACTGGCACCTATAATCCGAGTGAGATGCAGAGTACAAAGACCTGTCGGTTGGCGAGCAACGATAAAACTCGAAAGAGATGCAGGACATAAGGGCCTGTCGGTTGGCGGACAACGATACAAACCAGTCACGAAGGGACATCGGACAATACCACGGTATTGTAGGCGTTCCTTTATTTTTTGCTCAAATGCAGGTAGGGCGAAGCAGCAAGCACAAATAAAAAGAGAGGGCAGCCGATTTCTCGACTGCCCTCAATTGTTGTACAGAAGCGACCATCAGGTCACACTGGGAAGGTCATTTTGCGTCTTTGAGCCACGGCTGAGACTGCACTTTCTCGAAGTCCGCATCGTTCGGCATCACGCCACCGTACGGAGCAATCGTGTAGGTCACTTTCGTGACCGGAGTGCAGACACCGGATTCATTCACATTACCGGTTGCAATGTAGACTGCCATAGGCACCTGCATTGCGCGGCCAGTGATGTTGTTGTTGATGAAATCGCCGGTAGCTTTCGGAATGACCCAAGCCGTATCGCTATGGTCAATTGCGTTATCACCCTGAGTCAGGACGGTATCGCGCAGACGCATGTACAGCTCGCCACGGCGCAGACGGTTCTTTGTCATGTCGTATACCGAGTTGCCATACTCGCCGTCAGGGTAGTACTCCATGCCAGGCATATCACGCATCAGCCAAGGACCATTGGCCTTGATATTCTTGATTTGGATAGCCACAGTAGAGTAGTTCGTGATGCGGTAGTTGGTAGGCTCTTTGACCTCACCACTTGTGGTGTTGCCATACATACAGACGTACAGAGGAACCGTAGCCTTCAGCAGAGCCGGATGCACATACAGGCCGCCATCATGGATAATCAGCTCGTAGTTGCGGACCGTTTCACCATTCGGGTTAACGACCGTATGAACATCCAATGCAGGACCACTCTTGGTGTCGGTGTTGATAGTTACCAGATACGGAGCCAGAAGCTTGTGGTTATAATGGCAGAAATCGCAGGTCTTATCCTCGTAGTTCCACTCAAAATCATCATCGGTGCTCGTACCATCTGCGTACAGAGGCAGGGAGCTGATGGTGCAATCGGTCACAAACGGGATATTGGTCTTGCTTTCCTTGACATTTTCCTGCTTACGATAATCGTAGGCATCCACAAATTCTTGAGTCAGGTTGGAGGGATTACCGCCCGCAACGTACAAGACGCTGCTGACTGTATCTTTCGCCTTGAGCTTTGCATCCAGAATCGGAGTGGCGTCAACGTCGCTCACGACATCAATCAGATTTGCATCATCATCTTCCATCTGAATGTTCACATGGAAGTTCGGGTTCTCGTTGTAGATAATCTTATCGCTGTCAAGAACCGTCACATGCAGCGGACGCGGGTCAACGACAAAGCGGCCATTCAGAACCATGACAATATAGTTCTTCAGAACGGGGTAATTGGCTTCAGTCAAGCCAACATAAGTTAACGGATAAGTGCCAACAGGAGTCGATTCATCAGGAACAAGACTTTCATGACCACTTACCAGAGTCTTGAAATAAGACTTCTTGTAGCTCTGGTCCAAAGTCAAGGTATCACCCTGCACCAGACCATCGATTTCCAGCCAGCAGCCTGCAGAAGCTGCAGTACCGTAACCGTAAGCCTTCTTGTCATGCCAGGGCTTCTCCCCTACGCCGTCACCATACAATCCACGCCAACTTGCAACCTGTGCGGTCAGGTTGGCGCGTGCGATAGCGCCGGAATACTTCTCCTTTGTGATACGGTAGTTCTTGGCATCCTTACCAGTCAGTGTCGGATGAGCATCTGCCGTAATCGGATTCTCGTCCAACTCATAAGGCCAGTTGGAGCTTACCGTGCCATCTGCATTCAGCTTCTGGCCAGCATCCTTGGTCTTATAGTTGCCGGGAAGGGTTTCTTCCTTAATCTTAACGTCATCACCTTCAAGCACGCCATCAATCAGGATATCCTTAATGGTGGCTTTGGTCGTGCCGTCATAGTGTTTGACGTTGCGAGGATAGGTCGGGTCTTCCAGATAAATACTGTGAACGTACAAATCCAGAGGAGTGATAGAGCCAGACAAGTCTTCCTTCTCAATGTAGTAGTTGCCTGCGCTGTTGCCAACGAGAGAGAGTTCACTGGTTCGGATGACGACATAGGGACCGCCAGCATCGCTGACATTCTTGCCATCAACCGTGTAGTTACCAGTCACCGTAGTGGTGCTCAGCTTCACAGTGTTCTCGTCCTTCGCAATCAAGCCGCCAGAAGCAATATGAACATTTTCCAGAGTTGCCTTGCTGGTGCGGTCGTAGGGTTTATCGCCAGTACCGATAATCGTCAATCCGCGAGGATAGATATCGAACTTGACGGTATCACCAATACCGCTCGGACTGCTGCCGTCATAAGTATGACCGGGGTTCGTGTTCTCGTAGCGATATGTGATGATGTAACCCGACACCGTACATTTTGCTGTTGCGGTATAGGAACCGCAATCGGAGCGCGGATACTGGTTCTTGTCCGTAGACGCATCGCTTGGAGCCTTCGTCAATGTACCTTTACGGTTAGCATAGACGATAGTGGTGTTCTTCACGATATTGTCCATATCGGTAGAAGACAGGTTGCCGGAAACGCTGATGGAAGCTTCATCGGGGTTGCCATCATACAGCTTATTGGCTGCAGTGATAGTAATGGTTACATGCTGTTCCTCAATACCGGAATCGGGGTCGGTATCTTCGTATGCGGTATCGAAAGCATTCTTGCCGTTACGAGAGAAACGAGAAACAGAGGATTTGACCAGCTCAATGCTGGAATTACCAGCCTGCTCAGAACCGGAACCGCCGCCATCATTGCTGATGTTGACTTCCAAGACCTGAACCTTGTGTCCACCTGCATCAGTTAGAGTAGTACCAACGCCTGCAGCCCAGCTCAAACCGCCATTGCCGTCGCGCTTACAGCTGCCCCAGCCATCTGCATTGGCGAGCTTAGAGGACTCGTTAGCGTAGCCGCCGTACCAGCCGCCGCCGCCACCGCCAGGGCCTTCAACACCAACCTCAGAAGAACCATCAGTAATACCACCGAGGAACATAGAGAAGTCGCCGCCAGACATACCTTGGCCAAACGGACCACCGCCGCCAAGCTGGCCGCCCCAGACATGCAGGACGCCGTTGTTATCGGAACCGCCAGTAGCATCGCAAGCGCCGTGCTGGTTAGCACCACCACCGCCTGCAACAGCCAGAACATACTTCTTAGCCGTGTTTTCATCGCCGTACTCAGCCAAACGACCTGTGCCGATGATGCCGACAGCCACGGTAGTAGCACCGCCGCCAGAAGCGCCCTTCAAGCTCCAGTGAGCGTAGCGCTCCTGCATCATGATACCGCCGTTACCACCGCCGTTGTAGCCGCCCTGGACCACAACTTTTGCGTTAGCATCGGGGCTCGATGCACCGTTGACGTAGTGTGTCGGGTCATGAGAACCAGCACCGCCGTTGACGAAATAGAGCGTCGCGCCCTTTTCCGCCTTGACGCGAATCGTGGTCTTGCCGCCAAGCGAAGTGCGTTCGGGAGACAGACCAAACTGGTTATCAGCGCCACCGCCTGCACCGTTCAGAGTGATGATATACTCACCGGTATACGGAGCAGTGTACATAGAATAGGGTTTCGAAGTGCTGTTGGGTTCGGAGTAGACCTGAGAAGAGGATGCACCGCTGTTCTGTTCATCAATGTAGAAATACACCTGGTCCATGTTGGCCTTTGTGGTCGGAGCATCATAGCAGATGTAGTAGATAGCATTACGCCAGAACCATTCCCAAGTTTCCTTCGGAATCGTGTTGCCGCTCTTAGAACGGTAAGCGAAGCCTTGACGCTTGTTGACGAATTCATCATCCGTCACCTTTTCGAAGAGGTCCGTAAAGCACTTACCGTCAGAGTTGCGAATCTTGTTATCGATAACCATGGTATCGCGGGAATCGATGCCGGAACGGTTATTTACGCCATTCCCCGCGATGAAGTAGGTTTCCATGTAACGCAGACCATTCGGAGCGATAATCGCCAGGTCTTTGTAGTTGTAAACCGCACCGCCGTTATTCAGAGCTGTGTTGATTTCGGAAATTTCATTCCGCAGGGTCGAAATGTCCTTTGCGCTGCCATTTGCAGTCGTAATAGTATTACGCTTCTTCGTAGCTTTGTTCGGAACATTGGCCTTAATGGAAATGTTGTAATCCAGAACCAGTTCAGCGCCGTAAGAGGACTGGCTGATATCCTTATACAGATGGTCTTCCGGATTGCTGGAGTTCACGTCACGATTAAAGTTGTAGGCATCAGTTGCAGCAGTGGTATAGGGCTTCATATCGGCGCTATCCCAGTTCTGCATGTACTGAGCTTCAGCCTGGCAACGGAAATAGAAGTGCGTATTACCGTAATCCATCGGGTTGGTAGCGTTATCAATGTACAAAGACACGATAGCGTTCCATTCCGCATAAGAACTGTTGTTCAGGTCCTTGGATTCAGTCGGGTACATTGCTTCCAGCTTAATGTAGCCGCTGAACTTATTGAATGCTTTGCCGCTGGACATGAAACTCTTTTCAAGTTCAGCCACTCGGCTGTTCAGTTTGCTGATGTTGCCAATCTTCTTGCCAACATCGCTGTACTTCAATGTGACGGCATCACCGACATCCTTGAACTGAGAGAGGCTGCCGCCGCCTGCCACATCACTGTACAACCACTTAATGGTGGGAGCACTGTCTTTATTACCGTAATAGGTAATCTTTGTAGTATAAATGGCCTTGTTATCACCTGCTGCGCCATAGGCTTTACCACCCTGGCCCAGTTTATCAGGATTGATAGCATCCAAAGGAATTTCCTTCGGGCTACGGCCATTATTCGGGTTGGAAGCCGGGGTTGTCCATGCAAGGTTGCCGTTGCTGGAATCGTAGTTATTCAGCAGCAGAGACTGAGCCTTCAATGGCGTCATCTCAATGGGCGGTGCATAGATGATAAGGTGACCGGTACGAGCCTGTGCAATATCGTTTGCCGTGGTAGTATCGGTGCTCATGGTATGCCCGGTAGACTTATAGGTGAAGACACAGCGGAAATCCGTGCCATCCCAATCCATCGCTGCGTTGGAGAGTTCCAGTGTGACGGTGGTGTGCTTATTGAATGTAGATTTACCTGCATTCATCTTCGCATCGCTGCCAGTGAAGGAATCAGGAACCCAGAAATTGGACGGATACCAGACACCGCCGCCCAAAGCATCATTATCATCAGTCTTGGTTACATAACTGATTTTGTACTTAGAGGACGGGAACAGAGTAGAATCACTGCCAACGGCAACCCAGTTACCGCTTGCATCACGGTACTGGACCTCGTAGGTCAGGCCATCCTCAACACCCTTCCAGTAGAACGCATCGAAGGAGAAGGAAGTGCTGCCACCAACGGAGATGCGGCGGTCAAAAGCCTGCTCGATATACATCGGGCGGATTTCAACGTCAACATAACCGTTGCGGCCATCCTCAGCCTTGTCCATGCTGGAATATACAGTACCACTCACGTTGTATTCGCACTTAAACTGAATACGGTTCGTGGTGTAATCCAACTTGGAGTAACTTACAGAGCTTGTCGTATAAGGCAAGTCGCTGTCCGTTGCTGCAGTGAACGTCAGGCTGTTAATCTTGCCGCTCACAGTGCCGTCAGAGGTATCGAAGGAAGTGCCAGGATTACCGATTTTCACCCAATCGCCAACCTGGTTGTCAACGGAGATAATGCGGTAATACCAGGTAACATCGGAGGCTTTCAGCTGTTCATTGTAATACAGCTTACTGTCAACCGTCTTGTTGACCGGACCTTCCCAGTCCTTATAGTCTTCAATCGGGTCGGCAGTCGGGGTCATCAGCTGCAACGGATGGGTCTCAGTGTCGTTCCAGAAATGGTTCGGAACGTCAACTGTAATCATGCCAAACTGAGTGACCTTGTTGCCGCTCTTATCGATGACATCGGCACGCATCATACCAGTGGTCGGCAGGTTCGAGATAACGTATTTGCTATCGCTGTTTACAACACAGTTATAGTCAACGCCATCGGAGCCATGAACAACAACCTTGTAACCGGTATAATCGGTCACTCCGTAAGAGGTCGGGAACAAAGCATTCAGGTCACCAACGACACGGGCAACACCAGTGATGCGTACATCCGGCTGATTGTCCAGCTTCAGAATCGGCAGCGTACCTTTGGTCATATCGGAACCAAGGTTCCAGCCGTTGTTCTTGCCGCTGGTATACATACCGTTTGCAGTCACGCTTGTGTTATCAAACACAGGCTGATTGTTGCTTGCGAGCTTAACCTTATAAACGTCTGCGTTCCAGTGACCGGAGAAGTTCTTGATGGGCTTCCAGCCTTCCGGCAGAGTCAAGTCATCAGTCAGCTGATAGCAGCCATTCAGCGGATACCAGAAAGTACCGCCATTCTGCAAAGCGGACAGAACCTGCTGTGCGTTGACAGAGGAAACACGAATCACGAAATGGACATCTTCCTGGCCATTCTGCTGTGCTGCACAAATTTCGCACTGTTTGCGCTGAGAAATGTACATGACAGTGTTGGCGAACAGAGAAGCTTCACCCTGCGTAGCAGAGTTCTTGGGCAAGTGACCAATCTGGTTCATCAGGAAGTTGCCAGTACCAGACAAGTAAAAGTTGCTTGTACCGAACCAGGACTGACCGGTCTCTTCATCGGTAATCGTCTTGGTTGTTGGGTCCGGATTGTAGCCGAACTCCGCGCCAGTCACGTTGCCGCCTGCGTAATCGACCCAGATAGGGCCAAAAGCAACCTGAGAGTTGGAGTGCGTCTTGGATGCACTGAATGTGGACGGCATATCATAAGGGAAGTTGGTCGGGTCACGGTATTTAACCGTACTCTGAGCTTGAGAATTGGAGTAAGGCTTCAATTTCACGCTCAGCTGGTCAGAGCCGTACATGATACCAGCTTTACCATAGGAACTGTGAGAGCCACCGGTGGACAGAATCATCGAAATAGCATCGGTCGGAAGGACTGTACCAGAATCGATGTTGCCGCCGTTAGCACCCATCAGAGCATTCATGTTCCAGTGGCCGTTATCAATGTTGGGAACACTGTTCAGAACATAATAACGGGTAGAGGTATCATTTTTGTCGGGCCCGTATCGACCGCCCTCGTAATAATCACGAGAACCCGGGTCGGTATAACCGGCCTCATGGGCATCGTACCAGGAACCGGCATAGGCATACATCGTATCATGGCCGATGCACATGCCATAGCCCTGACTCAGAAACGCTTTGATTGCGTAATAGGCTTTACCGGAAAGGTCAGGCTCCTGGTTAACGCAGACACCCCAGCCAATAGAGTCGATACGATAGTTGCCTTCAGCGTCCATCATATACTGGTCAGGGTCCTGGTTGAATTGCTCAGCTTTAACTGAAAGAACTGTAATATGCTGGTTTGTCTTTTGTCCACTTGTATTTTTCAGCCATCCGTTATCAGAAACATCAGGATGGGACAGAAACTTGGCATACATACGCCCGGCATCAGATACCCAAGGATTCAAAAACACAACAGCATCCTTGTATTTTGTACCAGATGCGCCAGTGCCATAACTACCATTGTTGCGAAGAACAGCAGTGTAAGCGGGAACATTGACCGCAGTGCCAGTCAGATTCCAATCGTTACTGTCGTTGTGTGGACGGAAATAAACGGTCTGACCATACCATTCAGAGTTGACTTCCAACATATTGCCATCCGTCAGCGGGAACTCCATGTACTGACGAGTTGCACCAGTGGGGAAGCCGTTATCATCCAGAACATTGGCGGTTCCGACTTTTGAACTACTCCAAACACCGCCAATCTGAGTCCAGTAACGGTCAGCCGTAGCTTTATCAATCTTACCAGCCTTGAACCATTCAGTCACCTGGTCGTACATGTTCTTGGTGATGTACTCGTAGTTGCTGTCCAGGCCAGTAATCCACTGGTTATCCGAGGAAATGGCAATGCTGTCAGCGGAGCGAGAAGAGAACGTGTCTGCCAGCATAACAACCGTATCAGGCATGTTCTGAGTAGCAACGTCACTGCTGTTCTCGTCTTCAGGCAGGCTGATGCTGAACTGAACTGTCTGGAGAATAATATCTCCGGCCTTGTCCTCGTCAGTCAGCTCATTGCCCAAATCTTCGAGAGCCTTGAAGTTTTCCTCGCGGTATGCTTCATCCGTTACCGTGATGCGGCAGCGATAGGTAGCGAACAGGTCATCTTCCGTTACTTCAAAAGTATAGGTAGATTCTGTTGCACCTTCGATATCCTGCCAATCATTTTTCAGATTTGCAGTGCTTTCATCGGAAAATTCCCACTTGCCGTCATCGTTGAGATGTGCGGTGTAAGTGCTCTCTCCGTTAGAAGCATAGACTTCAACGGTGCCGTCTTTGGTATTGGCAGCGGTGATGGTGTAGCCATCCAGAACGAAGTTGGGAGTATGCCACGCAACCTGCACATCGCTGCTATCTGCGCCAATGTCGTCCAGGGCATCAACAATCGCGAAATACATCTCGCAGCCCTGCCAAGTGAAATCAGGTGTGCTCTCAAGAGTTTCTGCTTCAGTTGAGTCTTCCCAGACAAAATCGTACCAGGTAGGCTCGTCCTCTTCGTAGTTGTAGAGAGCCAACGCCGTATCAACAGCAAAGTTCTGCTTGCGCTGCCACTGATAGGTGACGGATACATCGTCACGATTCAGCAGAGCATCCAGAGTGATAGAATCGCCAACATCCGCAGTCAGTTTATCGCCGTATTCCGGCGTTACTGTCTGCAAACCGACGAAAGTGGGTTCTGCAGTTTCAGGAGTAGAGACTTCTGTGTCGTTGGCATCCGATTCAGAAGTCTCTTCCCCATCCACCACATCAGACGTTGCATCCTGAGTAGTTTCATCGTTAGAGTTGGCATCCTCATACGATTCATGCGTCAGGTCCACAACATCCGTGATAGTCGGCGCGGAAGTGGCATCAGAGGAGTCGGCATCATTTGAACTACCGGAATCCACCGCATCTGCCTCTTCCGCAGCCGGGGCATCCGTAACATCGGTCGAAACAGAGGTGCTGTCTCCGGTTTCGTCTGCGAACGCAAGTGCGGTCGTGGACATCATCGAAAACAGCATGCTGGCGGCCAATGCTACGGAGGTCACTTTTTGCATAATTTTCTGCATAATGCGATTTCCTTTCTGTACAGCGGCGTTTTTGCAGGCACTTTGGCTGAGCGCCACGCTTCAACGCCCCTGCACGCATTGCTTTTTGCTTCCGTACATTTTCTATCATATGCGATTCGCAAGCCTTGGCAATAAGCCAGAAAAACAAATTTCGCGGAAAGTAAAAAATGACTTTTCAACGACACAAATAGAAAAAAGAAGCCGAACCTTTGTGGGACGGCTTCTTTATCACATATTTGGGTTTGTGCAATTACGACAACGTGGGGAGGAAAGCTTGTGAAAAATAATAGACACTGCTTTTCAAAAAGCAAACTCGTAGAGGAGTGTTTTCTTCTACGAGTTGCCGGTTGTTTATAATTTACTGTTTTTCAAAAAGCCATCAGCAAAGAATGCCAACATCCTCCGGAGGGCAACTCTTATCAGCCTCACCAGGAATCACTGTGCCCCACCAATCTGTGTCGCCGCTGCTACCGGAATCACCAGAGTCGCCAGAATTGCCAGAGTCATTGGACCCACCATTATCGCCACCACTCGGCTGTTCAGGCTGAGGGTCAGGTGCAGGGGCGGGGGCAGGCTCACTCGGCTGAGCAGGTGCCGGATTACTCGGAGCAGTTACTGCTCCGCTGTTCGAGCTGTTGCCTGCGTTGGAGGAGCTACCAGCGTATCCAGAGTTACTCTTGCTGGAGGTCTTGGTGCTTGCGGGAGCGACTACCTTTTTAGCCTGCACAGTTACTGCATACGTTGCATTTGCATCGGGATTGCTGTCGCTTACAGCAGTGATTGTTGCAGTGCCAGGAGCAACGGCCGTAATCTTACCTTCAGAGTCAACAGTTGCAATTGCCTCATCGCTGGAGGACCAAGTCACAGAGGCATTGGTTGTCGTATCGGGAGTAACGGTTGCGGTGACAGTGACAGTGTTACCTACCGTGAGGACACCCTCTGTCTTATCGAGAGTAACACTCTCCACGTTCGTGGTAACTGTAACTTTGGTCTCGGCTTTCAGGTCCTCAGGAACAACGCCGAACGCAGAATCCATTGCTGCCAGGTCTTCAGGCATCGTGGCCACGCTGTCGTCTGTTTCTTCAGAATCTGCTGCTTCAACTGCAACAGCACTCAGCTCAGAGGCTTCAGCGTCTTCGGCTTTCGCAGTGACATAGGTTGTGATGGTGCATTCGCCGTTGGCCACCGCAGTCACCTTACCGGTTTCATCGACGGTAGCAACAGATTCGTCACTGGACTCGTATGCGAGCTTGACATCAGTTGCGTCTGCGGGAACCAGCTTAGCGTCCAAGTCCTTGGTGTTCTCGCCATTAGTGACGAGGTCAATAGACTCAGGTGCCGCGACACCGGTGGGAGTGACGACAACTTTGATGTGAGTGCTCGCGGCGATGTCGGCGTCCTTTACGGAAGCCGTAACGTTCGCCTCACCGGCCGCCACTGCAGTAACAGTACCGGTCTCATCAACCGTTGCAACGCTCTCATCGGAGGAGGTCCACTCAATGGTGAGCTTCTCGGCAGCCTTGGCTACCTTCTCATCCGTTGCAGCGCTTTCACCGGTTGCAGCAGTCTCAGGAGTTACGGCCGGAGCATCGCCGGTGCCGAAAGCGACCGGCAAAACCACCGCCTCGCCTTTCTCGACAGTAACTGCGTCAGGAACCGCGATGTTCGTGATTTTCACGCCACACCCTACCAGGGTAATCGCCATCGCAGCGGCTGCTACCACTGCTAAAATGATAGTCTTACGTTTCATATTCAATTCTCCTTTACATCCCGGCGTCTAATGCCGGGGCCACATAAACTAAGAGGTTCGACGTCAGCCCTACGCAGCTTTGTATTTCGTCATCGACGAGGCTGTGGACTCTTTTGCCGCCTATCCTTCTGTACAATTGCATAATACCATCTATGTGGTAATCACACAATACGAACCCCGAAAAGTTCACAGATTGTTAATGCGGTCTATCGAATACCTTTATTTTACCGACAGTGTTTTGAATTGTCAATTTCATGATTAACAAAAAGCAACAAATACTTTTATTGATTATGACGAAATAAAACAACGCCCGATATAATACCAAAGGTTCATAGAGGGACGGTTCTTCATGCAAAAAAGAAAGCGTACAGACCGGTATAGCCTATACGCTATTGCGATATTTGAGATATAACTTTCTTGGATTGCTTTACACGTTCTGAGCTTACGCGGCGTGAACATCAGTCAAAGCCCGTTTTACTCACTCTCATCCTTTTGGATAGTATCATAGCCCGGGATTGGAAACGGAGAAATCCCGGCACTTTTGGACAATTCTTCAACAAATCGCTGCATATCTTCATATGCCAATGGGATAGCAGTGTTTTTGACATCTTGCATAGCATCTTCGCGATTTTTCCATTTTTCGCCAGACTCATTTTGGAATGTGCTTTCTCTGCACACTTCAAAAGCAACGTTCCCAGAGTCTGTAGAGACAGAAATTTTAATTCTAACTTTTACGGTTGACGGTTCCTCTTCGTCTTCAACGCCACCCTGTATATTGATTTTTTGATGAAGTTGTTCACGTGGATTGCTTTCATTTTGTAAAGCTTGCTCTGCGATTTCCAATTTAACACATGGCATCACAGTTTTTATTAAAGCCAATTTGGTGAGTTCCATATAATTACGCGTCCTCATACGCTAACACATGCATAATCCGATTTTGTCATGTGTATAATGTCGATGTTGTTTGTTTCTTGCAGTTCAATATCTCTATGGTTTTTGCCAATACTAATCTCTACGTTCAATCGTACCGGATAGTTCGCCTTTGACAATATAAGGCTACCAAGGAGTTCATTGGTCACGTCAACGTTTTGGACACAGCAAGCAACGTAACGCTTACTACAACACAACGCAGTTTGAGCTTTGTAAACAGCTTGAAGGCTATCCGCATATTTTTCGAGTCGATTTGGATGAGACGGTCAACTACCCCCACCTGAAGGAGGGGGCTTGTAGTCCCGCAGGACTCCAATCTTTTCCCACTCGACGGATTGTTAGGCACGGTTGCTGTCCGTGCGACCGAGTACAGCGGGCGTTCACCACCGTTGCATAGCGGCATAGCTGGGGTGAGAATTGGATTATGCGGGATATAGTCCCAATAATCCTACATTGCGAATGTTTATAGCAGCGTTGTGGTCGCGGTTATGTGTTGTACCGCAGCCGCTGCATGTCCAGACACGGTCAGCCAGCGTAAGGTCATCTTTTATAGAACCACACACGCTGCATGTTTTGCTGGATGGATACCACTTATCGATTTTGACAAAGGTCTTTCCCTGCGATGTGAGCTTATACTCCAACATTGTGCGGAATATACCAAAGCCGTTGTCGTTAGTGGATTTTCCCAATTTCAGAGAACCCGCCAAACCGCGCAAATTGATATCTTCCACAAATACGGCATCATACTGCTTGGCTATCGTAGCACTTACCGTATGGCAGAAGTTCTTGCGCTGATTGGCTATATGTTCATGCAGAAGCTGAACTTTATGTAGTTGTTCGTTATAGTTGTGAGAACCTACTTTCATACGAGACAGCTTACGCTGCTCTTTTGCAAGTTTCTCTTCACTCTGACGATAGAATTGCGGATAGTTAGCAACTTTGCCGTTGCTGTCAACATAAAAGTCGTGAGAGGAATAATCCAAACCAAGAGACTTCTCTTTGGTGGGAACAACAGACTGGATATCTTTCTCGAATTCATACAACAGCGAAATGAAATATTTACCGCTGCGAGTACAGCTGACGGTGGCACCTTTCAGTATCCAACCAGCACCCGGTTGGCGATGTACTTTGACTTTTATATCACCAACCTTTGGCAAATGAACAAGATTGCCGACAACATAAACTGTGTCTTTGATTTTGCCGTCTTTATTTTGCACTTTTTGGTTATTTGTTGTATACGACATTCCGCTTTTGCGCTTGCTTTTTAATTTTGGAATGCCAACAGCTTTTGGGTTCTCTAAATGCCGTTTGTTCGCATCTTTCAAATCAAGCTGTGTGTTTGCAAGTGCAAGACTATCCACTTCTTTGAGAAAGGGAAACTCTTTTTTATATTTAGCGGGTGTTGGAATAAAAAACACACCGGCTTCATCCAAAAAGGTTTGCGCGTCAGTGAGCATGCGATTCCACACAAAGCGAACACAACCGAAGGTTTTGGCAAGCAATACAGCCTGTCCCTCGGTAGGATATGCTCTATATTTTATTGCACGATTTAGCTTTACAACAGGCATTGATTGCTCACCTCACATGCAATGGTTTGATTGTCTTTCAATGTAACGAATGATGTTTTCGCTGCTCGTGGAGCCGATGCTTTCCACGAAATAGCTATCATTCCAAAGATGACCTTTCCAAAGTTTTTGCTTTATTTCCGGAAAAGACATAAACAAGTGGCGACCTGTAATTCCTTTTAGGTAAGAAACAATTGTTGTGATGGAAAATTTCGGTGGAACCGATACAAACACATGAACGTGGTCGCCATCTCCAACTTTTGCTTCTATCACAGTGAACCCTTTTTCTTTTGCAATGCCATGGATATCGTTTATCAGATAATCGGAAACCTGCTGCGTTAGTACCTTACGGCGATACTTTACACACCAAACGATATGATAGTTTAGATTGTAAACGCAGGTTCTTGCATTTACATACGGTCTTGATTTCATATTGATATTATAACATATTTACAATAAAAAATCAAGTTCATACAGTAAAACGGCAATTCATCCCCCACATGAATGAGGGGGAATTCTTGCCGCAATTTCTTAAACGGATTCAAGAGACCGGGCTTGTACTT
>OLNL01001214.1_pt1 | contig 24754 bp, 17 predicted proteins | sample 1672181 | NCBI WGS metagenome assembly OLNL01 (sample SAMEA3136656, study PRJEB25190) | human gut metagenome | biome: human gut; feature: human-associated habitat; material: faeces | place: Austria | collected 2013
TGAGTCGGGACGAGGTAGAGGGGATTGTCCGGGCCAACCCGGATGCGGTGGTGGTGGTGGACGAGGCCTATGTGGATTTCGGGGGTGTGAGTGCCCTGCCTCTTGTGGATAAGTATGAAAATCTGCTCGTCGTGCAGACGTTTTCGAAATCGCGCGCACTTGCGGGTATGAGAATCGGCTTTGCAATCGGCCAAAAGAAGCTGATTTCCTATTTAAATGATGTCAAATTTTCCTTCAACTCCTATACAATGAACCGCCTGACGATTGCCTGCGGAAAGGCATGCGTAGAGGACCGTGCGTATTTTCAGGAGATTACGGGGAAAATCGTGGCGACGCGGGAATGGACGAAGCAGAAGCTGACAGAGCTTGGCTTTACGTTCCCGGATTCGAAGGCGAACTTTATTTTTGCAACGCACAAAACCGTCCCGGCGCAGGAGTTATTCGAGAACCTGAAAACAGCCGGAATTTATGTGCGATATTTCAAAAAGCCCAGAATCGACAACTATCTGCGGATTACAGTCGGCACGCAGGCGGAGATGGAGCGGTTGGTCGAAGTGCTGGTAGAGCTGGTGAAATAGGGCGCGGCATGTTCGAAAACGCGCGGGCAGCAGCGGAAAATACGTTCGCATGCAGACACAGGAACGCGCGCGGACAGATGCAGAAAAACGCTGCTGCGCGGCAGAGGGAGCGTGGATAACGAATGGAAATGTATGAGGATTTTGCGTTAGTTTATGATCGATTCATGGATGAAACGCCCTATGAAGAATGGTGTCAGTTTGTAGTCGGACGCCTGAAACAGGATCAGATCACGGACGGAATCCTGCTGGATCTCGGCTGTGGCACGGGCTCCATGACGGAGCTTCTGGCAAAGCAGGGCTACGACATGATCGGTGTTGATCTGTCAGACAGCATGCTGGACATTGCAATGGAGAAGCGTGCGCAGTCCGGTCATAATATTTTGTATTTGCAGCAGGATATGCGGGAGTTTGAGCTTTACGGAACGGTCCGGGCGGTGATCTGTCTGTGCGACTCGTTAAATTATCTACTGGAAGAAGATGACTTACTGACAACTTTTAAACTGGTAAACAACTATCTTGACCCGAATGGGCTTTTTATCTTCGATTTTAATACGGTCTATAAATACGAAACAGTCATCGGTGACAGCACGATTGCGGAAAACCGGGAGGACTGCAGCTTTATCTGGGAAAATTATTATACGGCGGAGGATCAGATCAACGAATACGATCTGACGATTTTTGTGAAACAGCAAAAAGACCTGTTCCGCAAATTTACGGAGACCCATCTGCAGCGCGGCTATACGCTGGAAACGATGAGACGGCTCGTGGAACAGTCCGGGCTGATTTTTGTCGAGGCACTGGATGCAGACACGCATGGCAGCGTAACGGAGACGAGCGAGCGGATCTATGTGATCGCGCGCGAGCACGGGAAGAATCTGGGATAAGAAATGAAAATATCTGCGCAGCGCAGAAAAACTATGCAGTGAAAAGCGCAGCGTGGAAATGGCAGGGGCTTGCTGTAAAGTAAGCCTGAGGAATGGAGGAGCTATGGGAGATTATATGGTACGCGCGACGGCGGCGAATGCACAGGTGCGCGCGTTTGCAGTGACAACAAAGGAGCTTGTGGAGACAGCGAGACAGGCACACAACACCAGCCCGGTAGTAACGGCGGCGTTGGGACGTCTGCTGACAGCCGGCGTGATGATGGGCAGCATGTTAAAGGGCGACGACGATCTTTTAACCCTGCAGATTCGCGGCGATGGTCCGGTTCGCGGTCTGACCGTGACGGCAAACGCCAAGGGCGAGGTCAAGGGCTATGCGACGGTGCCGGACGTCATCCTGCCTGCGAATGCGAAGGGCAAGCTCGACGTCGGAGGGGCGGTCGGCAGGGGAACGCTCTCTGTCATCCGTGACCTCGGCTTAAAGGAACCCTATGTGGGACAGACAGCCCTAGTGACCGGAGAGATCGGGGATGACCTGACCTCGTATTTTGCAACCTCCGAGCAGACGCCTTCTTCGGTGGGTCTGGGCGTTTTGATGGAAAAGACGAATACCGTGCGCTGTGCAGGCGGCTTTATCATTCAGCTGATGCCCTTTGCAGAGGAAGAGACGATTTCGAAGCTGGAGCACAACCTGTCGCTGATCAATTCTGTGACGGCGCTGCTCGACCAGGGAATGACACCGGAGCAGCTGTTAGAGCGGGTGCTGGACGGCTTGGATGTGGAGATTACCGACCGGATGCCCTGCAGCTTTACCTGCAACTGCAGCAAGGAACGGGTGGAAAAAGCGCTGATTTCCATCGGCAAAAAAGAATTGCAGGAGATGATCGACGAGGACAAGCCGATCGAGGTAAACTGTCATTTCTGCGGCAAAACCTATAAGTTTGACGTGGATGAGTTGAAAAAAATGGAGAAAAAATCCCGATGAAAGACGGTTTTTTAAAAGCTGCGGCGGCTGCACCGAAAATCCGTGTTGCAGACTCTGCCTGGAACGCACTGGAAATCTGTAAGGCGCTGGACTCCTGTTATGCGCAGCGTGCAAAGCTGATCGTTTTGCCGGAGCTGTGTCTGACCGGATATACCTGTCAGGATCTGTTTTTGCAGGAACGCCTGCTGGAAGAAAGCCTGGAAGGGCTGCAGACGGTGCTGGAGCATACGAAAGGGCACGATGCGCTGACCTTTGTGGGGCTTCCCTTTGAAAAAGACGGAAAGCTTTACAATGTGGCAGCAGCAGTGCAGGATGGCAGGATCCTGGGGCTTGTCCCGAAGCAGAATATTCCAAACTATGGGGAATTTTATGAGGTGCGGCATTTTGCGGCAGGCAGCAGGGAAGTGTCCGAGGTGGATGTGCTGGGACAGACCGTACCCTTTGGCGGAAATCTGTTGTTTTCCTGCAGGAATCTGAAAGGGCTTGTCGTGGGCTGTGAGCTGTGCGAGGACGTCTGGGTGATGGACCCGCCCTCGACGGCGCTGGCAAAGGCGGGCGCGACGGTGATCGTCAACCTGTCCGCCTCCAACGAGACGGTCGGAAAGGACACCTACCGTAAGAGCCTGATTGCTGCCACGAGCGCGCGGCTTCTGTGTGGCTATGTCTACGCGAGCGCGGGGGATGGAGAATCTACCCAGGATCTCGTTTTTTCCGGGCATCATATGATTGCAGAGAACGGAAGCGTGCTGGCGGAGGCTGCACGCTTTGAAAACGAGACGATTTTTTCGGAGCTGGATATTCATAAAATCTGCCACGAGCGGCGCAGAATGAGCACATTTGTGCCCGAAAACACAGAAACCTGTGTACGGATTGGTTTTACCCTGGAAAAAGAAGAAACAAAGCTGACGCGCACGTTTGCCCAGATGCCGTTTGTCCCGTCGGATGAAACCTTGAAAAAAGAGCGCTGTGAGCAGATTCTATCAATTCAGGCGCAGGGACTGAAAAAACGTTACGAGCATACGGGGGCGAAAACGGCGGTGATCGGCGTTTCCGGCGGTCTGGATTCGACCCTTGCCCTTTTGGTGACGGCGCGGGCATTTGATTTGCTCGGGAAAGACAGAAACGATATTTTAGCGGTGACGATGCCGTGCTTTGGTACGACGAACCGCACCTATGAAAATGCCTGCAGGCTGGCGCAGACCCTTGGCGCGAAGTTAATCGAGGTGAACATCCGCGAGGCGGTGCAGGTGCATTTTCGGGATATCGGTCAGGATATGGACAAGCACGATGTAACCTATGAAAATGGGCAGGCGCGGGAACGCACTCAGGTATTGATGGATCTCGCCAACCAGAGCAACGGACTTGTCATCGGAACCGGGGATATGTCGGAGCTTGCACTGGGCTGGGCGACCTATAACGGCGATCATATGTCGATGTATGGCGTAAACGTCGGCGTGCCCAAGACGCTGGTGCGCCATCTGGTGGCATATTGTGCGAATACCTGCAGCGAAAGCGAAAAAGTGCTGCAGGAGGTGCTGCTGGATGTCCTCGACACGCCGGTAAGCCCCGAGCTTTTGCCGCCGGAGGACGGAAAGATCAGCCAGAAAACAGAGGATCTGGTCGGCCCCTACGAGCTCCATGATTTCTTTTTATATCAGCTGCTGCGCTGTGGCTTTGGCCCGGCGAAGATCTACCGGCTTGCCTGCAGGGCATTTGAAGGCATTTACAGCAAAGAAACGATCGGCAAGTGGCTAAAGACCTTTTGCCGCCGCTTCTTTGCACAGCAGTTTAAGCGTTCGTGCCTGCCGGACGGACCGAAAGTCGGAAGTGTCGCGGTATCGCCGAGGGGAGACCTTCGGATGCCTTCGGATGCGAGCCGCATGGCATGGCAGAAGGAACTGGATCAGCTGCCGGGATAAGCCTTCCTTTGCGAATGCGCTGGGCTGGTCAGGTTTGGGGATATGTCGCCTTTTGCAGCGCAGCGTCGATCGCCTGCAGCAGAAGCTGTGACGTGTAGCGGTTTTCGTCCGGGTAGGTGATGCCTTCGAGGGATTGTTTTTCACAGATCTGTTTCGCCAGTGTATCCATGCAGGGTTCGACCAGCGGATACATGGCTGTGACAGTCTGACTTAAATTGACGAGACGGATGGAAAGAATATCGGAGCTGTCCACGACGACCTCTACATCCGCGTGGTCGTTTCCGAGCTGAACCGTGGAGGTGTATTTTCCGGGCAGGTACAGGGAGGTTTCTGCGTCATAGTCCGGTTTTGGAACTGCCTTTTTGGGCAGAAAGGTCTGCAGCAGCAAAAAAAGCAGTCCAACGCCTAAAGCGAGCAGGATTCCGGTATAGATCAGTTCTTTTAAATGAAGTACGATAATTTTTGTTTTGGAACGCATTGCGATACCCCCGGATACTTTGTTATTCCAGTGTACGCAGGTTTTTTTCAGATTATGTCTGTATGGAGGATTTATGAAGATCAGATTTACAAAAATGCAGGGCTGTGGGAATGATTACGTTTATGTCAATGGATTTACGGAGCATATACCGCAGGAAAAGAAGCCGGAATTTGTCCGCTTTGCCAGCGACCGTCATTTCGGGGTCGGCGGCGATGGCGTTATTTTTATCAATCCTTCTGACGAAGCAGATTTTGAGATGGAGATGTATAACGCAGACGGCACAAGAGCGGAAATGTGCGGAAACGGCATCCGCTGCGTGGCAAAATATGCCCATGACAAAGGATTGACCGATCGGGCAAGGTTTTCCATTATCAGCGGCGGAAAAGTGAAATATATGGATCTGACGGTGGAAAACGGCGTGACAAAAGCAATCCGTGTGGATATGGGCGAGCCGATCCTGACGGCGGCAGAGGTTCCGGTTGTTTCTAAAAACCGACAGTCCGTCGATGAAGAGATCACGGTGGAGAATCAAACATACCGCATGACCTGCGTGTCTATGGGAAATCCCCATGCCGTTGTTTTCGTGGACAGCACGGCAGATTTGCCACTGGAGCAGATCGGACCGCATTTTGAGCATCACGAGAGATTTCCGAGACGCACCAATACCGAGTTTGTGGAAATCGTATCCCCGGAATATGTAAAAATGCGGGTTTGGGAGCGCGGAACCGGTGAAACCCTTGCCTGTGGAACAGGCTGCTGTGCGACGGCGGTTGCCTGCGTTTTAAACGGCAAAACGGGGCGAAAAGTGACCGTAGAGGTGCTGGGCGGTGCGTTGACGATCCAATGGGACGAAAAGACGAACCATATCTTTATGACAGGTCCGGCGGAGTTTGTCTTTGACGGAGAACTGGAATATGAGGTTTAACACGACAGATGATTCTGAAAAAGAAGATACCGAGAGATTTTTATAAGCTGTTCCGCACCCAGAACATGGAGTATTACATGCAGCTTCTGACCGCTTTGTACGAGGCGGATCAGGAAGCCTATGCCCTGACGCAGCTGACGGATTCGGAATGCAGGAGCATTCTGGCGGAAACGATCGCCAGGGTCAACCTGGTCTGGTGGGAGGATGAAACAGAAAAAACGGAGGACGAAGGCTTTCCCGGGCTTTCGCCCTCCGCTGTTTTGGACAGGTTTGTGAAGTGGGGCTGGCTTTCGAAGGATTTTGATGAAAAATTAAACTGCTATATCATTGGCTTTCCGGAGTACAGCAGGCTGTATGTGGAGCTGTTTGACCGTCTTGAAAAAGAGGACGACAGCATGGAGCGGGAAAGTATTCTGTCTGTATACAGCGCCCTTTACACCTATGATTCGGATCCGGAAAAAAATAACAGCATTTTAAAAAGTGCCCTGCGCACATCCAAAAGCCTCGGACAGATGCTGTCCAATATGCAGGACAGCATGCGGCTGTGGTTCGATGAACTTTCCAAACGAAAGGACTTTATCGGAATTCAGGAGGTTCTGGTCAACGAGATCAACAATCGCGAGAGTGTAAAATATGCAATTTTAACAACGACAGACAGTTTTTACCGCTATAAGGAGGCGGTCAAGGAGCTGATTGCGAAGATCCTGGAGGAAAATGAAAACCGCCGGGAGGGGCTGACGGTGCAGAAGCGGATGCTAATGTCTGCACAGGGCAGCGACAGCAGCGCGCCCGAACCGTCAGAAAGCGCAGGAGGCAGCTATGCAGCGTCCATGCAGGCGAAAGCACTGGCCTCCGGCGCGTCTGCGCCCGCCCTTTTAAGGCTGGAGCGCGGTATTCAATTCTGCGAAGAGGCGGCGCAGCTGGTTCTTTTGGTGGAGCGCGAATTTGATTTAATCGAGAAAAAGTATAACCGCCTGATCGAATTGAAAACCGTCTTTGCGCGGCGGGCACTGGCGAGAATCCACTACCTTTTGCAGGAGGGTGCAGGCGTAGAGGACAGCACACTGGAGCTGATCGGTCTGCTCAACCACGGCGACAAAAAAGAAGCGCTTTTGGAAGAGCTGCGGGACAGCATGTATGTGACGGCACCGTTTTCCATTGTCGGGGACGCGAGCCTTTACAACCGTCGGCCAAGGCTGGAAAATCAGTTCGTACCGCTGGCTCTGCAGGAGGAGGCGTCCTCGGAAATCGCAGATTTCGTCCCGAAGCCGCTCTATACCGGCAGACAGCTGGAGGAGTTCAGACGGCGGCATACGAAGAACGGAGTTTTTCAGGTTTTGGAGGATACGGTGCAGTCGACAGAGGATCTGGAAAAGCTTCTGTTTATCTGGCAGGAGGCGACCCAGAGCAGACAGGAGGAAGACCGGATTTTGCTGCAGGAGGAAATCCATCAGAAGGACGGCTTTTCCTACACCGGTTTTAGTATAGACGAAACGGAGAATTGATACATGTTTTCATATCTGGAGGAACGCACCCCCGCCGAGGTGGAGGCGATTCGAAGAACCATACAGGAGCTGCTTCGTCAGACCTGTATTTTACAGGTAAAATACGATCCGGTGACGCTGACGGCCCGGGATAATGGGCGCTATCAGGTCTGTTTAAAGCACCGGGAATTTATTGCAGACTATCTTTCTGTGATGGGCTGTGAGCTGGTGCACGACCCGCAGGATCATTTGTTCCGGATCACAGGCGACGGTGCAGCGATGGAAAAAATGAGCCTGACGACGACAAAGCTTTTGCTTTTGTTAAAGCTGATTTACCGGGATAAAATCATGGGCGAGGGACTGCATGCGACGGTGACGACCCTGGCGGAAATCCGGGAATACGGCAGAAATACCGGACTGCTTCCGGGGAAACTGAACGCACAGGACTGGCAGGCTGCGCTAAATCTGATGAAAACCCACCAGATGATCGAGCTGCCGGGGGCGATTTTGAACGTAGAGGATCAGACGCCGATCTATATTTACGGTACGGTGAATATTTTCTGCTCGTCCTTGGCAATTAACGAGCTGGTACAGCGTTATCGGGATGACGCAGAAGAAAAAACGACGGAAGGAGAAGAGGAACGTGAAACAGGCGAAGAAGATCTTTACCCGGATGTGTCTGAATAACTGGGGCGGAATCAACCATAAAATTCTGGAATTTCACGAATATGTGAACCTGTTTTCCGGCAAGAGCGGCTCGGGAAAATCCACGGTCATGGATGCGATCCAGGTGATTTTATACGGCAGCTTTTCTCCGAGTTTTTTAAATAAAGCGGCGGACGACGCCAAAAACAGACGAAGCGTGTTGAGCTATCTGCGCGGTGAACAAAAGGACGGCACGGCAAACCGCGAAGGACAGGATTTCTGCTCCCAGATCGTCCTGGAGCTGCAGGATACCGGGACAAAGCAGTATGTCTGCATGGGAATTGCTTTTGAAGTACGGAAAAACGATTCTGAAATACGAAAGTTCGTTTATTTCAGTCATCTCGGAAAAATGCCGGAGGGCGGGTATCTGACGGCAGAGGGCTATCCTTATTCGAACCAGGAGATCCGGGCACTGACAGAGACGCGGATGAAGGAGACGGCAAAGGGCGGCAGGGCAGAGTTAAACCGCATTTATCCGTCCCGGGAGGCGTATATCAGCACGCTGTATGACCAGATCCTCGGCTACATTGACGGGAATCGTTTTATGACCATGGAAAAAAGTGCGATCGCGCTGAAAATGTCCAACGGGACGGGACAGTTTATCCGGGATTACATGTTCCCCAAAAGCGAGGGAGACACCATTGAAACGATCAGCGAACAGCTGGGCGCTTACCGGGACATCAAAGAAAAGATCGACGTGCTGGAAAACAAGATTGGAATGCTTAAAAAAGTGCGGGAAGCCGGACAAAAGCTGACGATGACGCGTGCGGATATCGTAAAGCAGCAGGCGGTGATCCGCTGTATCGACATTGAGGATTTGAAGAACCGGATCGACGCCCTTTTACAGGATCAGGATCGGACACAGGAGCGTTTGCGGGAGCTTCGGCAGCAGGAAGAAGAGCTGGAAGCCCTGTCTGCCCAGCTGGAAAACGAGCTGATCCTTGTCAGTGCGGACTTAAAGAGCAGCGACCTTGGCAGCCGTCAGGAGCGTCTGGAAGAGCTGGAAAAAAGAAGCCGGATGCTGGCGGACAATGCGGCACAGTGGCGCAAAATCCTGCAGGGACTGCGGCGATGGGAGAGCGACGAGATCGTTGCGGACTATATCAGCAATCGGCTGCTGAATTTGATTGGCGCATTTTGCACCGGACCGGTGACACAGGCGCAGTGTCTGGAGCTGCGCAGCCGTCTGGAAGAGGAACGCCAGAATATCGAGGAAGAGTACGAAACCTATCACGAGCAGGAGCGGCAGCTGTCCAAAGACCTGAAGGAAAAGCAAAAGCTTCTGGACGATATGAAAAACAACCGCAAATCCTATCCGGAGGTGCTGACAAAGGCCCGGGCTGCCCTGGAGCAGAAGCTTTCTGCACTGTATGGAAGAACAATCAAGGTGTGGATTTTTGCAGACCTGTTCGATGTTGAGGATGAGGAATGGAAAAATGCGGTAGAAGGACGTCTGGGACGTCTGAAGCTGAGCCTGATTACAGAGCCGAAGGTCGCGGCGGATGCAGCAAAAGCCTTCCGGGAGATGGGGCAGTTTGAGGAAATCGATCTGATTCATTCTGAGGCGGTCACAAAGAGCAATCCGAGGGTGGAGGAGGGTTCGTTATACGAGGCTGTGCGGGCGGTCGAGCCCTTTGCAGACAGCTGCTTAAAACGCTATCTGGGACGGATTATGAAATGCCGCACGGTGGAGGAGCTGCGAAGCGCCAAAGACGGTGTGACGCCGGACTGTTATTCCTACAGTAATTTTATTTTCCGGCATCTGAAAAAACGGGATTATACCGTCGGCGCGTGCATCGGAAGCAAGGTTTCCCGCGCACGGCAGCAGGACTATGAAGTAGATGCGCAGCGTCTGAAAAAAGAGCTGGAAGAGGCAAAGCGCATGGCGGACGGTCTGAAGGCGGTCCGGGAGATGGAGAGCCTGAAAGAAGAGCCGGCGTATCTGGAAAGCCTTTCTCGGGCAGCGCAGGAGCTGGAAGCCGTGCTTTTGGAAACACAGGAGACGAAAGCAACCATCGAAAGTCTGCGGATGGGTGCATATAAGGAGCTGGAAGAAAAAGAAGCAGAGCTTCGCAAAAAACGCAGCGAGCTGAAAAAGAGAATATCCGGTATGCAGAATGAAATTGCACAGCAGACCGGTAATCAGGAGCGCATCCGAACGGAGCTGCAGTCCAAAAACGCAGCATTAAAGGAGGCGTCTGTCGGTTATACACAGCAGCCGGAGATCACCGCAATGGTGCAGGAGGCGCTGTCCAAACGATCCTCCGGCGCGGTCAGGGCCCAGAAAAATGCGGAGATAGAAGTACTTTGTGAAAAGGAGCAGGAGCAGACAGAAGAGCTGTCCCGGGCAAGAAACGCCTATATCCTGCAGTATCCCTCCAGCGGATTTTCCGGCTCGGAGAAATCCAATGAGGGTTATGAGCAGCTGCTTTTCCAGTATGAGACAGATTTTGAGCCCCAGTATCGGACAGAGTTTGAAAAACAATGCGATTTCATTTACCGCAGCCTGCGGGAGAATGTGATCGCAACGATTCACGGCGACATTAAGGCGGCAAAGCGGCACGCTGCGGAGATCAACCGCCTGTTGAAAAAGACGAACTTCTCTGATAGTATTTACCAGATTAAAATCGAGCCTGCCTACAATGAAAACGGTCAGTTTTACGACATGCTCATGGCACCGGAGTTAGACAGCAAGAACCTGGACAATGACGGCTTCGAGGGGCAGCTGTCCCTTGGAGAGGACAGCTTTTATCAGAAATACGAAGCAAAGATCAGGCTGCTGACAGACAAGTTCATGCCGGTAAAGGACGACGACGAGCGGGTGCTGGAGCAGCACCGCCGGGAAATGGAGCAGTATGCGGATTACCGCAATTATCTGTCCTTTTCCATGTACGAGCAGGTTACGGATGCAGACGGAAACGTGATCCGTGAAAATTTCGTGGACGACATGGCAGGCCGTGATTCCGGCGGTGAGGGACAGAATCCGAAATACGTTGCACTGCTTGCCGGTTTTGCGATGCTTTACATGCAGCAGACCAACCGCGACAGTCGAATTAAGCTGGTGCTTCTGGACGAGGCCTTTTCCAAAATGGACCAGGAGAGAAGTGCGGTCTGCTTAAAATATGCCCGGCAGATGGATCTTCAGCTGATTGTCTGCGTGCCTGACGAACGCTTACAGTCCCTGATCCGCAACGTGGACTGTGTGTATGGCTTCCGCCGCCACAAAAACCAGATCTCAATGATGCATATCGATAAGGGAAATTATCTGGAGCTGTTGGAAGGCGTAGAATAGAGTACAAGATTGCCCCGGGCAGCGGTGACACGATCGCCAGCCCGGGGCATTTTTTCCACGCAGCTGCAGACTGCGAGTTTCACTGTTTATTCTACCGCACTGAAGAAGATCCACGTTCCGGGAGCAACTTCATGCTTCTGCCCGGCAATCGTGATGACTGCATCAACCGGCGTTTCAATTTCGTATCTCCATTGATCGCCCTGCAGTTTCCAGTCGGAACGGATCAGACCATGGCGGGAGCGATAGGAGCAGGAAAGCCAGCCGAGGCGTTTGTCGGGAAGCGGAGAGACAGAAATCTTTTCATAGGCGGGATAGCCGTCAAGCGGACGGATTCCGGCGGCGTTTCCATATACCCAGTCAGCGACTGCGCCGTAAGCGTAATGATTATAGGAATTCATGTCGCGGGTCCAGAAATCGCCGTTTTCCATAATACCGTCCCAGTGCTCCCAGATAGTCGTTGCGCCTTTTGTGATCGGATAAAGCCAGGAAGGATAGTTTTCCCGCAGCAAAAGTGACCAGGCGAGGGAGACATAGCCGTAGTCCGAAAGTACATGGAGCAGGTAAGGCGTTCCGACAAAGCCGGTTTTTAACTGCACACCGGCGTCTGTAACGAGCTTTGCAAGCTGATCTGCTGCAGCCTGACAGTCTTTTGCCAGGTGGAAATGGGCGGCGAGGATGCATTCGGTCTGCGTGTGGTAAACCGGCCAGGTTTCCTGGAAAGCGGCAACGATATTTTTATAGAGCGTCTCATATTCCGAAACATCTTCGCCAAGCACGTTACCGGCTTTCATGACCAGCTCCGTGGAATGCGCATAAAAAGCAGAAGCGATTAGGTCTTCGTCAGAAGAACCTTTGTAGCTGCCGGACGGTGCATCCAGACCGAGCCAGTCGCCGTAGTGTTCTCCTCCGGTCCAGAGGTTTTTGGTCGTGGTGGAGGAGGTGATATAGCCCACCCATTTTTTCATACTGTTAAACTGGCTGCGCAGAATGTTTGCATCGCCGAATGCCAGATAAAGTTCCCACGGGCAGACACAGGCTGCGTCGCCCCAGGCTGCGCTGCTCTTTTGATTTTCGAGTATGGCGGGAATGACGTGGTCTACATGACCGTCCGGATACTGGTCTGCGGCAAGATCCGAAAGCCATTTGCGGTAAAATGCTTCCGTATCGAAATTGTAGCAGGCGGTACGGATAAATACCTGCGCATCGCCTGTCCAGCCGAGACGTTCATCGCGCTGCGGGCAGTCGGTCGGGACATCGACAAAGTTGCCTTTCTGTCCCCAGATGATATTGTCGAACAGCTTATTTAACAGCGGATTTGAACTGGAAAGAAAACCGGTGCGTTGTAGGTCGGAGCAGACGACAACTGCGGTAAAAATGTCCGGACGTACTGCGTCCGCTCCGCCGGGAAAGTGATCGACACGGATATAGCGGAAGCCAAAGAAGGTCAGCTTCGGATGCCAGGTCTGGAATCCTTCTTTACAGAAATATAAAAATTTCGCTTTGGCAGCGCGATAGTTTTCTGTATAAAAGTTTCCGTGTTTGTCAAGAACTTCCGCATGGGAAAGCTCAACACAGTCGCCTGCGTGGGCGTCTAAAGAAACTTCGACATAACCGGTAATTTCCTGACCGAAATCGATGACAGTTTCCCCGGCGGGCGTAGTGAAGATCCGCGCGGGCACGATACGCTCCTGTTCGGCAATTTTTTCGCCCTGTTGGGCAATCAGCGTATCGGACGGACCGTCAAATTCCTCGATTGCAATTGGAGCAGAGGACGGATCAAATGCCGCGTCGTAGGTCTCGCCATCATAAATTTCACTGAAACGGACATTGCTTTCATATGCCGACCAGTCTGCTCCGGTCGGGAGAAGCTGCGTGTTGCCGTCTGTATAGGTAATCGTCAAAAGTGCGATCAGTCCGGCTGAAATCTGTGCTTTTTGCTGACGGTGCGCTTCATCGGGCCAGGCAAGCGGACTGCGGTACCAACCTTTTCCGACGAGGATGGAAAGTTCGTTTTCCGAAGAAAGGAGCTCGGTAACATCATAGGTCTGCACCTGCAGACGGTGGCGATAGGATGTCCAGCCGGGAGCAAGGACGAAATCGCCGATGCGTTTTCCATTTAAAGATGCTTCATAAACTCCCATTGCTGTAACAGAAAGTGTTGCGTGCGCAACAGAAGATAACGACTGATTGGGAGAAGAAAAAAGAGAAAACTGTTTGGAATAGACCGGGCAGACGTCCCCTGTTGTCTGTGCCGGACGAATCCATTTTGCGTTTGGAATCATAAACATACCCTCCTTGTTTTGGTTCGTATTGACTTTTATGATAACAGATAGTAGCCTAAAGAAAAGCACCTGATTTTGACTGAAAATGGGGGTGAACTTGTCTTTATGTTCCGAGGGGAGATTACAGAATTCCAGTTCTATCAGAACAGGAAAGCGGAAAAACTCATTATGATGCCGTTTTGTCAGGAGGATCTTGAAATGCACGGCCATAATTTTTTTGAGCTGGCATACATCACGGGTGGGACAGCGGAGCATACGCTGGAAAACGAAGGGAAAACCATTTCTGCAGGCGATTATTTTTTTGTGGATTACGGCTGTCTCCATGGATTTCAGAACTGTAAAAATCTGACGCTGATCAACTGTCTGTTTCTGCCGGAGACGGTGGATGAAACACTGCAGGGCTGCCGGAGTTTTTCCCAGCTGTTGCAGGGCTGTCTGTTAAAATATTACCGGATGTCACTTGGGCAGGCGAAGTTTGCCAGAGTGTTTCACGACCGGGATGGACAGGTAGGGCGGCTGATGCAGGAAATGCTTCTGGAATATCAGGAGCAAAAAGTCGGATGTTATCCGCTGCTTCGGTTCAAGCTTCTGGAAATCCTGCTTCTGACGCTGCGCGGGCTGATCGAACCGGAAAACGAGCGCCCCTACAGTACGTCTGTGCAGGAAGTGCTGGAATATGTAAACGGGAACTATCAGGACAGCCTGACGCTGGGAACATTCTGTGAGCAGAAGCATTACAGCGTTGCCTATATCAGCAGGCGGTTTAAGCAGGAAACCGGGGTGACGCTGCGCGAATATGTCCAGAATGTCCGCATCGAAAAAAGCTGCGAACTGTTGGAAGAAAGTGATCTGAGGGTGGTGGAGATCGCCCGCAGAGTCGGCTATGAAGACATAAAATTTTTTAATCAGATTTTTAAGCGGCGGATGCAGATATCCCCGCGGGAATACCGGAAAATCTGCATGAACCGTGCAGCAGACGGATAAAAGATATGGAGCAGAAATATCTGAAAACAGAGGAAACCAATTCAAAACAGGAGGAAGTATGGAACCGAAGGTAAGCATTATTGTTCCTGTATACAATGCACAGGAATATTTGAAACGCTGTGTGGACAGCATTTTAAGTCAGGATTACCGCGACTTTGAGCTGCTTTTGATGGATGACGGCAGTAAGGATGCATCCGGCGAAATCTGCGACGCCTATGCACAGCAGGATGGCCGGGTACGTGTGGTCCATAAAAAAAATACCGGCGTGTCGGATACGAGAAATCAGGCACTGGAGCTGGCGCGGGGAACGTTTCTTCAGTTTTTGGACAGTGACGACTGGATCGTACCGGAGGCGACAAGGCTTCTGGTGCGTTCGATGGAGGAATATAACTGCGACATGGTCATTTCCGACTTTTACCGGGTTTCCGGGGAAAGGCTGGCGCAGAAGGGCGACATCGAAGAGGACAAGGTGATGAGCCGTCAGGAGTTTGCTTCCTATATGATTGAAAATCCGGCGGATTTTTATTACGGCGTACTCTGGAACAAAATGTACCGCAGGAGCATCATCGAAGAATATCATATCCGGATGGATACCTCCATCAGCTGGTGTGAGGACTTTTTGTTTAATCTGGAATATATCCGCCATGCGGAGAGCTTTTTTGCCCTGCAGGTGCCGATTTATTATTATCTGAAGCGTCGCGGTAGCCTGGTCAGCCAGGGAGCGAGCATCACGAATACGGTGCGGATGAAGAGCAACATTTTCGAGTATTATAACGAGTTTTATAAAGACGTTTACGAGGATAAAGATTATGCCGATATCCGGCTGCAGGTCTACAGCTTTTTATGGGCTGCGGCAAAGGACGGCGGCGTGCTTCCGGGAAGCAAGAAGCTGGGGGAAGAGCGCAGGCGGATTACCCGGGAAGAAGTGGAAGGAAACGGCGCAGTGATCGGGCAGTACCGGTTCCGCAGGCTGTATGAATATGAGCTGGATCTGGCGGCGCAGAAAAATATGCTGACGTTGGATGAGGCGCTTTTGCTGTGTGCCCTCGCCCAGTGCAGCGCCTGCTACAGCGCACGCAGGCTCGGGGAAATCGCCGGAGTCGGACAGCCGAGGCTGTTTCTTGCGATGCAGAAGCTGGAACGCAAAAAGCTGATCGCGCCGGAAAAGCCGGTTAAGGAAAAGAGTGCAAAGGAAAAGCCCGCCGACAGGATAGAAAGCACAGCGGAGAAAAAAGAGCGCACGGCGGACAAAAAGGAAAAAAGCAGCGAAAAGAAAGAAAAGAACCGCTTGCTCCTGACAGAGGAAGGCAGGAAGCTTTCCGGAGAGCTGCTGCGCGTGGAAAAAGACCTCTACAGCGTCTGCATGGAAGGTATTTCGGACGAGGAACAGAAGCAGATGGAAAAGCTGATGGGCAAAATTCAGGAAAACATGATTCGATTCATGGTGAAAGAAGTGCCGGAGGACGAACCGGGTTTGGAGACAGAGGAAGCGGGTGAACGGAAACAATAATCTTGCGCAGTTTACGCGTCTGGTTTATGATAAGGATAAATCATGAATTAAAGTGAGGAATATTATGAATCTGCCGTCCGCGTTTTTGACGCGCATGCAGGAAATGCTGGGAGAGGAATACGAAGCATTTCTGCAGAGCTATGAATCCGGTCATTATCAGTCGCTGCGGCTCAATCCGCGCAAAACGGACCGGGAGGAATTTACAGAAAAATCGCCGTTTCATCTGACGCCGGTTGCATGGGAGAAAAACGGTTTTTATTACAGCGAAGAGGATACACCGGGCAAGCACCCGTATCACGAGGCTGGTGTTTATTATATTCAGGAAGCGAGCGCGATGGCGCCTGTCGGATATCTGGACGTACAGCCGGGGGATTATGTGCTGGATCTGTGCGCTGCCCCCGGCGGGAAAAGCACCCAGATCGGTGCTGCGATGCAGGGAAAAGGTATTTTAATCTGCAATGAGATCCATCCGGCGCGGGCAAAAATTCTTTCGGAAAATGTGGAGCGGATGGGACTGACCAATGCAGTTGTGACGAACGAAAGCCCGGAGCGACTGTCCGCTTATTTCCCGGAATATTTCGATAAAATTTTGGTGGACGCCCCCTGCTCCGGTGAGGGGATGTTCCGAAAGCACGAGGAAGCCTGCAGCGAATGGAGTCCCGAAAACGTGGAGCTGTGTGCAAAGCGGCAGGACAGCGTGCTGGACGAAGCTGCCGCAATGCTGAAAAAAGGCGGCAGGCTGGTATATTCGACCTGTACGTTTGCGCTGCAGGAGGATGAAGGCAGTGTTGCACGATTCCTTTTGCGGCATCCGGAATTTTCCATAAAAGAGACGCACCGTTATGACGGTATGGAGCCGGGCAGACCGGACTGGGCGGGAACCGAGCCCGTCCCGGACGGAATGGAAAAGACCATTCGTCTCTGGCCCCATAAGCTGCATGGAGAAGGACATTTTCTGGCGGTGCTTGAAAAAACAGGGGAAGTGCCGGAGGGATACCGGGCGCGCAGCCTGTATGGAATCCAGAAAGGAATTGCGCCCAAGGATTTTGCTGCATGGAAAGAATTTGAACGAGAAAGCCTGAAGAAGCAGTTTGATGGAATCTTTTTATTGTTCGGTGACCAGCTTTATCTTGCGCCAAAGGACATGCCGGCTTTAAAAGGCTTAAAGGTGCTGCGTCCGGGACTGCATCTGGGCACGATGAAAAAAGGGCGGTTTGAACCGGCACATGCGCTGGCACTTTCGCTTTCGCCCAAAGATGCAGTGCATTGCTGCAACCTTTCCGGTGACAGCCAGGAGGCAAGGCAGTGGATCAACGGCATGACGCTTTCCAAAGACGGGGAAAAGGGCTGGCAGCTGGTCTGCGTAGATGGATACAGCCTCGGCTGGGGAAAGCTGGCAGGCGGGATTTTAAAAAATCATTATCCCAAAGGGCTGCGCAAAACAATGTAACAGATGTGCTGTCTGTGCAACCCGCTGCAGGCGGAGCAGGACTCTGTTTTACATATGCAGGAACAAAAAAAATGGAGGAAAACATTATGAGATTTACACTGGATTACGATCAGTACGCTGCCCTGGCAAGACAGACGGCAGCAGAGGGATGTGTTCTTTTAAAAAATGAGAAAGAGGCACTTCCGATCCGAAAAGGAGAGACAGTTTCCGTGTTTGGACGGATTGCCTTTACCTATTATAAGAGCGGAACCGGATCGGGCGGTATGGTAAATGCTCCCTATGTGACAAATATCCTGGATAGCTTAAAGGAATGCAGGGATATTTCTGTCAACGAAGAGCTGGAAGCGGTTTATCAGGACTGGATTCGGGAAAATCCCTTTGATATGGGAGAAGGCTGGGCGCAGGAGCCCTGGAGCCAGAAGGAAATGCCGGTCAGCGAGGCGCTTGCACAGAAAGCGGCAGCATCCTCTGACCTTGCTGTTGTTGTGCTGGGCAGAACAGCAGGCGAGGACATGGACAACAGCGCAGAGCCGGGAAGCTATCTGCTGACAGCAGAGGAGGAGGCGCTGATCAAAACCGTCTGCAGCGCATTCAAACGGACTGCCGTTGTGTTAAACGTCGGCAATATCATCGATATGAAATGGGTGGACCGCTACCAGCCCCAGGCAGTTTTGTATGTATGGCAGGGCGGTCAGGAGGGCGGACACGCGGCGGCAGATATCCTGACCGGCGCAGTGAACCCCTGTGGTAAGCTGAGCGATACGATCGCAGCAGATATTTCGGATTATCCGTCTACGGATAATTTTGGAGATGCTGTATGCAATGTGTATGCAGAGGATATTTACGTTGGCTACCGTTATTTTGAAACCTTTGCAAAGGAAAAAGTAAGCTATCCCTTCGGCTTTGGTCTGTCTTATACGGATTTTTCCGTGGAGGTTTTGAATACAAGAACGGACGGTACGAAAGCAGAACTTACCGTTTTGGTTAAAAACATCGGAAAGACTGCCGGAAAAGAAGTCGTGCAGGTGTATGTCTGCCCGCCTCAGGGAAAGCTTGGCAAGCCTGTCCGGAATCTAAACAGCTTTTACAAGACGCAGCTGCTTACGCCAGGAGAGGGGGAGGAGGTAAATCTCGTCGTTTCCCTGGAAAAGAGTGCATCCTATGATGACAGCGGCGTAACCGGGGAGAAATCCTGTTGGGTGCTGGAAGCTGGCGCCTATGGCATCTATGTCGGAACAGATGTCCGCAGCGCGAAAAAGGTTTGCGAGGTGCAGTTAGACGAGCTGTGCGTCATTTCCAGACTGGAAGAGGCGCTTGCACCGGTACAGCCATATGAGCGTCTGGTTCCGGTCGAAACGGGCAAAAAGGGCACAGACGGAGAGACGGTTCTGGAAATCGGAAAACAGGCAGCGCCTCTGCGGAGCGTCGATCTGGCAGAAAGAATTCGGACAGAACGCCCGGAGGCAGAGGCCTGCATCGGCGATCAGGGCTGGAAGTTAGCGGATGTCTGTGATAAAAAGGTGACGCTGGAACAGTTTTTATCTCAGTTATCGGACGAAGATCTGGCATGCCTGGTCCGGGGAGAGGGCATGTGCTCTCCGAAGGCAACACCTGGCATTGCATCTGCATTCGGCGGTGTGACGGATTCCTTAAAGGCATTTGGAATCCCGGTTGCGGGCTGCTCGGATGGACCCTCCGGAATCCGTATGGACTGCGGAACCATCGCCTTTTCCCTGCCAAACGGCACACTGCTTGCCTGCACCTTTAATCCGGAGCTGGTGGAACAGCTTTATGAGATGGAAGGAATGGAGCTGCGCAAGAATCAGATTGATACGCTGCTGGGGCCTGGCATGAACATTCATCGCAATCCGTTAAACGGCAGAAACTTTGAATATTTTTCGGAAGACCCCTGTGTGGCAGGTACGATGGCTGCAGCTCAGTTAAAGGGCATGGGAAAATATGGTGTGACCGGAACGATTAAACACTTTGCGGGAAATAACCAGGAATTTAAGCGGCACGATGCAAACGGCGTTGTTTCCGAACGTGCGCTGCGCGAGATCTATTTAAAGGGCTTTGAAATCGCAGTAAAAGAAGGACATGCCTACAGCATTATGTCTACCTACGGACCGATCAACGGAATCTGGACAGCAGGCAACTACGACCTGCTGACGACGATTTTGCGGAAAGACTGGGGCTATCAGGGCGTGGTAATGACCGACTGGTGGGCGAAGATGAACGAGGAAGGCGAGGAAGGCTCCCAGAGCAATACGATTCCGATGGTGCGCGCTCAGAACGACGTTTACATGGTTGTTTCGGATTCTGCTTCGAACTCTGCAAATGACAACACGATGGAGGGCCTGGCAGATGGACGGCTCACAAGAGGACAGCTGGTTAGAAATGCAAAGAATATCTGTCATTTTCTGATGCGTTCTCCGGTGATGAACCGTTTCTGTGATCGGGAATTTGATGTATGTGAAGAAATTAACAATCCGGCAAAGGACGCGATGGCAGGAAATTTGATCGCAAGCCAGAAAGTAGAAAAAGAGACAAAACTCGATCTAACAAAGCTGAGCACCCAGAAGGGCGTGCGCGCCGGGTATCTGCTGGACGTCTCCAAAGCAGGTAGCTATCAGATGATTTTTAAAATGCATTCCGGAGAAAATCCGTTTGCGCAGCTGCCGGTTTCCATTTTTGTCAACGGCGTCCTGCAGCAGACGACGACCTTTAACGGAACCGACAACAAGATCATAGAGCGTGCGGTAACGATAAGCTTCCCGGAAAGCGGGGAAAACCAGCTGACGCTGTTCTTTGGTGAGAGCGGGGTTCGCATGGATGAAATCCTTCTGGTACAGGAATAAAACGGCATACAAGGGCTTTGCGTACGGACTGGAGGAAACGTGAAGAAAGAGAAACAAAAAGACAGAGAGGATAGACAGATCTGCATTGTGTTCGCGACGGCGCTTCTGGCGTGCGCGCTCCTTACCGGCTGCGGTGCTGCGAAGGAGGACAATCTTTCGCAGGGAATTGCGCTGGTGGAGCAGATGGACTATGAGGGTGCGCTGACCTGCTTCGAGGCGGCAGCCCTGAATAAAGAGGATATGCGTCAGGTTTACAGAGGGCAGGGGCTGGCTTACATGGGCATGACGGATTATGAGAATGCAGCGGCGAGCTTTGAAAAGGCGCTGGGGCAGAGCAGCCCGCGTCCGGATGCGATGGATTATGACATCAACTATTATCTGGCGACTGCCTATTATCGGAACGGACAGGTCGACAAAGCGATCCATGTTTATCAGGCAATCACGGATCTGAAGCCCGGGGAAAAGACCGCCTGGTACTTAAAAGGAACTATGGAGCTGGAGCAGGGCAGTACGGACGCTGCGAAAGCTGATTTTGACAAGGCGGTTGAGGCCGCGCCGAACGATTACGACATCCGGATTGATATTTTCTGCAGCTGCAGCAAATACGGACAGGACGATCTTGGAAAATCCTATCTGGAAAATGTTCTGGACGGCGATAGGAAACGAATTTCGGATTTCGATCTCGGCAGAATCAGCTACTACCTGGGCGATTATGAGCAGGCCCGTACCTCTTTGGAAAAGGCACAGGAAAACGGCGGTGCGGAAGCAGCGTCCCTGCTCGGTCAGACCTATGAGGCGCTCGGTGACTACAATTATGCGGCGAGTGTCTATAACACCTACCTGCAGAACAAAACGCCGGACGCGTCTTTGTACAATCAGCTCGGGCTTTGCAAATTAAAGGGCGGCGATTATGAAGCGGCGCTTGCAGCGTTCCAGGCGGGGCTGGAAGTAGAGGGCAATACGGCGACGCAGTCGCTGATGTTCAACGAACTGGTAGCGTATGAATATCTTGGGCAGTACGACAAGGCGAAGCTTGCGATGGATCAGTACCTTGCTTTGTATCCGGATGATGAAAAGGCACAGCGGGAAGCGGTATTTCTGCAGACACGGTAGCCCCACACACGGACAGGACAGTATAGTCGCATGGCTGCTTAGAAAGAAATGTAGGGAATGACTATGGAGAAACGTGTAAAAATCAGAAAAACGGTTTTTGGCGGCGCGATCGCCCGTATCTGCTGTCTGGCGTTGTGCCTTTGTCTCGGATTGTCGATATCGATGACGGCACAGGCAGCATCCGGGAAAAAAGTGACGCCGGTTACGATGGCAGCAGTCGTCGGGGAAGAAAAAACGGTGACGCAGCAGGCGGATAAAACCGCTGCAGCGCTTGGTATTTTACCGGCCGGCACGACGGTCAACGTATGCGGGCAGACCGGCAGCGGGAAAAGTGACATGTACCAGATTGTCTATGGAAATGCGATCGGCTATATCACACAGACAGCCTGTCAGCAGGTCTGCGTGGATGTAGCGATGACGGCAGCGCTTGCTGCACAGGCGGAAGCGGTGAAACAGCAGGCGGCACTGGCGCAGCAGGCGGCACTGGCTCAGGCGCAGGCTGAGCAGAAAGCCCCCCTTCCGGCGGGCAGCGGCAACGTCATCTTCGTCGGGGACTCCCGCACGGGACAGATGGCGAATGCAGTCGGTGGAACGGCAGCATGGCCTGGTACGGCCTTTGTGGCATGCTTTGGAGGTGGCGTGGACTGGCTTTCCACCGCCCAGGCGAAAAAGGACGTCGACCAGTATGTGGCGCCCGGCTCAGTGATTATTCTCAATTACGGCGTCAATGATTTATCACGACACAACGATTATATTACGACGATTAACCGATATGCACAGGATTGGATTTCGAAAGGTGCGACGGTGTACTTCGCCTCGGTCGGTCCGGTCGGGGAAAACGAATACGGAAAACGCAACTGGGCGGTAGAATATTTTAACAACCAGTTAAACAACCGGCTGGATGCCAGAATCGGTCGACTGAATCTGTATGTGTTTCTGACGGGCAGCGGATATACCACGCAGGCAGACGGACTGCATTATGATGGTGCAACCTACGCAGCGATGTTCCGGTTTTTGATGCAGAGCATTGGAAGAATATGAAACAAAAATACGAACACATTCAGCTTCTGAGGGCGCTTGCCTGTATCGGAGTGTTTATCACCCACCTTGCACCGAGGCTGGGAGCGACGGGAAAAGCCGCGTGGCTTGCCAATCAGGGAGCGGCGGGTGTGTATCTCTTTTTTGTCCTCAGCGGCTATCTCGCCTGCTGTGACAGAAAGCTCCCGACGGCTGGAAAAAAAGAACTGCTGACCTATTATAAAAAACGTCTGGTGCGGATTCTTCCGCTGTATTATGGGGTGATCCTTTATAACATCCTGTTGCACGGGCTGATTTTAAAGGATATTCCGGCAGACCCGCAGGGCCTGTACTGGCTTCGGTATTTTTTCCTGACAAACAGCGTGATCCCTGCGCCGAATGATTTCTGGGGAAACCTGAGCGCAACGTGGACGATCAGCCTGTTTATGGCATTTTATCTGCTTGTGCCGGTCTTTGTGCGCCTGATCCGCGGCTGTACGAGCGCGTTTTTCTGCTATGTACTGGCATTGATTCTGCGGTATTTGTGGGTAAAAACCGGATACGGTGATTACATGATGATTTTTTACTACCTGCATTATTTTCTGCTCGGTATGCTGGTCTGGGAGATCCATCAGGCGGGAAGGCGTATCGGCGCGCAGCTGCTTGTCTATATCGGCATGATTGCGGCAGCAGGTGCGGGTTTGGCCCTTGGCAGGGCGCAGACGGATTCGTTTATTTGGTGGTCGTGGTGCTTTGGCATGTTACTGCTTGCAGGCAGCGGCTTTCGGTTCTGCAGGAAAGGAATCGGAGGTCGGATTTCGGACGCTGTGCTGTGGACGGATCGGTATTCGTATGAGATTTATCTGGTTCATGCTTTTACATTAGGAATGATAAAGCCTTCGGTGGTATCGGTTATTGCTTTTGTGGTTGTCACAGTTACTTTAGCATATGCAACATATTTCACAATAGGAAAAATGAAAAATGGCAGATTTAACAATTGTTATCCTCACAAAGAATGAGGAGCAAAACTTAGAAAAGTGCATTGCATCTTTTAAAGGTGTGGCACAGCGTATGGTGATTATTGATTCCTATTCGACTGACAAAACAGTGGAACTGGCAAAGTCACTCGGAGCGGAAGTTTATGAGCATCAGTTTGAAAACCATGCTGCACAGTTTAACTGGGCACTGGATAATATCAACCTGCAGACAGAGTGGGTGATGAAGGTTGATGCAGACGAGGAGTTTACTTCAGAACTGGCAGACGAAATTGATGAAAAGCTGGATAATCTTCCTACAAAGGTAAATGGCGTAATTCTTCGCCGTAGAGTTTATTTCATGGGCAGATGGCTTAAACACGGTGGCAAGTATCCGGAACTTTTGCTGAGAATTTTCCGTGTGGGTCATGGAATGTCTGAAATGAAAATGATGGATGAACACCTAATCATCACAGACGGTGAAGCCATCCAATTCAAGCATGACTTTATTGATAACAACAATAAGAGCCTTGAGTGGTGGGTCAGTAAACATAACTGGTATTCCAATAAGGAAGTTTTAGATCGTCAGACCAAGGAAACGGAAGAAACTGTGGCGGACACAGCCACTTCCATGCAGGCGAAGGTCAAAAGGTTCATCAAGAAGCATGGATATTACAGTTTGCCGAAATTCTTTAGAGCGCATCTGTACTTTATCTATCGGTACTATTTCCGCTTGGGATTCTTGGATGGAACAGAAGGTCGAATTTATACGTTTTTGCAGGCTTATTGGTATCGGTATTTGGTGGATGCCAAGCTGTACGAATGTGAAAAGATGGGAGTAACAATGGAAAAACAAGGTGCATTAGAAGCCCATCCGAATAATCGGGGGGGGTACTGGATAAATGTTGTTCTATCATTTGTACGGTACTCAATAGACAGAAAACGGCCATTGTTGGCATCGGAAGGAAGGTGCTGATAAGTGGTTGATTTGACAGTCGTGATTCTCACGAAAAATGAGGAGAAGAATTTAAGAAAGTGCATCGAATCCTTTCGGGGAATCGCTAAGCGGTTCGTAATCGTGGACAGCTTCAGTACCGATGGAACAGAGGTGCTGTGTAGGCAACTTGATGCTGAGTTAAGAACAAAAGGTTCTCGACTGGACTTCTTCCAGAACAAGTGGGTGGATTATGCTACTCAGCTGAATTGGGGCTTATCCCAAACCAACATCACCACAGAATGGTCGATGCGTTTCGACTCCGATGAAGAGCTGACTGAGGAACTGGCAAATGAAATCGAGCAGAAGCTGCCCGGCGTGAAGA
>OLNL01001228.1_pt1 | contig 24503 bp, 18 predicted proteins | sample 1672181 | NCBI WGS metagenome assembly OLNL01 (sample SAMEA3136656, study PRJEB25190) | human gut metagenome | biome: human gut; feature: human-associated habitat; material: faeces | place: Austria | collected 2013
TTGCGCCAGGCATCGCCTAGCGCAAAAGCCGTCAATTTATTTGCAGTACCCCTAGGCTTCGACTTTTGCGGTGGAACCGGATTGGGTTTTGGTCACGATGATGCGCTTGGGAATATTCGCCTTCAGATCCTCAACGTGGCTGATGATGCCCACCAGCTTGTTGCCGCCCGACAGGTCGGATAGCAGGCTGATGGCGTTGCCCAGCGCGCCTTGGTCGAGCGAGCCGAAGCCCTCGTCCACGAACATGGTGTCGAACTCGATACCGCCGGCGTGCGCCTGCACAATATCGGAAAGCCCCAGGGCCAGGCACAACGATGCCTGGAACGATTCGCCACCCGAAAGCGACGACGCATCCCTGGCACGCCCCGTGAAGCTGTCGATGACGTACAGCCCCAGGCCGGCCTTCGAGTTGCCCGCGGACTCCGACCAACGCACCAGCTCGAACTGCCCCGCCGTCAGCACGCGTAGACGCTGGTTTGCCGCTGCGATGACCTTGTCGAAGTACATGCCCTGCACGTACGCCTCGAAGCGGACTTTTGCGCGCCCGGTCAAGTTGCCGTTCGCAGCATCTGCCATCAGCTTGATTCGGCCGTAACGCTCCTCGATATCGCCCGCGCGCTTCAGCGTTTTGCGCAGCTGCTCAAGGCACTCCCCGTTCGCGGAAACGCGCAGGTTCACGGCACCAAGGCGTTCGTTTGCCAGTTTGCCCTGCTCCTCATAGTCGTTGCGCTCCTTCGCCGCTGCAGCGGCGTCTCCGGCAGGCAGCTCGGCAAGCTGCTTGTCCTTCGCCGCCAGCAGTTCGCGTTTGGTTGCAAGTTGCTGCGCGTTTTGCTCGACCGCCTGCTGGGCCGCATCTCGCTTACGCTTCAGGTCGTCCGCCCGCTGACGCAGCCGCGCAGCTTCGGTTTGAGCCGCCTCGAGCGAGGGGAAGTCCAGGTCGGCGCGCAGGTGCTTCGCCTCCTGCTCGGCAAGCTTCTGCGCCTGCGTTTGGTTCTGTAACGCCTCCTCGGCCTTGCGCGCCTGCTCCGCTGCCTGCTTCGCGGCTTCTTCCGCGGCTTGTTGGCCGCGTTGCGCGGTGGCGAATGCGCAGACCGCGTGTTCGGCGTTGTTCAGCTCGGTTTGCGCGACGCTTGCATCATGCTGCGCGTTCTCGAACGCACACTGGGCTTCGTCCACGGAAACGACCGCCAGGCGCTCCTTAAGAGCGCGCGCTTCGGCCTCGACCGACGCGTGATCGCGCTCCGCAGCCTGGCGGGCATCCTTGACCTGCGACAGCGCCGTTGCAGAACGCTCATACGCCGCCTCGGCGTCGGCAAGCGCCTTCGCAGCGTGCGCCGCCTCGTCGCAGCGCAGCTGCGCATCGGCCTTCGCGCGTTTTGCGGCCGCAACGCCATTGCGCGCTTGCTCAAGGGCCTGCGTGATGCTTTGCTCGCCACCATGCTCCTTGTCGAACTCATCAAGCGCAAGCTGCGCGGTCTCGCAACGAGTCTTTGCACCCTCGGCTTCGCGCGCCGCCTGATCGACCGCCTTTTTCGACGCAGCCTCAATGGCCGTTGCCTTGTCTATCTGATCATCGGTCGGAATACTGCCCGCCGCCTGTGCCGGCGACGGATGATGCACCGAGCCGCACACCGGACAGGGCGAACCATCCTGCAAATCTGCCGCAAGCAGACCCGCACGACCCGCACGTTGCGCCTTTTGCAGCTGTTGCACCTGCGCCAGGTCTTTGTCGTGGACGGTCTCTGCGGCTTTGAGCCGCTCGAGCGCTCGTTGGTACGGCTCCGCGGCAGCCTGAGTCGCCTGCTGCAATTCGCCGCGACGTTGCACTGCCTGGGAGGCATCCTGCTCGGCACGCATAACGCGCTCGAGCGCAGCACCCGCTTCGCTGAGCGCAACGTCCGCGCCGGCGAACGACTCGCTTGCCGCCTTGGCCTGCGCAACCGCATCCTGCGCTTTGCGTTCGGCCGCAACCAGCGCCTCTTCCTGCTCCAGCAAGGTTTGCACCTGCTTTTGAGCCTTTTGCGCCGTTGCAACCTTGGCCGCAAGGTCTTTTGCGCCCGCAAGCGCCTCGCCCGCGGCATTCACGCGCAGCTGCGCCGCATCGAACGCCGCCTTCGCCTGCGCCTGACGAACGCCCGAACCCGCAAGCTTCTCCACGGCCTGCGCCGCCTGCACCCGCTGCTCTTCCGCCTTGCCGGCAGCTGCCTGCACGGCCTTGAAAGCCTGCTCAGCACGCGACAACGCTTCCTTCGCAGCCGAAACAGCCTGGTCAGCGCGCTGCAGCGCCTGGTATTTCGCGAACGTCCCCTCGATAACCGCCGCGCGCTCGGCTGCCTCCAGGCGCTCGGCATCGTGCGCACACTCCTGCTGCAGCGCCGCCTGCAAACCTTCCGTCCGCCCCTCGTGCTGGGCGACCTCTTCAGCAAGCGCCGCGCGTTCCCGTTCGTAACGCGGACGGTTCTCCACCTGCTTCACCAGCGCATTGGCGTCCGCCCATTTACGGCGCAGCTCCTCCACCTGCTCGCTCAGCTGCGCAGACTCCGCCTTATCGCGCGCTAAAAGCCCCTCAAGCAGCTCGACCAGCCACGCGCCCATGGGCGCTCCGCTGCGACGACGCTCGTCAAGCTCCTCCTCGCGCGTATCCTCTGCCGCAAAACGGACGGTTTGCGCGCACCGCAAAACCTCGCTTTTCAGCTTCTCGTTCTCGCGCTCGAGCTTGCGGCACTCCTCGCCCAGGCGATCTTGCAGCATCTCGTACTTTTGCGTGGCGAACAGCTTGCGGAAGATGCCCTCGCGCGTTGCCGTATCGGCCGTGAGCAGCTTGCGGAACTCGCCCTGCGCCAGCATGACGATCTGCTTGAACTGGTTCGCATCAATGCCCAGCAGCTCTTCCACCTGCATGTTCACCTTGCGCACGCCGCTGATGCAGCGCCCATCGGGCAGCTCGATCTCAGCGTTCGCAGGCTCTTTCGTGGTGCCTTCGCCGCGCTTCTTAGCGCGCTCGTAATCGGGATTGCGCTTCACGCGGTAGGTTTGCCCGCGGTAGGAGAATTCCAGCTCAACGAACGTTTTGCTCGCGGGATCGGCGAAATCGCTGCGCAAGCTTGCAGAAGAACGGGCGCCGTTTCGGCTGTCGCCGCTGGCCTCACCGAACAGCGCGAAGCAGATGGCGTCGAAGATCATGGTTTTGCCCGCGCCCGTGTCGCCGCACACCAGGTACACACCCGAGCGTCCAAGCGTTCGGAAGTCGATTTCCGTCTCGCCGGAATACGGCCCGAATGCGGACATGGTCAGCTTCAGCGGCTTCATTTCGCACCTCCTTCCTGCCCATCGGGGCCTTTTGCGGCCGAATCCTCCACCTTCGCGATCAGCTTGCGCGCGAAATCTTGCTGCTCATCATCCAGGGGATTGCCCACCTGGCTTTCATAGAAGGCGCCGAACAGCTCCAGCGTGTCCATGCTGTCGGGGTCGGCCGTAAGCTGGGTTTGCGGGCAATCGACAAGCACCGTCACGTTGTCATAGTCCAGCATCATGGCGTTGGGGAACACCTCGTGAATCTTCGCCATAGCATCCAGCTGCGGATGTTCATCAGAAAGCGTGATGTGCAGGTAATCCTGCGAGGCATCGTGCACCGCGATGGGCGCGGACGCATCGCCATCCCGCGCAGCAGCATCGCCGACGCCATCGGCCAGCGCCGCCTCGTCGTTGACGCCATCCGCCCCTTTCCCATCGCCAATGCCGCCAGCCGAAACCCCGGCATCCGCCAGCGAATCGCCCGCTGCCGCACCCATGGCCAGCACATCAGCCAACGTGCCGCGCACCTCGCGCACGTCATGCAGCGGCACAAGCGGAATCAACTCGAACGACACGCATTCGCCCACATCATCGCCCGGTTTCTTCTCCCCCAGCTCAACCAAAACCACGCTCTTGCCATACCGCGCTTCGCTAAACGAGTACTTAAGCGGCGACCCCGAATAACGCACGGTATCGCGCCCCACGCGCTGCGGACGATGCACATGCCCAAGCGCCACGTAGTCGAACGCGTCGTACACCGACACGTCCACGTTGTCCATGCCGCCCAGCTTGATCTCGTCGTCGGCGCGATCGGGCGCCGCGCCGTACGCCGTCACCAACTGGTGCGACAGCACAATATTGCGTTTCTCCTGGTCGATATCGCACGCACCCAGCACCGCACGCAACGCGGCCGAATAGTCGTCGCCGATTTCATCGTCGGGGAAGAACCTGCGCACGTCGCCGGGCTTCAAAAACGGCAGCAGCCAGAACTCCACCGACCCATGCTCGTCCTCAAGCTCCACCCGCTCGACTTCGCCCTCATACACCGGAGGCAGGCAAACGCCCTGCTTCTCCAAAAGTCCCTGCGCATACGCGATGCGCTCGGCGGAATCGTGGTTGCCGGGAATGGCCAGCACGCGCAAGCCCACCGCCACCGCATCGGTCAAAAACGCATCGAACACGGTAACCGCCTCTGCGCTCGGCGATGCCTTGTCGTAAATGTCGCCGGCAATCAGCAGCACGCCGACCTGGTGCTTCCTCGCAATATCCAGTATCTGCCGCAGAATATAGCGCTGATCATCCAGCATCGACATGCCGTTAACGCGCTTCCCGATATGCAAATCGGAAACATGCAGCACCTTCATCTCGCAACCCCTTTCGTCGAAAGCCGCATCACAGGGCCTGCTCCGCGCACAGCTCAGACCATGTACCATCGTCCCACAAGGATTTCCAATAGCTGTACTATGCACGGGACAGCAACGGCATTTTCGTGGTCGCGTCAACAACTAATCGCGCACAGCGGTTATCGCATCGCCATTAACCTGGCGATGCGCGCATCTGCGAACATCTCATCACCGGGCATCCAGCGACACTGCTTACCTGGAGCCATTGCCGCATCTACAAGAAGAAAACAACGGCCCCGCGAGCAGAATCAACCTTCTAAGTCTTTGCGCACTAGATAGCGCAGGTAGTCGGAACGGCTCATGGACAGGCTTTTCGCACGCTCATCCATGCGGCGAACCTCCGCTTCGGTGTCGCGATACGTTATGGACTTCATACGTTCGCCGTACACGCACGGCCTACCGATAAGCACGGTCTCGCCCTCCGGCCATTCGCCGCTTTCGTACTTTTCAGCGTCTGCATGCAACTGCGCTATCTCGTTTTCGGAAAACGAGAATCGAGAGCGCAGGTCCTTATCAGTGACCACGGCCATGACCGTCCCCTCCCAACCCCAATTCCTTGAGCGCACGCGTCGTCGGCGGCGTGTTTGCATGGAATATCAGCACGCCGAACGGTTTTTTCCGTCCCGTCATCTCAATGGCCCTGCCATGCTGATCGAATCCAATGGACACGAAATCGACCTCGCCGCTTTCGCAACCGCGTCGAGCAACCGATACGGCATTTCGCCACGCGTGCAGCACCTGCTCCTCGGACAACCCGTGCACGAGCGCATGCTCGTGTACGAATACCTCGTTCATAAGGCACTACTTTTGTCTTGCATTATAGAACCGCCTCGCTCAGGTCTCAAGTATCGAATCACCTTGAGTATGAGGCGCCCGCCTTGCATAGACCTTGCAGGCATGCCCGCTCTCAGTACGCCAAACCTTACGAAAGCGCCCCGCAGGCCTCCTAACCGATTCGACAGCAGTGCCCGGATCGGCCCTCGAGACATCCGCACCGACCCATTAGCTCGCAGTCAACAACAGCGCTAACGCAAACCGAGGCGCGACAAAACGGCAGCGAATAAAACGGATAGCAGTCAAACCAAACGGCCGACGTGGAGCGTATCGCCCCGCGCCGGCCGTCTCATGCCTGCACGCTACTCCAAATCGAACAGGCTCTTCATATCCGTTTCCTTCATGGGCGAGCCGGACGAGGGCAGGCTTGCCGCGCGGAACTTCTCCACGCTGGCGGTGCCGCCTAAGAACTCCTCAGCCGTGCCCACCATGGTCACGATACGGCCGTTCTTCGCGGTGAACGCCAGAACGCCCTGCGTGCTGTTAGTGGTCTTGGTCTTCAGCAGCGAGGTGTTGAAGTTGATCAGGCGCTGATCGCTTGACACCAAGGCCAAGTCGCGATCCTCTTTCAGCACGGTGGCGAACAGCAGCTTGCTGCCTCCGTAGATAGCGTTCTTCAAGCGCTTGCGATTGGTCTTGGTTTCGTAACCCGCCAATGCCACACGCGCCACGCGGCCGTTTTCGAACACGAACAGCACGTCGGCCTTATAGTCCTCGGGGTCGATCACCCAGGTCACGCTCTCGTCGGGGTCCATCCCCAGGTCAGTGGGCAGGTACGAACCAAGCTGCGCCGACTTGGTGTCCTCGAACTGCGCCACCTTGCACTTGTACACCTGACGTTGATCGGTGAACACTAGCAGCTCGTGGGTGTTCGACGACGGGAACTCGATGAAGGGCTCGTCGCCGTCCTTGTACTTCAGCGTGGTTGCCTTGCGCAGCACGCGCTCGGTCATCTTCTTCAGGTAGCCGTCACGCGAGAGCATCATGGTGACGGGGTATTCCTCCACCTCGGGCTCCAGGCTGACCTCCACGATGTCGCCCGGCTCAACCAGGCCCGTTTTGCGCGGCGTGACGTGCTTCTTGTTCACCGCGGCAAGCTCGTCGCTGATGACCTGCTTGATCTTCTGCTCGCTGGCCAGGACCTCCTTCAGCTCGGCAATGTCGCCCTCCAGCTTCGCGATGTCCTTCGTGCGGTTGAGGATGTACTCCTCGTTGATGTTGCGCAGCTTCAACTCGGCCACGAACTCGGCCTGCACCTCGTCGATACCGAAGCCCTTCATCAGGTTCGGCACGACCTCGGCCTCCAACTTGGTGTTGCGGATGATGGCGATGGCCTTGTCGATGTCGAGCAAAATGGCTTCAAGGCCGTGCAGCAGATGCAGTCGGTCGCTTTTCTTCCCCAGGTCGAAGTTCATGCGACGTCGCGTGGAATCCACGCGCCACGCAACCCACTCCTGCAGAATCTGGCGCACGCCCATGACGCGCGGATACCCATCCACCAGCACGTTGAAGTTGCAGGAGAACGAATCCTGCAACGTGGTGGAGCGGAACAGCTTCGCCATGAGCAGCTCGGGGTCAACGCCGCGCTTCAGGTCGATGGCGATGCGCAAGCCGGAAAGGTCGGTCTCGTCGCGGATATCGGCGATCTCGCGGACCTTCCCCTCTTTCGCCAGCTTGACGATGCGCTCGATGATGATGTCGGTTTTCGTGGTGTAGGGGATCTCGTACACCTCGATGATGCGCTCGTCGGGCAGGTAGCGCCAGCGCGAGCGGATCTGGAAGCTGCCCAGGCCCGTGTTGTAGATGCGGTCCATCTCCTCGCGGCGGTAGATGATCTCGCCGCCGGTGGAGAAGTCGGGTGCAGGCATGTATTTCTGCAGGTCGCAGTCCGGGTCCTTAAGGAAGTGCATGGTGGCTTCGCACACTTCGTTCAGGTTGAAACCGCAGATGTCAGAAGCCATGGCAACGCCGATGCCCTTGTTCGCCGATACCAGGATGTTGGGGAACGTGGTGGGCAGCAGGCGCGGTTCCTTCATGGCGCCGTCGTAGCTGTCCATGAAGTCAACCGGGTCCTTGTCGATGTCCTTGAAGATCTCGGCGCAAATGGGGGAAAGTTTTGCCTCGGTGTAACGCGAGGCGGCGTAGCTCAAGTCGCCGGAGTAGTACTTGCCAAAGTTGCCTTTGGATTCCACGAAGGGCGTGAGCAGGGCCTCGTTGCCCGTGGCAAGGCGCACCATGGTCTCGTAGATGGCAGAATCGCCGTGGGGGTTCAGCTTCATGGTCTGGCCGACAATGTTAGCACTCTTCTGGCGCGCACCGTTGAGCAGACCCATCTTGTACATGGTATACAGAAGCTTACGATGCGACGGCTTGAACCCGTCGATCTCCGGGAACGCACGGGACACGTTGGTGCTCATGGCGTAGGGCATGTAGTTCACTTCGAGGGTTTGCGTGATGGGCTGCTCCAACACCTCGGAGTGCAAGCCGATCACGTTGGGGTTGTCCACATGCTTCTTCTTCGGTTGTGCTTTGGTCTTTCTTGCCACGGTCTCCCCTTGATGCGAATGGGCGGGCGCCGTCTTGCGCGCGCCCGCCGGTTTAGATCTTCAACAGCTTTGCGAAAGGCGCCTTATTGCAGGTCAAGCTGGTCGAGGTATTCCCTGCCATGCTCGGCGATATGGCGTTTGCGACCCTCGTCATCGTTGCCCAACAGCAGGTTGAACATGGTTTCCATACGCTCGACGTCCTCCGGCTCCACCTTGATCAGGCGGCGCGTCTCGGGGTTCATGGTGGTGAGCCACATCATGTCGGGATCGTTCTCACCAAGACCCTTGGAGCGGTTGATGGAGCACTTCTGCCCATCGATTTCCTTCAGGATGTTGTTCTTCTCAAGATCGGTGTAGGCGAAGTAGGTCTTCTCCTTGCAGTTGATCTCGTACAGCGGCGATTCGGCGATGTAGACGAACCCCTCGCGAATGAGCGTGGGCACCAGACGGTAGAGCATGGCCAGGATAAGCGTGCGGATATGGTAGCCGTCGACGTCGGCGTCGGTGCAGATGATGACCTTGCTCCAGTTCAGGTTGTCCAGATCGAAGGTGCCCAGGTTCTTCATGCGGCGATCGTTGACCTCCACGCCGCAGCCGAGCACGCGCAGCAGGTCCATGATGATCTCGGACTTGAAGATGCGCGGGTAATCCTCCTTCAGGCAATTGAGGATCTTACCGCGCACCGGCATAACGCCCTGGAACTCGGCATCGCGCGACGTGCGGATGGCGCCTGCTGCCGAGTCGCCCTCTACGATGTAGACCTCGCGGCGGCCCTTGTCCTTGGAGCGGCAATCAATGAACTTCTGCACACGGTTGGCCATGTCGGTTTTCTGCTGCAGGTTGGTCTTGATGCTCTGGCGCGTCTTCTCCGCGTTCTCACGCGAGCGCTTGTTGATGAGCACCTGCTCCATGATCTTGTCGGCAGACTCTTTGTTCTCGATCAGGTACGTGCCCAGGCGTTCCTTGAAAAACGCCGTCATGGCCTGTTGGATGAAGCGGTTGTTGATGGCCTTCTTCGTCTGATTCTCGTAGGACGTCTGCGTGGAGAAGCAGTTGGTCACAAGCACCAGGCAATCCTGCACGTCCTGCCACTTGATGGCGCTCTCGTTTTTGTTGTATTTGCCCTGCTGCTTGATGTAGGCATCGATTGCGCTGGTCAGGGCGCTGCGCGCGGCCTTCTCCGGCGAGCCGCCGTTTTCCAGCCACGACGAGTTGTGGTAGTACTCCTGCATCTGGAACGTGCGCGAGAAGCACAGGCACGCGGTGATCTTCACGTTGTAATCGGGCAGGTCGTCGCGGTCGCGGCCGCGGCGGTCGGCCTGGATGAAGAAGGGCTCGGTCAGGTAGTCGTGGCCCACCTTCTCCATGACATAGTCCTCGATGCCCTTGGGGTAGCAGAACTCCTCTTCGGAGAAGACGCCGTCCTGCCCCTCGATGCGCAGGCGGAACGTGACGTTGGCGTTGACCACCGCCTGGCGGCGCATGGTTTCGCGATACCAATCGTCGGGGATGTCGATGGCGGTGAATACCTCAAGGTCGGGACGCCATTTGATGGTGGTGCCAGTGCGCGCCTCGTCGGTGGGCTCGACCTGCAGGGCCTTCTTCTTGGCGCCAACGACCTTGCCCCTCTTGAAGTGCAGCTGATACTTGTTGCCGTCACGCCAAACGGTGACGTCCATATATTCGGAGGCATACTGCGTGGCGCACGAACCCAAGCCGTTGGTGCCCAGCGAGAAGTCGTAGTCGCCGCCTTGGTTGTTGTCGTATTTGCCGCCCGCGTACAGCTCGCAGAACACCAACTCCCAATTGAAGCGCTTCTCGGTGGGGTTCCAGTCAAGCGGACAGCCGCGGCCATTGTCCTCCACCTGGATGGAGCCGTCGGCGAAGGCGGTGAGGGTGATCAGATTGCCGTAGCCCTGGCGCGCCTCATCGACCGAGTTCGACAGGATCTCGAACGCGGCGTGAGCGCAGCCGTCAAGGCCGTCGGAGCCGAATATGACTGCCGGACGAAGGCGTACGCGCTCCTCGTCCTTCAACTGGCGGATGCTGTCGTTACCGTAATTGACCGTGCTTTTTGCCATACCGTTCTTTCGCTTCTCGTATTCCCCTTGCGGTGTGTCTACCGCAAGTTACCACAAGGGCTGCCCGCCCCACAGCAACATCACGGCAAAAACATCGTACACCTGTTCGCTGATTGAAGCAAGCGCCAGCAAGGCAAGCGAAAAAAGCACCTGGTCACCCAGGCGCTATTCGCGCATGACACTTAGGGTGACACTTCGGGGACGGACACTTTGGGGACGTAGCATTTAGTGTCCGGAAGCGGCAGCGCGTACAAGCCCGGCGCAATCTCGGACACTTAATGCTACGTCCCCAAAGTGTCCGAAGCGTCTGCCTCCGCCGAAGTGTCCGGGGCCGCGGTCGCGGTTACGCCAGCGCGACTTCTCGGGTTGCGATCCGGGCGGTCAGCGCGGGGGTATGGGAAACCAGCAGCATGCCCGCCTTTTCGCGGGCGGCGTAGTCGAGCAGCACGCGCCAGATGTACGCCTGGGTGACCGCGTCGAGCATGGTGGACACCTCGTCGCAGATCAGGTAGCGCGGGCGCGTTGCCAGCGCGCGGGCGATGCAGAAGCGCTGCAGCTCGCCGCCGGACAGCTCGTGGGGGTAGCGCTGCAGCCATTCGTCGCGGATGCCCAGGTCGTCAAGCAGCTGCTGCGGCACCTCGCCCGCCTCCGCCAGCGTCTTGCGCATGCGCAGGCGCGGGTCGACCGCCTGCTCGGGATGCTGCTGGATCAGCTGCACCGGACACACACCGCGACGCGGAAGCGGCTGCCCATCCACCAGCACCTGACCGGTTTGCGGACGCTCAAACCCGGCGAGCACGCGGCACAGCGTGGTTTTGCCGAATCCCGAGGGCGCCTGCAACGCCACACGTTCGCCAGGTTCCACCTGCAGGCTGAACCCGCTGTACAGGGGCTTTGCGCCGGGATACCCGAACGTGATGTCTCTTGCCTCTAGCACGCGCCACCTTCCTTCCCGTCGAAACCGCCTTCGCCCGCGCTTTCGCTCACGGCGAAATCGTGCTCGGGGAGGGCATGCCACAGCTGACGGGTGAACGGATGGCGCAGCAAGCTGGGGTCGGCGAAGCTCGCCGTCGCCGTTTCCTCCACCACGGTTCCGTCCTTGAACACCGCCACGCGGTCTGCCACGCGCAGCGCCAGCTCGATATCATGCGTGATCAGCAGCACGCCGTTGCCCTCGTTAGCGAAGGCGCGAAAGTCGTCGAGCGCGCGAATCGCCAGGTCAAGGTCAAGACCGGGCGTAGGCTCGTCGGCCACGATCACGCGCGGCGAGTCCATGAGCGCGCAGCACAAAAGCACGCGGCGCGCCATGCCGCCCGACAGCTCGTGCGGGTACAGACGCGCAACCTCGGGACCAAGCCCATAGCGCTCGAACAGCTGCGCGCGACGCGTTTTGCGCTCGGCCTTCGACAAGTCGTTCGCAAAACCCTCGACCTGCTTGCCCACGCGCATCATGGGGTCCAGATGGCTCACGCTTTGCGGCACGAGCGACAGCCCGTGCCCGCGCAGCGCGCGCAAACCCGCCGCATCCATGCGCTCGCCGTCGAACCAGATGCGCCCCGTCACCGTGGCGTTGGGCTCGAACAGGCCCAAAACCGCATCGGCCAGAAGCGTCTTGCCCGAGCCCGACGCGCCCACCACGGCCACGATCTCGCCCGCATGCACGGCGATGCTCAGCTCGTGAAGCACCTGCACATCGTGCTGTTTCGCCTTGAAATACGGCGCACCCTCGTCGTACATGCGGAAGCTCACGCTCAGGTCCTCCACCTGCAGCAGGTGATGCCCGCCGCCGTGGCTCGACGTGGCCGCATGCGTATGATGATGGTGCAGCTGCGCACTCTCGTGCGCGGTGCGCTCATGCGCCAGCTCGGCTGCCCTGCCCGCCGACGACGCCTCCATAGGCGCACCGCCGTTCGTCTTCGTCATCATCTTCCCTACCTACTTCTGCGCGGTATGCGGGTCGACCAGCTTGCGCAGGTTCTGCCCGGCCACGTCGAACAACAGCACCGTCGCCATGAGCGCCAGGCCAGGGAACACCGCCAGCCACCAGGCGCCTGTGGACAGATAGCTCATCGATTCGCTCAAAATCACGCCGATGGCCGGTTGCTCGGGCGGCAGGCCGAAGCCCAAAAACGTGATGGACGCCTCATGCAGGATGGCGTGCGGGAACAGCAGGATCAAACCCACCACGAACTGCGGCAGCACATACGGCACCATATGGCGAAGCGCGATGCGCGCCGGGCTCTGCCCCAGTTTGCGCGCAACCTCCACGAACTTCGATTGGCGGCATTGCAGCACCTCGGCGCGCACCACGCGGGCAAGGCTGGCCCAGTGCGTCACGGCAACACCGATGGTCACGCCCCAAAAGCCCTTCCCCAGCGCGAACGAGATGAGCACCAAAAGCACGATGTGCGGAACACCCATCATCAGGTCGATCATCCAGCTGACCACGGCGTCCACGCGCTTGCCGCCGAGCGCGGCGGCGCAGCCGAGGATCAACGCGATCACCGACGACACGGTGGCCGCCAGCAAGCCCACTAGCACGCTGGTCGAAAGACCGGCCAGCGTGCGCGCCAGCATGTCGCGGCCCATCCAGTCGGTGCCGAAGGGGTGCTCGAGCGAGGGCGCCAGGTTCTTCGCGGTGAAATCGGTGACCGTTGCCTGGCCATACAGCGCGATACCCGCCGCAACTACGACCAGCAGCGCAAAAGCCGCCAAAACGCACGCCGCCAGCGTGGCCGTGCGGTTGCCCGCCCTGCGCTGCGCAGGGGCATGGAGCACGTTTTCCATTACGCCCTCCCTTCGCTCACGCGCATACGCGGGTCCAAAACGCCGTACAGGATATTCGCCAGCAGATTGCCGCCGAACACCAACGCGGCGCTGACCAGAGCGATTCCGACCAGAAGTGCCACGTCGCCGCCCAGGCCGGCGGTGACGGCCGCCTGCCCCAGGCCCGGATACGAGAACACCTGCTCGACCAGCACCGACCCGCCGAAGATCTCGGAGATGAACGCGCACTGCAGCGTGACCGCCGGCAGCGCCACGTTGCGCAGGCAATGGTGCAAAACCACGCTCAGGTCGGATTCGCCGCGGGCGCGCGCGAAGCGCACATAATCGCTTTCCAGCACGTCCACCACCTTCTCACGCGTATGCAGCGCGATGTTGGCCACGCCCGTCACCGAAAGCGTGAGCGCGGGAAGCACCAGATGGTGCGCCGCGTCGGCAAGCGTCACGTCGGCCGCCGACACGCCGATGGGCACGGAAAACCCGATGGGAACCACCCCAGCTGCACGGCGAAGATCATCAGGATGAGCAAACCCAGCCAAAACGTGGGCGTGGACGCCAGCAGGAAGCAATAGCCGCGCACCACGCAATCGACCGCACCGCCGCGGCGTGCGCCGGCAACGACTCCCAACGCAAAGCCCAGCACGCCGCTGATCAGCCACGCAATGCCCATAAGCGCCAGCGAGTTGGCCGCGCGATGCGCGATCACCTCCGACACGGGCGCGTTGAACCTGAGCGACGTTCCCATGTCGCCATGCAAAAGCGCGCCCGCCCAGTTGGCGAACCGCTCCCAAAACGGCACGTCGCCGCCCCAATAGCTGGCCAGCTGCGCGCGCTTGGCCTCCGACATGTTCACATAGGCGGCCTGCCCCACGTTGGCCTGAACAGGGTCGATGGGCGAAACGCTTACCAGCGCGAACACCACCAGCCCCACCGCCAACATGAGCAGCGCGAACCGCACGATATGTCGGGCAAGATACTTCGTCATACCTGTTTATGTCCCAAATCTCGAAATCTTCCCCGGAAACCCTTCGACTTCCAAGCTCAATACCAAGCCGCTAGAACCGCAAAAGCGGGGCAAGCCCTACGGCAAGCCCCGCCCCTACCGGCGAACAGGGGACGGAGGTGCGTTCGCACGCCCCGCCCCCGCGGCGTTCAGCCGGTTGCTACCAGCTCCACTTGTCGACGTTGTTCACGATCGACCAGCCGTGACCATGCGGATGCGGCTTCTGCTCGGCAACCTTCAAGCCCTCGGCCACGAAGTACAGGTGATCGACGTTGGCGAACCACACCCACGTGGCATCGCCCTGCGGCGCCGGACCGTTTTCGCCGTCCCACATGGCCAGCTTCCATTCGTCATACGAATCGGCGACCACGGGGTTGGCCAGTGCGGCGTTCAGGTGCGCGTCGACCGCGGCGTTCTCGTAGCAGGAGTAATTGCCGTTGCCCGTGGAGTAGTTCAGGTTGTACACCTCGATCGGGCTGTTGGAGCCCCAACCCCACACGACCGGGTCGCTGAACTGATGCTGGTAGATATCATCCCAGCTTGCGCCCTTTGGCGTCACCTTGATGCCCAGCTCGTTCATCTGGTTGGCGAACTCCATGGCGATGGCCTGGCGCACCGAATCGGAGGACGAATAGTACAGGTCGAACGCGGCCGTCACGCCGTCCTTGGCGCGCACGCCGTCGGCGCCGGCTACCCAGCCCGCCTCGTCGAGCAGGGCCTTTGCGCGAGCAAGATCTTCCTCGCACTTCATGGCCTCGGACGACCAGGGCATATTGTCGCCCACGCTGTAGGCGATCTGACCGTAGCCGTTCAACACGTTATCGATGAGCGTCTGACGCTTCACACCGTAGTTGATGGCGCGGCGCAGCGCCAGGTCCTGCGTCACTGCGTTGCCGGCGGGATACTCCTCGCCCGTCTGCTTCTTGGTGACGCCCGGCGCGATGGTGGGCAGGGAGATGCCGCGAGAATCGACGGAATCGCAGTTCAGCAGGTCGTAACCCTTCGGCTGCTGGTCGGCGAAGGTGGCCGTCGTGAACGCAACGTCCACCTGGCCGGAACGGGCGGCCGCCAGGCTGGCGTCCTCCTCCATGAATACCACCACGACGCGCTCGATCTTTGGCGCCTCGCCATAGTAGTCGGGGTTGGCCTTCAGGATGACCTGCTGGCCGCGATCCCATTGCTCGAGCATGTAACGGCCGCTGCCCACCGGGTTGCTGCCGTAATCGGCATCATGGCCGCCATCAGGCACGATGCCGATAACCGCCAGCGTGTACAGCAGCGCGTTGAACGGCTTGTTCAGATGAACCTCGCAGGTCTCGTCGTCGACGGCGACGGCCTTGTCGACCATGGTCAGGTCGCACTCGCTGGCCTCGTTGCTGGCAACGCCGTTGATGGTATACGCCACGTCATGGGCGGTAACCGGCTTGCCGTTGGTGAACTTGGCATCGGTGCGGATGGCGAACGTCCAGGTCAGGCCATCGTCGCTGCACGTGTACGCCGTTGCAAGGTCGTTCTCGAAGCCCATGTCGGCCTTCGTGGTCAGAAGCGTGGACTGGATAAGCGGCTCGTGCACATGCTCGCCGCAGCCCCAGGAGACGAACGGGTCGAAGCCGGCAGCAGGCTCGCTGCTCACCGGCATGGAGACGGTAACCTGAGATGCGTGCTCCCCGCTAGCGGCGGAGCCGGAGCCCGCATTGGAGCCGCCAGCGCAGGCGCTCAGCACGCCGCCGAAGCCCACTGCAGCGGCGCTTACGCCCGCCACCTGCAAAAACGTACGCCTGGAGAAGCTCTTCATTAAGATATCCTTTCATCGACCAGGCGAAGGCGCGCGACGTCTGCGATTTCATTGCGCGCCTGCCTGGTGTTACGAGGTGAAATTCCGTAACACACTATAGCAGGCGCGCCCGCCGATTCGATGTTACGAATGCCAAATTCGTAACTCCTTCACGTGAACGGCTCCGGGGCGCCGGCATCCGGTAGATTTGCGCGGTCGCCCCACCCGGCGAAACGTTCCACGAGGTGCCGCCGCAGGCAAAGCGCGCACGCCGGTCGCTTCGTCATCTGGCGAATATCGCGAATGCGCACCGGGGCGTTTGCAGCCAACGCTTGCGAAGCGCCCAAACGGAGCCGCCACGTGCTATTCCCCGTCCGCCGTCGGCACTTCGCCCGTCTCGATGATGTGCAGCAGCGCGGCCTCGTCCAGCACGGGGACGCTCAGCGCCACGGCCTTGTCGTACTTGCTGCCCGCCGCCTCGCCGGCTACCACGAAACTGGTCTTCTTCGACACGCTGCCCGACACCTTCGCACCGCGGGCCTTCAGCGCCGCACCGGCCTCGTCGCGCTTCATGCCGCTTTGCGTCAGGCTGCCGGTCAACACGAACGTCAGCCCCTCAAGCGTTTGCGGCAGCGCGTCGGCGGCCTGCGCCTCCACATCGTCGGCCAGACGCACGCCGTGCTTCGCCAATCGCTCGATAACCTGCACGTTGTCGGGCGTGCGCAGGAACAGGTACGTAGAGTGCGCGATCTTCGGGCCCACGCCGTCCACCGCCGCCAGCTGTTCCTCGGTAGCCGCCATCAGCGCGTCCATGCTCGGGAACGCGCGTGCCAGCGTTTCGGCCATGGTTTTGCCCACGTGACGCATGCCCAGGCCGAACAGCGGGCGGGCGAACGGGCGCGTGCGCGACTCGTCGATAGCCGCTACCAGCTTCTTCGCGATGGTCTGCCCCAGGCAGATCGGCTCGCCCTCCTTGTTCGTGCGGCCCGTCTGCAGCTGCGCCAGCTCAACCTCGTCGAGCGTGTAGTAATCCGCCACGTCGCTGACGCGGCCGGATTCCACCAGGCGGCGCACGATCTCCTCGCCCATGCCGTCGATGTCCATGGCACCGCGGCTAGCCCAATGCAGCAAGCGCTCAAGCGCCTGAGCAGGGCAATCAATGGAAATGCAGCGATAATCGGCCTCGCCGTCCTCGCGGACCACGGGGCTGCCGCAGCTCGGGCACTCCTTGGGCATGCTCCAGGGCTGCGCATCGTCCGGGCGCAAGCTGAGCACGGGGCCCAGCACCTCGGGGATCACATCGCCGGCCTTGCGCACGATGACCGTGTCGCCCACGCGCACATCCTTGCGCAGCACCTCGTCCTCGTTGTGCAGCGTGGCGCGGGCAACGGTCGATCCCGCCACCAGCACCGGGTCCATCTCCGCCACCGGCGTCAGCTTGCCCGTGCGCCCCACCTGCACGGTGATGTCGCGCAAAAGCGTGGTCTTCTCCTCGGGCGGAAACTTGAACGCGATGGCCCAGCGCGGCGCGCGGGCGGTGTAACCCATGGCCTCCTGCTGCGCGAACGAGTTCACCTTCACCACCACGCCGTCGATGTCGTAAGGCAGCGCGTCGCGACGCTCCAGGCTTTTGCGGCAGAACTCGTGCACCTCTTCCACGCTATTCACCAGCGCGATGTCGGGATTTACGTGGAATCCCGCTTCGCCCAGCCACTTGAGCAGGTCCCACTGCGTTTCCGCCACCAGCTTGCGCTCATCGCCCACGGCGTATACGAACGTGGAAAGGTCGCGATGCGCCGTGATCTGCGGGTCCTTCTGGCGAAGGCTGCCGGCGGCGGCGTTGCGCGGGTTGGCGAACGGCTGCTTGCCATTGGCCTCGGCGGCGGCATTGAGCGCCTCGAAGCTGGTTTTGGGCATGTAGCATTCGCCGCGCAGCTCGATGGAGGCATCGGCGTCGCGGATGCCGGACAGGGCGCCGTCGCGCAGACGCAGCGGCACGTCCTTCACCGTGCGCACGTTCACCGTGATGTCCTCGCCCGTGGTGCCGTCGCCGCGCGTTGCCGCGCGGATAAGGCGGCCGCCTTCGTAGGTGAACGCCACCGACGAGCCGTCGATCTTCAGCTCGCACACCAGTTCAGGGATGGTGCCGAAGAACTCCTTGACGCGCGCCAGCCATTCGTCAAGCTCCTCGGCGCCCATGGCGTCGTCGAGCGAATACATGCGGCGCTCGTGTTGGATGGGCGCGAACTGCTCGCCCACGTAGCCGCCCACGCGCTGCGTGGGGCTGGACGGGTCGATGAGCTCGGGATGCGCCGCCTCGAGCGCACGCAGCTCGTGCATCAGCGAGTCGAACGCGGCGTCGCTGATGGCGGGTGCGTCCTTGGCGTAGTACAGATAGCTGTTGTGCTCGATCTCGCGACGCAGCGCCTCGATGCGCGCGGCCGGATCGCCGGTCGCTTCCGCCAGCGCCTCCCCGCTTAGCAGGGATTGCTGCTCGACGACCTGGTCGTTCGCCTGGCTGGTTGCGGAATTGCCCACCTGGCCGCCCGCCAGGTCGCCCGCCTCGTCGCTCGGTCGCCCGTTCGCCCGATCGTTCATCTGGCCGTCCACCTGCTCATTCGCCATCTCAAGCCCTTTCGCTCGCCGCTTCGTTCGACACAACACCGCGCAACCGCACAATGCCCGCCGACAAGAAAGCCTCGGGCACATGCCCGAGGCCCATTTTTCCGTTGCGATTTTATCACGCGCGCACAGCGCCGACCGAAATCCGACGCAGCGCACACGCCTTTGCCCAACCATCAGCCAAAGCGTTACCAAACGAACGCGTCCTCGCCCGACGCACCGGCCGACCCGCTTACCTACTTACCTATCGGCAAGCCCGCCAAACAGCTATCGAGGGATACGCCCAAATCCGGTAAACCCGCAGCGCTACAAAGCGATATAGCGTCCCGCGTTCCAGCCGTACACCATCAGGGTTGCAGCGCGCACCAGCAGGATGATGGCCAAAAACACGCTGAGCATCTGAGGCGTCACGAAGAACGCGATGCCGCACAGCACGTTCAGCACGCCGCTGAACAGGGCCCATCCCCACATCGGCACGCCCCAGCCGTGCGCCTTCACCGACGCGATGACCTCGAACACGCCGAACGCCACGAAGCACACGCCCACCAACCACGGCACCACCGCCGAGAACGCAAGCGGATGCAGCAAGAAGATCAGGCCCAGGAGCACGTCGATGATGGCGTAGGCAAGCTCCCAGCCGCTGCGCGGCAGGATGTTGCGCAGCCTGATGTAGCTGATGATGTCGAACACGCCCGCCACCAGGAAGAACGCACCCACCACAGCCGCAATGGTCACGATGGTCAGCCCCGGTGCCAACATACAAAAGAACCCGGCCGCCGCCAAGGCAACACCTGCGAAGATCAATCCCCAATCGTGCTTGCTCGCGCTCATGATGCGCCCCTTTCCCCGATAGCCTTTCACGCAAGACGGGCTTTCCCGTCGTTATCGCACCAGGCGGGCTCTCCCGCCTCTTTCGCAATAGATGGACACCCCGCCCCTATCGCGCTGGACGGGCTCCCCCGTCCCCCATGCTATCTCTTTATTGTACCCAAGGTCGTGCAGGCGCGGCAATCGGCGAACGAACCGTAACGAGACCGTAGCCCACAACCGCCGCAAAAGGCCGCTTAACGCGCAAAGCGCCCCGTTCCAGTTGGAGCGGGGCGCTTTCGCCAATTTTTTCATATTCGCCAACCTACGGCTTTTCGCCGCAAAGCAGGCGGTTTGCGTTCCCTAGAAGTTGAACATGGCCGTGGACAGATAACGCTCGCCGGTGTCGGGGAGCACCGCCACAATCAGCTTGCCCTTGTTCTCGGGACGCTGCGCCAGCTTCGTTGCGGCGGCAACCGCGGCGCCGGAGGAGATGCCCACCAGCAGGCCATCCTTGCCCGCCAGCTCGCGACCGGCCTGGAACGCCTCGTCGTCGGTGATGGGCATCACTTCGTCGTAAACCGACTGGTCCAGCGTGTCGGGCACGAAGCCAGCGCCGATGCCCTGGATCTTGTGCGCGCCGCCATGGCCTTCGCTCAGCACCGGGGAGCCGGCGGGCTCCACGGCGACCACCTGGATGTCGGGGTTTTGCGACTTCAGGTACTTGCCCGTGCCGGAAAGCGTGCCGCCGGTGCCCACGCCGGCGACCAGGATGTCCACCTTGCCATCGGTATCCGCCCAGATCTCGGGGCCGGTGGTGCGCTCATGGACGGCGGGGTTTGCCGGGTTGGTGAACTGGCTGGGGATGAACGAGTTCGGGATCTCCTCGGCCAGCTCGGACGCGCGGGCGATGGCGCCCTTCATGCCCTTGCTGCCGTCGGTGAGCACCAGCTCGGCGCCGTAGGCCTTCATAAGGTTGCGACGTTCGACCGACATGGTTTCCGGCATGGTGATGATGATGCGGTTGCCGCGGGCGGCGGCCAGCGAGCACAGGCCGATGCCGGTGTTGCCGGAGGTCGGCTCGATGATGACGGTGTCGGCATCCAGCTTGCCCTCTGCCTCGGCCTGGTCGAGCATCGCCTTCGCGATACGGTCCTTCACCGAACCGGCAGGGTTGAACAGCTCCACCTTGCCCACGATGGTGGCCTCAAGGTTATGGTTCTTCTCGTAGTTGGACAGCTCCACCAACGGAGTACCGCCGATCAACTCGGACACGCTCTTGTGGATGGTCATGATGTTCCTCTCTCGCTTGTCCGCCGTTGATTGCCACGTGCGGAACGCCGTTTTCATGCCTGTTATCCTACTATGTCTCTAGGCAATGTCAATATCTATTTCAAAATATCATCCCATATTTCCGGTGGTTTAGTGGGTTATATACCGTTTCCCCTGATGAATAGCGAAAAGGGCGCAAGCTTGAACGCTCACGCCCTTCCGTTAAATCGAATAACTGTCCGCCGCCACCGCCGAATGCTCGTCGATGATGCTTTGCAGCGTGATGCCGCCCAGGTACTCGTTGATCACCTTATACAGCCCGCGCCATACGCCCAGCTCCATACAGGGAACCGGCATATTGCAGTCGAAGGTGTCATCTTCCAGGCACGATGCCGGCGCAAGCGAACCCTCGGTTACCCGCAGCACATCCAGCACGGTGATCACGCTTGCAGGCTTGGCCAGCTGATAGCCGCCGGCGGCGCCGCGCACCGAGCGCACCAGCTTCGCCGTGACCACGTTCGACACGATCTGCTCCAAATACTTCTTCGAGATGCCCAGCGACTCGGACACTTCCTTCAGCGACACAGGGCCGCCGCCGTCGTGCTCCGCCAGATACAGCATCAAACGAACCGCGTACAGGCCCTTCGTTGAGATTTTCATGCGCGCTGCCGCCTTTCTTCCACAGAGGCAAGGCGTCAGCGGCTCAAGCGCCGACGCCGTTGATTGCAACCCTTATAGTATACCCTCTCCACCTAGGGAATATGCTGTGATTCAGCTAGCGTCGGGGCGCTTTCCCACGGGCTCCATCGCCTTTGCCGCCGCGCTTGCCGTTCGAGGAGCCGCCGCGCTTGCCGGCGTTCTTCGCGCCCGCCACGCCCTTCTTCGCGCCAGCGCCGTGCCCGCCTTCGACCTTATAGGGCCTGATCAGGCATTTCGGACCGAACCCGATCAAGTCGGCGCGGCCCGCCTTGCGCAGCGCCTCCATCACCAGGTCGTGGTTCTTCGGGTCGCGATACTGGATGAGCGCGCGCTGCAGCGCCTTCTCGTGCGGGCTTTTCGGCACGAACACGCGCTCCATGGTGCGCGGGTCCACGCCCGTGAAGTACATGGCCGTGGACATGGTGGACGGCGTGGGGTAGAAATCCTGCACCTGCTCGGGGTTGAACCCCATGTCGCGCACGTATTCCGCCAGCTCAATAGCCTCGTCGAGCGTGCTGCCGGGGTGCGACGACATCAGGTACGGCACCACGAACTGCTTCAGCCCGCAGGCGTCGTTGGCCTGCTGGAACAGCTTCACGAACTTCTCGTACACCTGATGCTGCGGCTTGCCCATCACGCCGAGCACGGCGTTGGAAACGTGCTCGGGCGCCACGCGCAGCTGTCCGCTCACATGGTGCTCGCACAGCTCGCGCACGAACGCCTCGCCCTTGTTGCGGTCGGCCAGCACGTAATCGAAGCGGATGCCCGAGCGCACGAACACCTTCTTCACGCCCGGCAGTTCGCGCAGCTCGCGCAGAAGCTGCAGGTAGTCCGTATGGTCGGCGTTCAGCTTGCGGCACGGCTGCGGCGTCAGGCAATGCTTGTTGCGGCAGGCGCCGCGGCGCAGCTGCGCATCGCACGCAGGCTGGCGATAATCCGCCGTGGGGCCGCCCACGTCGTGGATGTAGCCCTTGAACTCCGGGTCGGCGATCATCTGCTTCGCCTCTTCCACGATGGACTCATGGCTTCGCACCTGCACGATACGCCCCTGATGGAACGTCAGCGCGCAAAACGCGCACTCGCCGAAGCATCCGCGATTGCTGGTCAGGCTGAACTTCACCTCGCGGATGGCAGGGATACCGCCGGCTTCCTCGTACATGGGATGGTAGGCACGCGCATACGGCAAGCGGTATACGGCATCCATTTCCGAGGTGGTCAACGGCTTGCTCGGCGGGTTCTGCACCACGAACTCATGGTCGGAATAAGGTTCCACCAGGCGTTTTCCCGTGAAAGGGTCGCTGTTGCCGTACTGCACGTTGAAGCTGCGCGCATACTCGAGGTTATCCTTCTGCATGCTGTCGAACGAGGGCAGCAGCTCGTAATCGTACACGTGCTCAAGCGTTTTCGCGCGATACACCGTGCCGTCGATGAACGTGATGTCTGACACGTCGAGCCCAGCCGCCAGCGCATCGGCAATCTCCACGATGGAATGCTCGCCCATGCCGTAGCTGACCAGGTCGGCGCCGGAGTCAAGCAGGATCGAACGCTTCAGCTTGTCCGACCAGTAATCGTAATGAGCCAAACGGCGAAGCGATGCCTCGATGCCGCCCAGCACGATGGGAACGTCCTTGTACGTGCGGCGAATCAAGTTTCCGTAGACCACCGCCGCGCGATCGGGACGAAGCCCCATCTCGCCGCCGGGCGAGAACGCATCGGTGCTGCGATGCTTCTTCGCTACCGTGTAGTGGTTTACCATCGAGTCCATATTGCCAGCGGAAACCAGGAATCCCAGCCGGGGCTTTCCCAGCACCGTGACGCTTTCCGGGTCGCGCCAATCGGGCTGGCAGATCACGCCCACCTTATAGTGGTTCGCCTCAAGCAGGCGCGTGATGATGGCCATGCCGAACGAGGGATGGTCGACATACGCATCGCCGCACACGAACACGAAGTCGCAGCAGTCCCAACCGCGCTCCTCCATATCGGCACGGCTAACCGGCAAGAATGCGCTGCGCGGCGGTAGGGACCCCTGATGCTTGGGCTGCTTGGCCGCAGGTGCTGCCGCGGAGACGCTGCGCGAAGCATGCGCCTTGCCCAAACCTCGGGAACCTTGCGTCTTGCCCAACCCATGCGCGCTCTTCGGTTTGCCCGAGCCATGCGCCTTCTCGGAATCGCGACGGCCAGCGCCAGCAACAGGGCCTTCGCCCAAACGCTTATCCTCACGCGACGCGTGCCAGGAGTCCTGCTTCCCCGACTCGTTTCGTTTGCACTGTTTCCCTGGGCTGCGACGAGCTGCGCTCACGCTATCCTGAGCGCCGCTGCGGCGCGACGGCTTACCGCTGCGATTGCCAGCATGCCCCTCGGATGCACCGCGCGACCCTTGGCTTCTATTCCCTTGTTTCACGGAACCGCCTATCTCGGCGCCCCGTTGGACGCCATCTCGAACGGCATGGGGTCATCCTGACCACGCCACGCCGGAACGTCGAATTGCCTTGTCCAGTATCCCACGGCGCGCGCCTGTATCACCACCGCGAACGCCGATGCCGCCGAAACCACCACAGCCAAGGCCAGACAAAAGACGATCAGCCCCATGCCTGCAGCAACGACCATCATCATGTCAGGCGAAGCGCCGTTCCAGAAGAGCCCATACGCCCCCACGCCGATAACGCCCGCAAACAAAAGCGAACCGATGACCCCCGTCACCACTGCAGGCGCGATGGCAAGCACGATCGAAAGCCCGAGCACACGCAGCAGGCCCTTCATGTCGTGGCGCATCATGGCCCACAAGCGCGGAACCTGGAAACCAGGCCCCAACCTGCCATAGACGCTCGCACGCATGGAAGCAACCAGGAAAAACATGACGGATGCCAAGAAAACGGCAAGGCTGAACAGGGAATACACCGGGCTCACGACCACAGCACCACCTGCACCGCCCCAGACGGCATGCGAAACGTTGCTCAAGCCGCGCCCTGCAAGCGCATCCCAACAGCCCTCGAGCGCGCCTGGGATCACCACGCAGCACACGATGCAGATTGCAAGCACGATCAGCCCGCGACGATACAGCAGGCCGTCCTCGTTCCCGAAGATGCGCGCAGGCATGGGCATATGCACGCCCCAGGCGATATCGCGCGCCCAACCAAACGCATAGCCCAGCAGCACCACCGGGCCGAAAACCGGGATGAACGCGATAAGGCCGAGCAAAAACATCTTCCCCAGCCAGCCCTGCGAGCTTTTCACATCGTTCCATGCGGCGCTGAAATACCCTGTCTGCATGGCGCTTCCTTCCCGTCGTGTTTCTTTATGCGGAATACCATAATCGTCTTCCCGGAACGTTACACGCCCTATGCAAGCAACGCCGCATCCGTAACCATTCTGTTGCGTTCCGAA
>OLNL01001230.1_pt1 | contig 24486 bp, 20 predicted proteins | sample 1672181 | NCBI WGS metagenome assembly OLNL01 (sample SAMEA3136656, study PRJEB25190) | human gut metagenome | biome: human gut; feature: human-associated habitat; material: faeces | place: Austria | collected 2013
ATTCCGCAAGCGCGCTGTACCGATGATGTTCGACGAGATTCAGAAGTCCATGAAGGACTTCCGCGTGAACTTCGACGTCTGGTTCCATGAGAACAGCCTGTACGCCGACGGCAAGGTCGACGCCGCCATCGAAGAGCTCAAGTCCCGCGGCGACATCTTCGACAAGGACGGCGCCACTTGGTTTGAATCCACCAAGCACGGCGACGACAAGGACCGTGTGATCATCAAGTCCAATGGTGAGTTCGCCTACTTCGCCGCCGACATCGCCTACTACTGGGACAAGCGCCATCGCGCCGAAAACTCGGCCGACGTGGCCATCTACATGCTTGGCGCGGACCACCACGGCTACATCGGCCGCATGATGGCCATGTGCGCGGCCTTCGGCGATGAGCCCGGCAAGAACATGCAGATTCTCATCGGCCAGCTGGTCAACGTGATGAAGGACGGCAAGCCCGTGCGCATGTCCAAGCGCGCCGGCAACGTCGTGACCATCGACGATCTGGTCTCCGTGGTCGGCGTGGACGCCGCCCGCTACTCGCTGGCCCGCTCCGACTACAACCAGAACTTCGACATCGACCTGGCCCTGCTCGCCTCGCACACCAACGACAACCCGGTGTACTACGTGCAGTATGCGCACGCCCGCTCCAAGAACGTGGACCGCAACGCAGCCGTTGCCGGCATCAGCTACGAGGGTGCCGACTTGGCCCTGCTCGACACCGAGGCCGACGGCGAGGTACTTGCCGCCCTCGCCCAGTTCCCGAGCGTGATCGCCACTGCGGCCGACGACCGCCAGCCGCACAAGGTGGCCCGTTACCTCGAAGAACTGGCCGCCACCTATCACAAGTGGTACAACGTGGAGCGCGTGGTGCCGATGGCCCTGACTGATCCGGAAACCCGTGGCGACGACGAAGCTCGCAAGGCCTTGGAGATCGCCAAGAACCCGGAGCCGGCCCGTGCCGCCGCCCGCCTGAAGCTCAATGACGCCGTCCAGCAGGTCATCGCCAACGGCCTCGACCTCCTCGGCGTCACCGCCCCCGAAAAGATGTGATTATGCCTATTTCTCCAATTTGGCCGGCCGCTACGGCTGTGAATGCCGAAGGCTCCATCGAATTTCATGGTCGTACCGCCGAATCGCTGCTTGACGAGTTCGGCTCGCCGCTCTATCTCATCGACACTGATGAAGTAGTCGCACGTGCTAGGCACTTCGTGCGCGCTGCCGCCGAAGCATTCAACACCTCCACTACGCACGTGAGCTTTGCCGGCAAGGCGTTCTTGTCCAAAGAAGTCGTGCGATTGGTCACCGAGGCCGGCATGTTTGTGGACACTTGCACGATGGGCGAGATGAAAATCGCCCTCGCCGCTGGCGTTCCCGGACGTCGTCTGGTGCTGCACGGCAACAACAAGTCCGATGAGGAAATCGCGCTGGCCATCGAACAGGGCTTCGCCAAAATCGTGATCGACGAGCCCGACGAGCCGGAGCACGTTGCTGCCATCGCCCGCAAGCTCGGCAAACGCGCCCGTGTGATGCTGCGCGTCACCGTCGGTGTCCACGCCGGCGGCCACGAGTACATCTCCACTGCTCACGAGGACCAGAAGTTCGGCGTGCCGCTGCTGGCCGCCGGGGCCGACGCCGCCGTGCTCGACGTGCTGAACGACCTCAAAGACGTGACGCCTGCCGCTACCAACGCGCGTATCTCTGCGACGCATTCCCCGGAAAATGGCGCGGAAAAGACCGAGAAATCAGAGCGCGAGCTGCACTACGACGTCAAGTACCCGTACGACCTGAGCCACGAGGAAGTCTCCGACACAGACAAGGCGCTGGCCGCCGCGATGGAAGCCATTGCGGACGGTCCGTCCATCGCCGTGCTCAAGACCATCCTCGCCAACCAGGACGTACTCGAACTGGTCGGAGCCCACTCGCACATCGGCTCCAACATCCACGATGCGGACGCCTTCATTCACGCGGCCAAGCGCATGATGCTGCTGCGCAAGACCCTGTGGGCCACCGACGCCTACATCCTGCCCGAAATCGACCTCGGCGGCGGCTACTCCGTGGCCTACACCGATGGCGAAGATTCAATGGACATTGACGTGGAACTCACTCGCTTGGCGGATGCGGTCAACAGCACCAACCGTGCGCTCGGCATGCCCGCGCCAGCCATCAGCTTCGAGCCGGGCCGTTACATCGTGGCACCCGCCGGCGTAACCCTGTACCGCGTGGGCACCATCAAGCACGTGCACTTGTCCGATGCCAAAGACAGTGCCGGCAACCCGATTGCCGAGCGCGTGTATGTGTCTGTGGATGGCGGCATGTCCGACAACATTCGCCCGGCACTCTACGGTGCCGACTACACCGCGCGTCTGGCGAATCGCACCGGTTCCGCTGAAACGATGCTTGCCCGTGTGTGTGGCATGCACTGCGAATCCGGCGACATTGTGGTTCACGAGGTGCAGTTGCCCGCCGATTTGAAGCGCGGTGACATTCTCGCCGTGCCGGTTACCGGCGCATACGGCCGCACCATGGCCAGCAACTACAACCAGGCGCTGATTCCGGCGGTGGTTGCTGTCAGCGAGTCCGGCGCGCACGTCATGCTCCGCCGCCAGACCGTAGACGACCTACTCAACCTCGACGTCAGCGAGTAATCAGCGTGCAGAGGTGAGCGCCTGACAGTCTGTAATGTGCGGCCAAAACCGTCATAATACGAAAAGGACCGTCAGCTTGATGAGTACTTTCGGTCTGCTGTCGGAAATAATCCGTAAAATAGGCGTGGGATATAGAAAACTTTTTGGAAGGACCCTGAATTGGCTCACAACAGCGAAACCCCGATTCGCGTAGGCCTGCTTGGTGCCGGCACCGTCGGCTCCCAGACCGCCCGCCTGATTGTCGAGCAGAAGGACGAACTGTCCGCTCGTATCGGCCGCCCGATCGAACTGACCGGCGTCGCCTGCCTCGACCCGAAGGAAACCGAGAAGTTCCCGTGGATCGACCAGTCCATCGTCACCACCGATACTTTGAGCGTGGCCACCAACTCGGACATCGTCATCGAGCTCATCGGCGGCACCACCGTGGCCCGCAAGTTCGTGCTTGCCGCCATCGAATCCGGTGCTTCCGTGGTCACCGCCAACAAGGCGCTGCTGGCCAAGTACGGCCCGGAGATCTACTCCGCCGCCGAGGCCAAGGGCGTCGACATCTACTTCGAGGCCGCTGTAGGTGGTGCGATTCCGTTCCTGCGCCCGCTGCGCGAGTCCCTGGTCGGCGACAAGGTGACCAGCATGCTCGGCATCGTCAACGGCACCACCAACTACATTCTCGACGAGATGACCACCAAGGGTCTCCAGTTCGACGACGTGCTCAAGGACGCCCAGGCCAAGGGCTACGCCGAAGCCGACCCGACCGGCGACATCGAAGGCTACGATGCTGCCAACAAGGCCGCCATCATGGCCACCCTCGGCTTCCACACCTCCGTGACCATCGACGACGTGTCCGTCGAAGGCATCACCAAGATCACCGCCGACGACATCGCCGCCGCCACCGCCGAGCACAAGGTCATCAAGCTGCTCGCCGTGGTCGAGAACGGCGAGGCCGGCGTCTCCGCCCGCGTCTACCCGGCCCTGATCGACGAGAACCACCCGCTGGCCTCCGTGCACGGCTCCTTCAACGCCGTGTTCGTCAAGGCCGAGGCCGCCGACGACCTCATGTTCTACGGCCGTGGCGCCGGCGGCGCTCCGACCGCCTCCGCCGTCGTGGGCGACGTGGTGACCGAAGCCCGCCACATTGCTGCTGGCTGCACCGGCCCGTCCATCCCGCTGTACAAGAATCTGCCGAAGGCTCCGATTACCGCCTCCAAGGCTGCATTCGCCGTGCGCTTCCTGATCCACGACAAGCCGGGCGTGCTGGCCGCCATCGCCGCCGAGTTCGCCAAGAACGGTGTCTCCATCAACGGTGTGAACCAGGATCTGAAGCCCACCATGACCGACCCCGGCTACGACGGCGAGATTCAGCAGTTGCGCATCGTGACCCACCTGACCGACGAGGAAACCCTGCGCAACACCGTCAAGGCCGTGCAGGCGCTCGACTTCGTCACCGGTGACCCGTCCATCCTGCGCGTGCTGGACTGACACCGTCTAGGCTCCCTCTGATGAGGCGGTCGAACGGCTGCCCGTGAGTTGAAAGCTGAATACCCAAGCTCCCCTGACAAGGGGAGCTCCTTTTTAAGGAACAACCATGAACCCAATCTGCAATAGCGTTCACGTGCGCGTGCCCGCCACGTCCGCCAACCTCGGCTCCGGCTTCGATACCGTGGGTCTGGCGCTCGACTACCATGACGAGCTCACTTTCACGCTCAACGACGACCCGAACGACGGCATTGCCCACGTGATCATCCACGGCGAGGGTGCCGACACCCTCCCACGCGACGAAACCCACCTCGTGGTCTCCACCTTCCGCCGTGCCTGTGCCACGTTCGGCCTCGGCCGACTCGGCTTCACGCTGGAAGCGACCAACAACATCCCTCAGGCTCGTGGCATGGGCTCTTCCGCCGAGGCCATCGTGGCCGGCATCGCCGCCGCCGCGGCCTTCGCCCAGACCGGTGACCTCAACCGTCCGGCCATCTTCGATATGGCCGCCCAGATCGAAGGCCACCCGGACAATGTGGCCCCGGCTGTGTTTGGTGGCCTGACCGTCTCTTGGGACTTCGAAACCGCGGAAGGCGTCGGCTCGGTCGCCGTTCCTGGTGGTGAACCGCTGCACGGCGGATTCCACGCCGTCAACTACCCGGTGGACCCGTCCATCACCGCCGCCGTGTTCGTGCCCGACTATGAGCTGTCCACTGAGAAGGCCCGTCAGGCGCTGCCTAGGGAACTGCCATACAAGGACGCCGTCTACAACGTGTCTCGCGTGGGTCTGCTGCCCGCTGCGATGAATCCCATGGTGCTGGCCCAGGCCGCCCAGCAGGGCAAGTCCGGCGTCGCCGCTGCCCCGGCTCAGGATGCCGATACGTGCGCTTGCGCTGGCGGAACCCGTGAATCGCCGTTCGCTGACGAGCTTGCGGCCGCTCAGGCCCAGTCCAACGCGCTACTGTTCACCGCCACGCAGGACAAGTTGCACCAGCCGTATCGCGGTACCCTGATGCCGCCGTCCACCGAGCTCATTGCGCTCTTCCGCTCCAAGGGCTATGCCGCCGCCGTCTCCGGTGCCGGCCCCTGCGTGCTCGTGCTGCACTACGGCAACGCCCGCGAAGCCATCGACCAGATCGCATCGGAGCAGCTTGCTTCCGGCCACTGGCGTGTGCTTCACCTGCCCATCAACACCGCCGGCGTCGAAATCGAGCGTCGCTAAGTCGAGGAGAAGGCTCCCGCTGGCGGGAGCTGGCCGCCGCAGGCGGTCTGAGGGTGGTCCGCCATACCGGCAGAGACCATCCTCAGTCTCACTTCGTTCGACAGCTCCCGCCAGCGGGAGCATAAGGACTTAAGTCATGCCCATTCCACTAATTCTTGCTTCCAAGTCCAAGCCTCGCCGTGACGTGCTGTATTCGGCGGGTATCTGCCCCACAATTCGCGTCTCGCATGTGGATGAGCCTGCTGCGCTGGAAGCGGCCGCCCGTGAAGAAGGCGTCACCGTCGACGATTTGAGCATCAAGCAGCGCGTGATGATTCTGGCCGCGGCCAAGGCCGAGGCCGTTCATCGTGCGTATCGTGATGTGGCCGATACTGCCGCCGCTGCGACCGGTGACCGCGTGATCGCCTACCCGCTCAAGGCCAAGGAAATCAAGGATTCGGAACGCGAAGCTGCCGTCGAAGACTTGCGTGAAGCCGCCGCTGGCAAGCCCATTGACTATTCCAAGGCGGAAATCGCCACCACGCGCGACTTCTCCGGCATCGATATGCCGACCGTCACCGAACCCATCGCCACCGCTATTGCCGGACAGCCGGGACTGACCGAGGCGACAGTCGGCCCGCTGATTCTCGGCTGTGATTCGATGTTCCTCTTGGGCGGCGAATGCTACGGCAAGCCGCACAGCGAAGCCGTGGCCCGCGAACGACTGAAGCGCATGAGCGGCGCGACCGGCGAACTGTGGACCGGCCACTGCCTGATCGATTTCGCGACCGGGCGTACCGTGCGCGGCGCAAGCCACGCCAAAGTCCATTTCGGCGAATTCACCGATGCCGACGTCGAACGGTACATTGCCACTGGCGAGCCGCTGGAAGTCGCCGGATCGTTCACGCTGGAAGGCTTCGGTGGTGCGTTCATCGACAGTATTGAGGGCGATCCGCACGGCATCATCGGCCTCAGCTTGCCGCTGGCCCGGCATCTGGCCGGCGAACTGGGCATCACGTGGACTGACCTGTGGAATGTCGGCCGTGGTGAACTGGAACCGGAAAGCAAGGCATCGGGCAACCAGCACGCTGGCATTCTGCCGCCGGTCGAAAACGTACACCAGCCCGGCGATGGCTGGGTGGACTGCGCCTGCGGCCGCAAGCATTGGGGCACCAACGGTGCTTCCGGTATTCTGCTGGCTCGTCGCGACCCGGTGAGTGGCAAGGTGACCCACGTGGTCATGCAACATCGCGCCGCGTGGAGCGCCGAAGGCGGCACGTGGGGTATTCCCGGCGGTGCCACCGCGGACGGCGAATCGCCCATCGAGGGCGCGCTGCGCGAAAGCTATGAGGAAGCCAACATCACTCCCGAAGACATCGAGGTAGTCGGCTCCTACCGCGAGGACCACGGCCCGTGGGCCTACACCACCGTGTTTGCCTTCGAAAAGCCCGGCCACACCGTCGAGCCCAAGGCAAACGACGACGAAAGCATGGAAATCTGCTGGGTCCCGATTGACGACGTGCCCAACCGCAAGCTCCTCACCGCTATGAAGACCGACTGGCCCCGCTTCGCCGCCCGCCTGGACGAGCTGGCCTGTGCTGGACATCGGTAGTGGTGTTGGCTGGGCCAATGTTTTGCCGATGAGTTTACTTGGGTAATGCCGTGTGAACCGCGTGTGGACCGGGACGGATTCTGCTGTCCCGGTTCGTCATTTCGTCTCTTTTGGGACAACCGGGACAGATTTCGCTGTCCCGGTTCGTCATTTTGCCTCTTTTTGGGCAACCGGGACAGAATCTCATTCACCTGACGCCCTATCGTGCGATGGTCGCCGTCGGGGAATGGCGGAATTCCGGGGTTTTGGATTTGCATATATCGGGTGTTCATGGAAGGGCCTGTCCCGGTTCGCCAAAAGAGGCCGAAATCCCGAACCGGGACAGCCGAATCTGTCCCGGTTCGTATGTCGATCGATTGACCCCGCCACCGGGACATCAACCGCGCATAGACAGGACGCTTCAATGCCTGGCGGGCATGACCATATCGGATGACACACGTTTCCTCGTGCGTTTCGCCACGACCTCCGCCCCAAGTCAGTGCGAAAATGGCATTTTTAGCGGTGTGGTCAGCTGTCGCATGCGGAAAATCCTAAATCAACCGCCGAAGAGACACATCGCCGACTCGGCGGAACTCGCTGGTCTGCGCGCAATGAGGAGTGTTGTGTCTGAATGCGATTCAGACAATGGTCGGCGTCAAATAGCGGTCTCCAGCCATTAATCATTGGTGATTGTGGACATTGAGCGGAGTAAACATTCTAGATGATTCAGGGATATGCCGAAAATCATATCGTTCAGAGAATGAAGTACCGCATCTCGGAGTAACTGACTGTCGACGTGCATGGTTTGAAATCTGATATCCACGCCCATCATGCCTAGCAAAATTACGGGAATGGGGTTCGGACTATTTCGCCTCAGCCAACCGGGAGCTTCCGAATGCTCAATGCTGTATGCACTTAGTGTGTGGAAACCAGCCAATCATTGACCAATGGCAGGCCGCAGTCGAAACCAGAAATATCCTCGCTCGCAGTCAGGTGCCGAGGCTCAGTGAAGTTGGTCACGTCCATATGGGATCACGCTCCAACAATTCATTCAGACGTAGGCCCATAGGTTCGTTTAATGCTGCGGTGAAATCATTCCACGCTTTACTGTTGAGCCGAATGATATGAGCTTCATGGATGTCCCGATCTGCGGCGGCGAGCAGATTCGATAATGCCCATTGCAACGAAGTCATGCCTTTGGACTCGGCCGCTTGGTCGATTCTGGAACGTTGCTCTTAGGTGAGTCTCATTTCAAAACGACTGTTCTTGTTATTCTCTGTAGTCATACTCCTGTTGTACGACTTTTGTACGGACACGATTGGTGTGTGCGGGATGTCGATTGCGATGGCCATGTGGGCTCCTTTGCTTGGTCTGTTCGATGTACAGGCGCGCAGCGCGCTGGTTCCCTGAACATACCGTGCGTGCGATTCGCATATCCAGCCGAACCGGCCTATGTGGTTCCAGCTCCCGAACCGGTCTTCCACTGTTCCTCGTCTTCTCGAGCAATGAACATCTGATATATGGATTGTCGCGTCGACTGCGTATCTCTAATCCTTGCGGATGAGGAGCGGGCCGGTGATCCAGAAAGGTTCATACCGCAGCCCGATGGTCGGCTGGGCGTTCGCTCCGTACGCTCGGGAGTATGAACACAGCAGCATCGCAATTGCAGCAGCCTCAGCCGGCGTCGGGACCGGCGGCTCAGCCTCAGCAGTCTCAGCAACCCCAACAGTTCCAGCAGCCGGCATCGCACACCCAGCAGTGGGCCCCGGTCATCGAGGCGCACGACCTGGTCATGGACTACACCGCCAGCATGGCCCGCGCACAGGCAGGGCACGGCGTCACCGGCGTGATGCCAGCCGGCACGGGAGCCGGTTATGCGTCGGCGAATCCCGCTGCGGCCGGACCGGGTGCCATTCAGGCCGGCCAGCCATCCCAGCCAGCCCAGCCCGGCTTCGCCATGCCGACCATGCACACGCTCGCCCTGAACCACGTGAACTTCACGCTCCGGGAGGGCGAGACGGTAGCCGTGATGGGCCCGTCCGGCTCCGGCAAATCCACTTTGCTGCACGCGCTCGCCGGCATCATTAAGCCGACCGCCGGCACCGTCATCTTCCGTGGTGCCGACCTGAGCCGCATGAGCGACGCCGAGCGCACCAAACTGCGCCGCAACGACTTCGGCTTCGTCTTCCAGTCCGGCCAGCTGCTGCCCGAACTGCCGGCGGTCGAAAACATCGCCCTGCCGATGATGCTTGACGGCATGCCCTACCGCACCGCCACCGACACGGCGATCCTGTGGCTGGAACGCATGGGATTGCGCGCGCTCGCCACGCACCGGCCGGGGGAGATGAGCGGCGGACAGATGCAGCGCATCGCCATCGCCCGTGCACTCGCCGTCAAACCTGCCGTGGTCTTCGCCGACGAGCCGACCGGCGCGCTCGACCAAGCCACCGGCCGCGAGGTCATGGGCATTCTCATGGCCGCCGCGCGGGACAACGGTTCCGCCGTGGTCGTCGTCACCCACGACCCCAACGTCGCTTCGTTCTGCGGCCGTACCGTAATGATGCAGGACGGCCGTCTGCACCAGACAGACGCCAACCCCAACTCCGCCCCCGCTGGCGGGGGCTGTCAGCCGCAGGCTGACTGGGGGTGGCCCGAGGGCGCTGAACCACCCTCAGCCTCGCTACGCTCGGCAGCTCCAGCCGGCGGGAGCGAAACCACCGCAGGAGGCGCGCGATGAGCACGTTCGCCCTCTGGCGGCTGTTTCACCGCCCCGGCTTGCGCGGCAGCGCCGGCCACACCTCGATGCTGGCAATCATCGCCTTCGCCGCAGCCACCACCATCTTCCTCACCGTGCTCGGCGGCGTACACGGTTTCATCTGGCGGGCTTCGGCCGATCATACCGTCGCCTGCGCGTTCGACTTCGGTGCCTGCCGGCCCGATACGGTGGCCGCGTGGAAACGGCAGATCAGCGACCCGACGAGCCTGGCCCAATTCTCCACCGCCTATGTGGCGTTGGCGGTATTCGCCTGCATGCTGCTCGTCGTGCCGTTCGTGGCGCTCGCCGGTTCCGCCGCACGACTGGCCGCATCCCGCCGCGACGCCCGTCTCGCCGCCCTGCGTCTGGCCGGCGCGACCACCGGTCAGGTGGTGCGTCTCACCGCGCTTGACGCCGCCGGACAGGCGCTGATCGGCGCGCTTATCGGCATTGCCGGCTATTGCGCCCTGATGCCGGCAGTCATGCTGATTCCCTTCCAGGAGCAGCGGTTCACCTTCGAACAGCTATGGGTCGGCCCGCTGGCGCTGGTAATCACCTTGGCGGGCGTGGCCATCTTGGCGCTGATATCGTCGCTGGTCACCTTGCGCCGCGTGGCAATCACCCCATTGGGTGTCACCTCGCGCACCGCCACCGCATTGCCCTCAGGCACCCGTATGGTGCTGTTCGTGGTAGTCGTGGTGGTGGCCATGATCGTCTTCAAGAACCCGGCCATGCTGGCTCAGGCCGGCCAGGCGGTGATGTACGGCGTGATCATCGGTTTCATGCTGCTGTGCTTCGCGCTGGTGAATCTTATCGGCACGTGGGTGATCACCGCTCGCGCCAAGGCCAAGGCCAAGCGCCCCAAGGATGCGGCCACGATGATTGCCATGCGCCGTATTCTCGACAACCCTAAGCGCGCCTGGCGCAATGTGTCCGGCATTGCGTTGGCCGTGTTTATCGCCGGCATCACGTCGATCTGCGGATTCTTCGGATCGGCCGCCGTGGTCGATGACGCCAACGACCCGTTCACCGTGTTCATTCGCGACATCGGCACCGGCGGCATTCTGACGCTCGTGTTCGCCGCTGTGCTTGCCGCGGTCAGCTCCGGTGTGATGCAGGCCGGCAGCGTGTACGATCAGGCCGGCGAATATCGCATGCTGGTGTTGGAGGGCACTGATGTCAAGACCTTGAACCGTGCGCGATTCATCGAGGTACTCACCCCGCTCAACATCGTGGTGATCGTGGCCGGCGGCTGTTCCATGCTGCTTATGGCCCCCCTGTTCGCCGCTTCGATGACCGAACCGGCCACGCTGGCCAGCTTCTTCGGCGGGCTTGTGTTGTGCTATGCGCTGGTTTCCATCGGCGCGTTCGCGTCCAATCATGTGGCGGCCAGCTTGAATCTGACCGATTATCGGGCTGATGACTGAGCCGAGCTGCGCAGCGAATCGTTCTCAATAACAACTGTGCGTACTTTCGTATACGCAAATCGAACGTAGAAACGCTGAAATCACCGCAAATATGCGGATGAGCAAATGTTCGTTTGTGCGATATCTGTGCATTTGCGCGCACGGATACTATTGAGAACGCTTCTCTGCGCACCCATCACGACAGCAGCGCCGCGATGATCGCGATAAACACCGGGCTGGTCATGGTGCTCATCAGAATGCCGTCGCGCGCGAAGGTGAGACCCACGTTGTAGCGGGCCGCGTAGTTGTATACGTTCTGGCCGGTGGGCAGAGCGGCGAGTACCACGCAGGCGTACAGCTCGGAGCCGCGGAAGCCCATCACGAAGTAGGCGAGCAGGAACGCGATAATTGGCATGATGATGTTCTTGAGGACCGCGACCGTGAAGATGGCCGGGCGATCGCCCTTCTGCTGTAGCGGCTTGGTGCCGTGCAGGGACATGCCGAACGCCATCAGGATCATTGGCACAGCCGAATCGCCGATCATGTCGATCGGGTCGAAAATGAATTTCGGCACTGGGAACCAGCCGCTTTTAGCGGAAATCGCAGAGACCACAATGCCCAGCAGCGAGCCGATAAGCAGCGGCTGATGCAGTGGCTGCTTGGCGATTTCCTTGATGGAGACCTTGCCCTTGGTGGTCACGTCCAGCACTGTCAGGCCCACCGGTGTGAAGATGGCCTGCTGCATGACCAGAATCGGTGCCACAAGAGCCGGATTGCCCAGAATGTAGGTGGCGATTGGCAGGCCGATGTTATTGGAATTGAGGTACAGCGAATTCAGGGCACCGATGGTGGCGTCCGGGGCATTCAGGTGGAAGAACATACGGTTGAGCACCAAAAACACCACGCCTACCAGCACGGCGGAGAAGAACGCCACGATAATCGAGGGGTGGAAGATGTCGAAAATCGGCTCCTTGGAGAGAATCGCGAACATCAGGCACGGGCTCGATACGAAGAAGGAGAACCGGTTGAGCACCATCTGAGCGGACGGCCCGCCGATTCGCATTCGTGCGGCAACATATCCCACCGCGATTACGATGCCGATAACGCAGAAGCCTTGCATGGCGCTGATTAGACCTGGCATAATCCTCCCTTTCGCCACCCCAGTGTGGCACATAAAAATGTATTCGGCCGCAAAATCTCATGTAGTGAGTGTGCTGGGCCCGCCGCCCACGCGGTACGCTGTTCACATGACGCTTGAATTGAACCGCACCGCATCCACTGCCGAGCAGCTGAACAGCCTGCTCACCCAGATCATGGAGAACTTCTCCGTGTCCGACCACGAGGGCCCCCTCACCGACGAGGTCGAGGCCTTCCTTAACGAGCAAGAGCACCTGACCGTCCGCCGTCACGGCGACACAGTGGTGGCCAGCACCGACTTCGGCAAGCCGAGCCGTGTGATCTTGGCCGGGCACCTCGATACTGTGCCGGTCATCGACAATTTCCCACCAAAGTGGCTGGAGCCCGGCGATTCGCTGATTCGCGAAGAAATCGCCCACGCTCATCCCGAAGACCGCGTGCTGTGGGGCCGCGGTGCCACCGATATGAAGGCCTCCGACGCGGTGATGCTCTACCTCGCCGCCACGCTCGACGGCCGCACGCCGGAAACCACCCCGAAAGTCGACCTCACCTACGTCTTCTACGACCATGAGGAAGTCGTCGCCGAAAAGAATGGCCTACGCAAAGTCGTCGAGGCCCATCCCGATTGGATCACCGGCGATTTCGCCATCATCGGCGAGCCCACCAACAGCGGCATCGAGGGCGGTTGCAACGGTACGATTCGCTTCGACGTCGTAACCCACGGCGTGGCCGCGCACTCCGCCCGTGCATGGATGGGGGAGAACGCCATCCACAAGGCGGCCGACATTCTGAACCGACTCAACGCCTACGAGCCGGCCACCGTGAACGTGGACGGGCTCGATTATCGCGAGGGCCTCAACGCCACGCTGATCTCCGGCGGCAAAGGCACGAACGTCATTCCGGATGAATGCCGCGTACACGTCAACTACCGCTTCGCCCCGGACAAGTCGTTGGCCGAGGCCAAGGCTCTGATAATGGGCGCGGACGCCGGTGCCGAACTCGGCAATGGCGAGCATGTGGCTACCGGCGGCGTGTTCGAGGGCTACGGCATCGAAATGAAGGACGAAAGCCCCTCCGCGCGCCCGGGCCTGAACGCCCCGCTCGCCCAGGATCTGGTCCGACTGGTTAAGGAGCGCACTGGCCGCGACCCGCTGGCCAAGCTCGGCTGGACCGACGTGGCACGCTTCTCTCAGCTCGGTATCCCGGCCGTCAACCTCGGTGCCGGCGATCCGCTGCTGGCTCACAAGCACGACGAGCAGGTGCCTGAATCCGACCTGACCGCCATGGCCGCAATCCTTACCGACTGGCTGGTCTGACACCTCTCTAGCTCCCCTCCCTGAGGGGAGCTGTCACCGCGGGGGAGGGGAGCCGAGAGAACGTCAGCCTCGCCGGGCCACGCCCGCACAAAATATGTGGCATACTAAAGGATGGTGGTTCTGCATAACCATCAGCGTGCGAGATGGCGTCGATCCCCTTGCGGCTCTTGAGAATGAGACAACGCAAGCGCCGGTGTCCGCCACCCGCAGGACAGACTTGAGACGAAGTTGCCTTTACGCGGCGCGTTTTCGTGCGGCCACGGTGAGAGCGTGGTGTGAGACAAGCGTATAGGCCTGGAAATAGGCGTCGTGATGCAGCGCGCCGCGAGGAGCATTGTGCCCACTGACAACCGTGAAGGTTTCGTCAACGACGGAACCGATAATTCAACCGTATCCAATGCCGATTCGGCTGCAGCCGTGAACGCTGCGCCTGCCGCCGCCTCCCAGCCCGCCGAACCTGTTCGCCGTCGTCGTGGCGGCCGCCGCGTGGTCCGCGGCACCGGTGCTGCCGGCGCTTCTCTGGAACTGCAAGTGCAGGAACGCGCCCCGCTGTTCGAAGCCCCCGCGCTTCCCGATGCCGGCACTGCGGCCGATTCCAAGTCAGCCGATTCCAGCGATTCCGATGAATCCAGCGATTCCCAGGATTCCGCCGAACGTCCAACCCGCCGCCGTTCGCGCCGCGCCGCTTCCGCAGTGGCCGACTCGGATAGCGAGGATGATCGTCCTCATCGTTCGCGCCGCACTGTCAGTGCCGATGATTTCGATGACGATGACGCCCCACGTTCCCGCCGCCATTCGGTTGTGGACGATGACGATTACGACGAGGACCGCCCGGTTCGCCGCCGCTCTCGCTCCCGCCAGTCCGACGATGATGACTACGAGGATCGGCCGGTTCGCTCCCGCTCTCGCCGTGCGTCTATGGATATGGATGATGATGACGAGGATCGGCCGGTTCGCCGTCGTTCTCGCCGTGCAGTTGCGGATACGCACGAGGACACCCCGGATGAGCGCCTGTTCGACGCGGTCGAATCCCTGCCCTCTGGCCACGAGGCCGTGCGTCGCGGCAAGCCGATGACGTCCCTGCTCTTCCAGGAACCGGTACTGCCCGCCGCCGTGGATGCGCACGATACCGCTGACACTCGTGATGACGATGTTGACGCCGACGAACGCCCGTCTCGTCGCTCCCGCCGCTCGCGCAGCCACGACGATGACGATGCCCAGCCGCGCAGCCGTCGCCGCGACGATCGCGGCCGCGCCTCCGCCGACCGTGACGCTTCCCGTGACGCCGCGTCCGGCGATACCAACGCCGATCACGACGATTTCGACGCCGACGACACCTCGGACTCCCGCCGTTCCCGTCGCTCCCGCCGCCTGAACGCCCAGGAGCGCCGTGCAGCCGCCGAAGTCGAGCAGATTGAGGAAGACCTCGAGCTGGACGATATCGCCTACTCGCCGATTGCCGAAGAGGAGGGCGACGAAGAATCCGACGCCACCCGCACCCGTTCGCGCCGTCGCCGCCGTCGCGGCTCACGCGGCGAAACCGGTGCCAACGGCGAGCACGATACCGCCGAGAACGATGCCGAAGATACGCGTTCCCGCCGTCGTGACGATCGCGATGATCATGACCGTGATCGCGATGAGGACGATGAGGAGCAGACCGTCACTCGCCGTCGCCGCCGCCGTCGTGGCGGCAAGAACGGCGAGGGCACCGACGACCAGAGTCAGAACAGCGAACAGCCGCTGGTCCGACGCTCCCGCAAGCAGCAGTACATCGACGAGATCACTGATGTGGAAGGCTCCACTCGTCTCGAGGCCAAGAAGCAGCGCCGCCGTGACAACCGCCGTGAGCGCAGCCGCCAGAGCCAGCTCATGGAACAGGACTTCCTCGCACGCCGCGAGAACGTGGACCGCCTGATGGTGGTGCGTGAGAAGGAACATCACACCCAGATTTCCGTGGTGGAAGACAATGTTCTGGTCGAGCATTACGTCTCCGACATTCAGGAAGTACAGACCGTCGGCAACATCTACCTTGGCCGCGTGCAGAACGTGCTGCCCAGCATGGAGGCCGCATTTGTGGACATCGGCCAGGCCCGCAACGGCGTGCTCTACGCCGGCGAGGTCAACTGGGATGCCGCTCGTCTCGAAGGCCAGCCGCGCCGCATCGAGCTGGCGTTCAAGTCCGGCGACCCGGTGCTCGTGCAGGTCACTAAGGACCCGATCGGCCACAAGGGTGCCCGCCTGACCTCTCAGGTCACGCTCGCCGGCCGCTTCCTGGTGCTCGTGCCATCCGGCGGCATGACCGGCGTGAGCCGCAAGCTTTCGGAGCGCGAACGCAGCCGTCTGAAGAACATCGTCTCCAAGATCGCCCCGAAAGACATGGGCGTGATCATCCGTACCGCAGCCGAGGGCGCATCCGAAGACGCCATCGTCAAGGATCTCGAATCACTGGTCCGCCAGTGGGAGCGCATCAACGCCAAGCGCGAGGAATTCTGGCACGGCAAGCGCCCGAAGCTCCTGCAGGGCGAGCCCGACGTGGCCATCCGCGTGGTGCGCGACATCTTCAACGACGACTTCAGCAAGCTCATCGTGGAAGGTGACAAGGTCTACGACCGTATCGAGGAATACCTTGACACCATGGCCCCCGACTTGAAGGACAAGCTGGAGAAGTGGGACCCGGCCGAGCATGAAGGCAAGGACGTGTTCGACAAGTGGTCCATCGACTCCCAGCTGCGTAAGGGCATGGAGCGTCAGGTCTACCTGCCGTCCGGCGGCTCGATTGTCATCGATCGCACCGAAGCCATGACCACCATTGACGTGAACACCGGCCGCTTTATCGGCAAGGGCAAGTCCTTGGAAGAAACGGTGACGCGTTGCAACCTGGAGGCGTCTGAAGAGATCGCCCGCCAGCTGCGCCTGCGCGATATCGGTGGCATGGTGATGATCGACTATGTGGATATGGTCATGCCCGCCAACCGCGATCTGGTGCTGCGCCGCTTGGTCGAATGCTTGGCACGCGACCGCACCAAGCATCAGGTGGCCGAAGTCACCTCGCTCGGTTTGGTGCAGATGACCCGCAAGCGCATCGGCCAGGGTCTGGTCGAGGCGTTCTCCGAGGAATGCCCGACCTGCAAGGGCCGTGGTTTCATCCTGCATGATCAGCCGACCGTTTCGGCCGACTACGACGATCCCTACGCGCTTCGCGGTGGCGACCCGTTCGTCAAAACCAACAAGCACGGTCGCGGCACCGCTCCCGCTCCCGAACCGGCTGGTTCCAGCGCCGACGTCAAAGCCAAACTGGCTCAGATTGCCGCCGCTGCCGTCGCTGCCAACAACACGGCGGAAGAGTAACAGGTGTGTCGTGCTTGACACGCGGGCAAAAATCATTTGATTTAGTCCGCATGGTGGTGTAGATTCGAAACTCGGTGTCTGACCGCAAGCTCGGTGCGTGTTAGGCAAGGTAGCTTTCCAAAACATAAAAGGAACGATAATGTACGCGATTGTGAAGGCCGGTGGCCATCAGGAAAAGGTCGAGGTTGGCGACGTCATCCTCGTGAACCGTCTCGACGCTAAGAAGGGCGATACCGTGGAATTCCCGGTCTCCCTCGTTGTCGATGGTGACAAGGTCACCCTTGCCGCCGCCGATCTGGCCAAGGTGTCCGTCAAGGCTGAGGTTGTGAACGACGAAGCCAAGGGCCCGAAGATTAGCATCCAGAAGTACAAGAACAAGACTGGTGTTGCTCGCCGTAAGGGTCATCGCCAGAAGCTGACTATCGTCAAGATCACGGCGATTGCCTGAGTTATAGAAAGGACCATGAATCATGGCACATAAGAAGGGTGCGTCCAGCTCTCGCAACGGTCGCGATTCTAACCCGCAATACCTCGGCGTGAAGAAGTTCGGCGGCGAAGCCGTCGTGGCCGGCAACATCATCGTTCGCCAGCGTGGCACCAAGTTCCACCCGGGCGAGAACGTCGGCATGGGCAAGGATCACACGCTGTTCGCCCTCACCGATGGCTCCGTGAAGTTCGGTGTGCGTCGCGACCGCAAGGTTGTCGACGTCATCGCCTGAGCGATATAGCGTCAAGCTTTTTTCAAGCCGCGCCCGTAAGGACGCGGCTTTTTTGTAAGGTAATCAATATGAGTGATTTTGTGGATCGAGTAACCGTCCATGTCAAGGGCGGCGATGGGGGCAACGGTTCGGCCGGCATCCGTCGTGAGAAATACAAGCCGTTGGCCGGCCCGAACGGTGGCAATGGCGGCGACGGTGGTTCCGTGGTGTTCGTGGCCGACCGTAACGCCACCAGCCTGCTCGACTATCGTTTCATGCCGCATCGTGTCGCCGGCAGCGGCACCATGGGTTTGGGCGACAATAAGGACGGCTCCAAGGGCGAGGACCTGATTCTGCCCGTGCCCTGCGGCACCGTCGTCTTTGAGGCGCGCGGCGAACAGGGCAAAGCCAAGCATCCCGGCGCGCAGCTCGCCGACCTGCGCCACGAGGGCGACCGCTGCGTCGTCGCCCAAGGCGGTGCCGGCGGCCTCGGCAACATCGCCCTGGCTAACAAGACCCGCCGCGCCCCCGGCTTCGCCCTGCTCGGCGAACTCGGTGAAGAGCGCGACGTGATTTTGGAATTGAAGTCCATCGCCGACGTGGCGTTGGTCGGTTTCCCCTCGGCCGGAAAGTCGTCCCTGATTGCGGCGATGAGTTCCGCCAAGCCGAAGATCGCCGACTACCCGTTCACCACGCTGGTGCCGAATCTCGGCGTCGTTATCGCCGGCGACTCTCGATACACCATCGCCGACGTGCCGGGCCTGATTCCGGGCGCCTCCGAAGGCAAGGGCCTGGGACTGGAGTTCCTGCGCCACATCGAACGTACCGAAATCATCGCCCATGTGATCGATTGCGCCACGCTTGAACCGGACCGCGACCCGATGTCCGACTACCACGCGCTGGAAAACGAGTTGGCGCTCTACGCCGACAAGCTCGAGCTGCCGTTGGGTGCCATCCCGATTCCCGAACGCCCGCGCATCGTGATTCTGAACAAGATCGATGTGCCCGAGGCCAAGGAATTGGCTGAGTTCGTGCGTCCGGAGTTCGAGAAACTCGGGCTGAAGGTCTTTGAGATCTCCACTGCCTCGCACGAGGGTCTAAAGGAGCTCAACTTCGCGTTGTCTGCGCTGGTGCACGAGATGCGTGAGGAAGTGGCCAACCGCGAGCAGGCCGAAGAGGAGGCTCGCGTGGTCATCAAGCCATTGGAGACCAAGGGCCGCCGTCCGCGTCGTGCTGACGAGGGCGGCAGTGCGCTTGAGTTCACGGTCGAGCGCCGCGAACTCGGCAATGGCGAAGTGTTCTTCGAGGTGCGTGGCGTCAAGCCGGAGCGCTGGGTCATGCAGACCAACTTCGACAACGACGAGGCCGTGGGCTACCTGGCTGACCGCTTGGCCAAGCTGGGCGTGGAGGACGAGCTGCGCCGCAAGGGTGCTCACCCCGGCGACGAAGTGCGCATCGGTCGTGGTGCCCGTATGGTCGAATTCGATTGGGATCCGACCATCTCCGCTGGTGCCGAAATGCTCGACGGCTCCAACCTCGGTGCCCGAGGCAAGGATCTGCGTCTCGAAGAGCTGGACCCGCGCACGCACCGCCGCTCCAACGCCGAACGTCGTGCCCAATACCACGAGATGATGGACGCCCGTGCCGCCGTGCGCGACGCGATGATGGCCGAACGCAAGGCCGGCCACTGGGCCGACCCGACCGTTGACGACGATCGCCATGACGAAACCAGCCTGTTCGGCCACGGTGAGTCCAGCGAAGATGGTGAAACCGAGGAATAAATGAGCACTCCGAGTCAGGCCGAGGTGCGGCGCATGATCGCCGCAGCCGGAACCATTGTCGTGAAAGTCGGCTCCAGCTCGCTGACCCAGCCGAGCGGTCACCTCGACCCGGACAAGCTCGACGCGTTGGCCGCGGCCTTGGCTCAGGTCCGATTGATGGGCGGACGTGTGGTGCTGGTCTCGTCCGGTGCTATCGCCGCCGGTTTCGGGCCTCTGGGCTTTGACTCGCGGCCGGTGGACGTGGCCACTCAGCAGGCCACCGCAGCCGTCGGCCAAGGGCTACTGATGGCCCGCTACGAGACTGCGTTCGGTCGATTCGGTATTCGCGTCGGCCAGATTCTGATCACTGCCGAAGATACGATTCGTGCCACCCAGTACCGCAATGTGGAACGCACGCTGGACCGTCTGCTTGACCTCGGCGTGGTGCCGATCATCAACGAAAACGATTCGTTGGCCTCGAACGAGATTCGCTTCGGCGACAACGATCGACTCTCCGCGTTGGTGGCCAACCTGGTGCGGGCCGAAGCCTTGGTGCTACTGACCGACGTGGACGCGCTGTACACTGCGCCGCCCTCGCAGCCCGGCTCCCGCCGTGTGGAATATGTGCCCAACGTGATTGATGCGCTGGGCGACATCCAAGTCTCCGGCTCCGGCTCCAAGGTCGGCACCGGCGGCATGGTCACCAAACTCGAGGCCGCGCGCGTGGCGGCCGTCTCGGGCATCCCCACGGTACTCACCTGCGCCTCGAACGCGGGCCCTGCGATGATGGGCGATCCGGTGGGCACCGTGTTCGCACCGGTTAAGGCCCGCGGCTCCTCACGCCGTCTGTGGATCGGCTTCGCCGCCGACCCGCGCGGCACGATTGTGGTCGATGCGGGTGCCGGCCAGGCGATTCGCGGCGGGCGTGCCTCGCTGCTGGCGGCCGGCGCGCTCGAAGTACATGGCGATTTTTCCGCCGGCGATCCGGTCTGGATCGATGCCGAAAGCGGTGAACACCTGGCCCGAGGCCTCGCCGGCTTCGATTCCGAAGAAATTCCGCAGATGCTCGGGCGTAACACCGCCCAACTCAAGCGTTTCCTCGGCCCCCAGTACGCCCACCCACTGGTTCATCGCGACAATCTCGTGCTCGTGTGACTGATGGAATCTGTCACACGACAGATTCCATCACCATAGTGCGGCTCTGGCGATTTTTCGTGCTGTAGGTTTAGCATGGGAGCCATGACTATGGCGCAATGGCAGACTCTTTCCGACCGTATCAACACTGTGGCACCGAGCGCTACGCTCGCCGTCGATTCCAAGGCCAAGGCCATGAAGGCCGCCGGACTTGACGTTGTCGGCTTCGGCGCAGGTGAACCGAATTTCCCGACCCCCGCAAACGTGGTCAAGGCTGCGGCAGATGCCTGCCTTGACCCGAAGAATTACAAGTACACGCCTACGCCGGGCCTGCCCGAGCTGCGCGAAGCGATTGCGGCTAAGATGCTGCGCGATTCCGGCTATGAGGTCAATGCCGATCAGGTCGTGGTGACCAACGGCGGCAAGCAGGCCGTGTATGAATCCTTCCAGATCTTGCTCAACGATGGCGATGAGGTCATCATTCCCGCTCCGTACTGGACCAGCTACCCCGAGGCTGTGAAGCTTGCCGGTGGTGTGCCGGTCGAAGTATTCGCCGGTGCCGACGTGAACTTCGAGCCCTCGCTTGAGGCGCTGGAAGCGGCCCGTACCGAGCATACGAAGGCAATCATCGTCAACTCCCCGAACAACCCGACCGGAGCCGTCTGGAAGCCGGAAACCGTGGAAGCGATCGGTCGTTGGGCCGTCGAGCACCACATTTGGGTTATCTCCGACGAGATCTACGAGCACCTGAACTATGACGATGCGCACACCACCTACATCGGTGCCGCCGTGCCGGAATGCCGCGGGCAGTTGCTGGTGCTGAACGGCGTGGCCAAGACCTATGCGATGCCGGGCTGGCGTGTCGGCTGGATGGTCGCTCCGCTTGAGGTGGCCAAGGCCGCCGCCAAGCTGCAGGGTCATATGACCTCCAATGTGGCCAACATCTCCCAGCGTGCTGCTTTGGCTGCTGTGGCCGGCCCGCTGGATGAGGTGCACGAGATGCGTAAGGCCTTCGACGCGCGCCGCCGTGCGATTGTGACCGCCTTGAACGATATCGAGGGCGTCAACTGCCCGACTCCGACCGGCGCGTTCTACGCTTTTGCGGACATCACCGCTTTGCTTGGCAAGCCGCTGGGTCCCAAGGGCACAGTGTCCGATACGTCCGCTGACTTTGCCGCCGCACTGTTGGATGAGGCCCACGTGGCCGCCGTCCCCGGCGAGGCCTTTGGTGCTCCCGGTTACCTGCGTTTCTCCTACGCACTGGCTGACGAAGACCTAGCCGAAGGCATGCGTCGATTCAAGGAATGGGCTAACTGAGAAGAGTCGCGTGCCACGCGCGCGACACGCGATTTGCGATAATCCACCGGAGCCGTTACTATAACGACTTGGCGGTTTCGCCGTGGCGAAGCGTTCTCTACGGAACGCATGCCGAGGTGGATTTTCACCTAGGGAAGTGGCGCAATTGGTAGCGCAACGGTCTCCAAAACCGTAGGTTGTGGGTTCGAGTCCCGCCTTCCCTGCCAAGTTTCTAATAATCAAGCAGCTGACGCGAGGTACGGAATGGCTAAGACGAGCAAGAGTGAAAAGGCAGTCAAGCCGAATGTCTTCATGCGTATCGGTCTGTTCATCAAGCAGATCATCGACGAGCTTCGCAAGGTCGTGACCCCTACCGCCAAGGAACTGTTCTTCTGGTCTCTGGCCGTATTCATCTTCGTGCTGCTGCTGATGGCCCTCGTGACTGGCATGGACTTCGGTCTAGGCAAGGCCACGCTGTGGGTGTTCGGCTGATCCGCACAACCTAAGGTGAATAACAACGCATGAGTGATGAACTGAATCTCGAGAACCTCGACGCCGTCCCGGCTGAGGAGCCTGTTGTCGAGGCTTCCGAAGCTGCTGCCGATGAGGCAGCTGCCCCGGTCGAACCGGTCGCTGACCTTTCCGCAGAATCTGACGCATCCGTCGACAATGCAGATGTTGAGTCCGACGCTCCGGCGGCGACTGAATCCGCTCCCGTTGCTTCCACTCAGACCGAGACCGTTTCTCTGGATGAGGACGAGGAAGAAGTCAACGAATCCGAGCAGGCCGAGGAGACCGATGCCGGTCAGCAGGCCGTTGACGAATTCTCCAAGTCCCTGCGTTCCCTTGATGGCAAGTGGTACGTGCTGCACACCTACTCCGGCTACGAGAAGCGCGTGAAGACCAACATCGAGTCCCGCGTCGCCTCCTTCGGCATGGAAGACCAGATCTTCCAGGTCGAGGTGCCGATGGAAGAAGTCGAGAAGCACACCGAGAAGGGCAAGAAGGTCATCACCCGCGTGCGTGTTCCTGGCTACGTGCTGATTCGTATGTGGCCGGATGAGAACGCCCGCCGTATCGTTCGTGAGACCGAAGGCGTGACCGGCTTCGTTGGCCCGACCAAGGATCCGGCGCCGCTCTCCCGCAAGGAAGTCGTGGCGATGATGGCTCCGATGATTGCTTCCGAGGCACTCAAGGCCGCCGGCGACAAGCCCGCCGCCGCCAAGAAGCGCAGGGTCGAGGTCTCCTACGCCGTTGGCGATCAGGTCACCGTCACCGATGGGCCTTTCGCCACCATGGCCGCCGTTGTTTCCGACGTGGAGCCCACCACTCAGAAGCTCACCGTGCTCGTGTCCATCTTCGGCCGTGATACGCCGGTGGAGCTTGGCTTCCACCAGGTTCAGAAGCTAGATTAACTCCCAAACTTTGCAGAGCCCGACCATCGTGGTCGGGCTTTTTGTGTTGTCCGGGTGGATTTGCATAATAGGAAAGCTTGTGTCTGGAGAGGAGACTCGCTAGCACAGCACAGCAATATAAGTTGCGGGAGGAGACCGACCACAGGCCGATTGCCTACAGCATGCACGGATAAATAATGAGTCAAGACCGAGCATGATGGCAGACAGCCGAACCTGAGGACGGCGACCATTCGAACCGCGTTATAGAAAGAAGAACCATAATATGGCTCCCAAGAAGAAAGTCTCGGCGCTGATTAAGCTCCAGATCCAGGCTGGCAAGGCCAACCCGGCCCCGCCGCTGGGCCCGGCTCTGGGTTCGCATGGCGTGAACATCATGGACTTCTGCAAGGCATACAATGCCCAGACGCAGGACAAGATGGGTCAGGTCATCCCTGTCGAGATCACCGTTTACGAAGATCGTTCCTTCACCTTCGTGCTCAAGACCCCGCCGGCTGCAGCTCTGCTGAAGAAGGCCGCTGGCGTTGAGAAGGGCACCGAGAACCCGCTGACCCACAAGGTCGGCTCTGTCACCAAGGCGCAGGTTCGCGAAATCGCCGAGATCAAGATGGAAGATCTGTCTGCTCGCGATATCGAGGCCGGCATGAAGATCATCGAGGGCACCGCTCGCTCGATGGGCATCACGGTTACGGACTGATAAGGAGAAGGACAGATGGTAAAGCGTTCCAAGAAGTACCGCGAAGCCGCTGAGCGCGTCGATCGCAACAACCTCTACACCGCCAACGAGGCCATCGCTCTGCTCAAGAGCATGCCCTCCTACAACTTCGACCAGACCGTCGAGGCTGTGTTCCGTCTGAGCGTTGACCCGCGTAAGGCCGACCAGCTCGTGCGTGGTACCGTCAACCTGCCTCACGGCACTGGTAAGACCGCCAAGGTCCTCGTGTTCGCCCGTGGCCCGAAGGCTACCGAGGCTACCGAGGCTGGCGCCGACATCGTCGGTGATGACGACCTGATTGCAAAGGTTCAGGGCGGCTTCCTCGACTTCGACGCCGTGGTTGCTACTCCGGACATGATGGGCAAGGTCGGCCGTCTGGGCCGTGTGCTCGGTCCGCGTGGCCTGATGCCGAACCCCAAGACCGGCACCGTGACCATGGATGTCACCAAGGCTGTCAAGGACATCAAGGGCGGCAAGATCGAGTTCCGTGTCGACAAGAACGGCAACCTGAGCTTCCTCATCGGCAAGATGAGCTTCGATGAGTCCGCTCTGGACGAGAACTTCAAGGCTGTGGCCGACGAAGTCAAGCGTCTGAAGCCGT
>OLNL01001239.1_pt1 | contig 24327 bp, 23 predicted proteins | sample 1672181 | NCBI WGS metagenome assembly OLNL01 (sample SAMEA3136656, study PRJEB25190) | human gut metagenome | biome: human gut; feature: human-associated habitat; material: faeces | place: Austria | collected 2013
GGAAGCATGCCTGTAATGTACATCCCGGGGTTCATTAAGATGGTAGAGTATTTCATCATTTCTGTAAGGCATCCCGCACAGCGAACACCTGCCATTTACAACCCTGCCGCCACAAACCTGACACTTCTCACCTGCCATAAACTCCCTCCATTCTGTCCGTTAAAACGGACATTCACATTTCTTTTTATCAATCGGACATTCGCATTCTTTCCTGCTGTATGTCCCTGAATGCGATCGCTTCACAATTTACATTCAGTATATCATATCACGCTCTCAATACCCAGTATTTTTCCCTGGTCCGGGACCGGACTTCACATCTCCTTATATTGCCACCCTGGCCATTTTCTGCTATAATACCCCACAGAGCAATAAGCCCAAAAATCATCAGGAGGAGCCGATAATGAACACAATCACAATCCCCGCAACCTATCATGCAGACCTCAACCTCCATGACACACAGATTGCGATCAAAACAGTAAAAGATTTCTTCCAGCAGACACTCTCCCAGAAGCTTAATCTTCTCCGAGTATCCGCTCCAACATTTGTAGCACCGGAATCCGGCCTTAATGACAACCTTAACGGTGTAGAACGCCCGGTAAGCTTTGATATCAAGGCTATCGAAGGCAGCAACGCCGAGATCGTACACTCCCTTGCGAAATGGAAACGCTACGCTCTGAAAAAATATGGTTTTTCTCACGGTGAAGGCCTCTACACAGATATGGTAGCGATCCGCCGCGATGAAGATCTGGACAATATCCACTCTGTTTACGTAGACCAGTGGGACTGGGAAAAGATCATCTCCAAGGAAGAGCGCACTATGGAAACTCTCAAGGAGACCGTACGCACCATCTACAGTGTCCTTCGTAAAACTGAGAAATACATGGCTGTACAGTACGACTACATCGAAGAAATCCTTCCGAAAGACATCTTCTTCATCACAACACAGGAGCTTCTTGACATGTATCCGGACTGCACACCAAAGGAACGTGAATACAAGATCGTCCGTGAAAAAGGTGCCGTATTCCTTATGAAAGTCGGAAAAACCCTCACAAACGGAGAGCGCCACGACGGACGTGCCCCGGACTACGATGACTGGGAACTGAACGGTGATATCCTTGTATACTATCCGGTACTTGACATTGCACTTGAGCTTTCCTCCATGGGAATCCGTGTTGACGAGGTTGCGCTTGACCGCCAGCTTACAGAAGCAGGCTGCGATGACAGAAGAGAGCTTCCTTTCCAGAAAGCCATCCTGAACAAAGAGCTTCCGTACACCATCGGTGGTGGTATCGGACAGTCCAGAATCTGTATGTTCTTCCTGCGTAAAGCGCACATCGGAGAAGTACATGTATCTCTCTGGCCAAAAGAAATCACAGATGCTGCAGAGGCACACGGACTTCAGCTTCTCTAAAACATCTTGCAGATTTATTTATAATTTTTGCGGAAATGAGGTAATAACGTGAACATTCTGTTTTTTCTGATTCCCAAAAGCGAAGTCGCCTACATCTTCGAAGATGAGACCCTTCGCCAGACCCTTGAAAAAATGGAGCACCGCAAGTACTCCTGCATTCCCATCCTCACCATGGACGGCAAATATCTCGGCACCATCTCAGAAGGCGACCTTCTCTGGGGCATGCGTCGGGCCGACATTCACGATATCAAGGAAACAGAAGGCGTTCCCATCATGGCAATTCCACGCCGTGCCACCTATAAACCGGTCCATGCAGATTCCAATATGGAAGATCTCCTGGATCGCGCCATCAATCAGAACTTCGTGCCGGTTGTGGATGACCAGGGCGCCTTTATCGGAATCATAACCAGAAAATCTATCATCAAATACTGTTACAACGAAATGAAAGCCGCACAGGGCGCTGCTGAAGAATAAACTCAGCCACCAGCGCCAAACAACAAAAACAAGGCTCCGGTTCCCGGCATAAAGCAAACATTCTCATTCCGCTTTCCGGGAACCGGAGCCATATTTTATTCAGACAGACATTTTCACTTCCGGCAACAGTTTTGCAGTTTCTGTGCCGTTCTTTATCTGATTCACTCAGACCTTCATCAGATCACTCTCACGATATTCAGCTTCTCATCTGCAAGTACCATATCCGCACGTTTTCCAGGCACAAAAGAACCCACCTCTCCATAGATGCCAATGCTCTTTGCAGGATTTCTGGTAGCTGCAAAAATCGCTGTATGTTCCGGCACGCCCATTGCGATCACGCACTGCATACATTCATAGAGGTTGGTTGCGGAACCGGCAATGGTGCCATCCTCAAGAACTGCTTTACGGTTGTTCATGATAACCTTCTGGCCGCCCAGCTCATAAACACCGGTTTCCATTCCTGCTGCCATCATGGAATCGCTGATCAGTACGATCCGTTCTTCCCCGAACATCCGGAATGTATTTCTTACTACAGCCGGATGAATATGAATCCCGTCTCCGATCATTTCTGCCATACACAGCGGATCATCTGCCGCTGCCGCGATCACACCAGGCGCACGGTGTCCAAGCGGATTCATGGCATTGTACAGATGGGTTACATGATGGGCACCCTTTTCCATGGCTTTTGCCGCACAGTCATAATCCGCGCCTGTATGGCCGATGGAAATCACCACATCATCTTTAAGTGCTTCAATAAACGCCTCTGCGCCTTCCATATTCGGAGCCACAGTCACAACCTTTATCATTCCGCCGGAAGCTTCCTGACATTCCCGGAAAAATCTGATGTCCGGTTTGCGGATATATTCCTCTACATGTGCCCCCTTTTTCGCAGGATCCAAAAACGGTCCCTCCATGTTCAGGCCCACGATCCTGGCACAGCTGTCATCCTGCTCCACTTCTGTCGCGGAAGCAAAAATCCGGATCAGCTGTTCCATCGGAAGTGTCATTGATGTAGGACAATAGGAAGTAATTCCATGTGCTTTCTCATACTTGAGGATTTTTTTAAGGCCGGTGGCATCTGCATCTGAAAAATCATGTCCCACAGCACCATGGCTGTGAATATCCACAAGTCCCGGCAGAACCTTCAGGCCCGAAGCGTCAATTTCTTCTTTATCAGATACTTCCTCCTCACTGGAAACAATTCTGCCATTTTCCACATAAAGATCCATCTTCCGGTAACTGCCGTCTTCCTGAAAAACATTTCCATTTCGAATAATCATAGTTTTTTCCCTCTCCATTGTTTTTTATAAAAGTCCTTTTCACTGATCAGACTCCATATTTCCCCTTTTATCACTTTTCTTTCTGATTGTTCATTATAGCACATTTTTATCTTAAAATCTGTCATACAGAAAAAAACTGATATTTTCCTCCGGCAATTTCGTACCAGATATGGAAAATATCAGTTTTCAGTAATTGAAATTTATAAGGTTTTTGAAAGGAACTCACGAAGTCTCTTGTTCTTTGGATTGGCAAAAAATTCCTTCGGGGAATTCTCCTCCTGGATCTTTCCCTCATCAATGAAAAGAACTCTGGTTGCAACCTCGCGGGCAAATCCCATCTCATGAGTTACCACAACCATGGTCATACCGGATTTTGCAAGCTCCTTCATCAGTTCCAGAACCTCTCCGACCATCTCCGGATCAAGTGCGGATGTAGGCTCATCAAACAGCATCACATCCGGGTTCATGGCAAGGGATCTTGCAATGGCGATACGCTGCTTCTGTCCACCGGAAAGCATGTCCGGATAAGAATCTGCCTTGTCCGGAAGTCCGACACGCTTGAGAAGCTCCAGAGCTTTTTTCTCTGCTTCTTCTTTGCTCATCAGCTTCAAAGTTACCGGTGCCAGCATGATATTCTCTTTTACGGTTTTATGCGGAAAGAGATTAAACTGCTGGAATACCATTCCGATCTTCTGTCGGTGACGGTTGATATCTACCTTCGGATCTGTGATATCAGTTCCCTCAAAAAGGATTTTTCCCCCGGTTGGCTCCTCAAGAAGATTCAGCGAACGGAGAAATGTGGATTTACCACAGCCGGACGGTCCGATGATGGCTACTACTTCACCGCGACGGATCTGTGTGGTGATCCCGTTAAGGACCTGATTGCTGCCGTAGGCCTTCTGAAGTCCCTGCACGTCAAGAAGTACCTCATTACTTACGCTCATTGTTTCTCAGCCTCCTCTCAAGTCTTCCTACAAGGTATGTAAGGAAACAAACGATCACAAGATAAATTGCCGCTACTGCAAGCAGCGGGAACAGGGCACTGTAGGTCTGGCTTCGGATGATATCTCCGCCACGGGTCAGATCTGTAAGACCGATGTAACCACTGATGGAGGTCTCCTTCAGAAGTACGATCATCTCATTTCCAAGTGCCGGAAGGATATTCTTTACGGCCTGTGGAAGAATGATCTTGGTCATAGTCTGTGTATAGTTAAGTCCAAGGCTTCGTCCTGCCTCAAACTGTCCCTGATCAATGGACATGATACCGGAACGGACGATCTCTGCCACATATGCTGCGGAGTTCATTCCAAACGCAATGATGGCAACGATCACTTTACCCGGATCTACGGTAGCAAAAATAACATAGTAAACGATCAGCAGCTGTACCATGGTTGGTGTTCCACGGATCACAGTCAGGTAAACTCTGCAGATCACATTAAGGATCTTAAGTTTCCCCGTCTTATCATGTGTGGAACGGACAATGGCAATAAGAAATCCCAGAAAAACGCCAAGCAGCACCGCAAAGAATGTAATAATGATGGTGTTTTTCAGACCGGATACAATAAACTGCCAGCGGCTGTCGTCCAGAAAATTAAACTGAAACTGTTCAATAAGACTCAAAATTTCCACCCTTTCCAAAACTACAGGTTCCGAAATCCGGAAAAGTCCCCCGGATATCCGGAACCTGCGTGTAATTTTTGTAATTTTTCGTCAAGCGGATATTCGCGATCCGCATTCGCTACTTGCTCATAACTCAGTAAACTGCCAAGCAATTTATTGAGTTAATTTATTTCTGTACGATGATAACCTGCTCTGCGGTTGTATATGGATCTGTGAAATCAATGCTCTTCTTACGATCCTCTGTTACAGTCATTCCTGCTGCGCCAAAGTCAGCTTTTCCGGATTTTACTGCATTTACGATGGCATCAAATTCCATATCCTCAACCTTCAGATCGTATCCAAGCTTATCACAGATTGCCTGTGCGATATCAACGTCGATACCTACGATATTATCTCCGTCATAATATTCATATGGCTGGAATGTTGCGTTCGTTGCCATGGTCAGAGTTCCCTTGGAATGATCTGCATCCTTCGGAGTCTCATATGGAGTCTTGCCTGCATCATCACCGATGTAGTTGTCTCTGATGGAATCCAGTGTTCCGTCATCCTTAAGCTCTTTCAGTGCGTCGTTGAATTCTTTGGTAAGATCTGTGTTGTCCTTGGAAATACAGATCGCATACTCCTCTTTATCAAATACGTTATCGATAAGCTTAAGGTCATCATTCTTATCAACGAACTTCTTGGCCGGCTCGCTGTCGATAACCACGCAGTCGATCTTGCCCTGTTTCAGAGCCATTACTGCATCGTTACCTTTATTATATCTCTCTACTGTTGCATCTTTGATATCTGTAGCGATGGTGTCACCGGTAGTTCCAAGCTGAACACCGATCTTCTTTCCGGTAAGATCATCTGCGCTCTTGATCTCATCTGCTGCAAAAACAGCGGATGTCATGGATACTGTCATAGCTGCCGCAAGTGCAAGTGCCATAAATTTTCTCTTCATTTTTTCTTCCTCCTGAATTCTCTTGTACATCGCGAAAGGGGCTGCTTCTTTCTCTTAATGCAGCAGCGCATTTCGCGATGTACAGCATAATTATGCATCTCCGTGCATATTGCTTTGTTTTATGATACCATGTTTCTGACAAAATGCAAGCACATAAAATCCATAAATCCGAAATTCCCCTTCTATTTTATGGGAATTCCATGGGGAAAATTCACTTTTCGATAACAATTATCCAGTATACTATACTATCAGAGACAGCAACTGGAAAAAACTGGCGTGTTTTTTCCATGCGGGTCTTGTGCTCCAACAGAAAAACCAAGTATAATATTCAGAAACAAGAGGAGGTTATCATTATGAAATTCACGAAAATGCACGGCATTGGAAACGATTATGTATATGTAAACTGTTTTGAGGAGACTGTCAAAGATCCTGCCGCAGTGGCGAAATTTGTCAGCGACCGCCACTTTGGCATCGGTTCCGACGGTCTGATCCTGATCCGCCCGTCTGAGATCGCAGACTGTGAGATGGATATGTACAACCTGGACGGATCCCAGGGCGCCATGTGCGGAAATGGTATCCGCTGCGTTGCCAAATATGTCTACGACCACGGCATTGTAGACAAAACATCTTTAAGCATTGCCACAAGAAGCGGTATTAAATATGTAGATCTTACGATCCGCGATGGCAAGACTTCCATGGTAAAAGTCAACATGGGCTCCCCGATCCTCACTGCAAAAGAGATCCCGGTGGTTGCCGAAACCGAGCAGGTGATCAACGCTCCCATCACCGTTGACGGAAAAGAGTATCATATGACTGCAGTTTCCATGGGCAATCCTCACGCCATCATCTACGTAGATGATGTGGACAGCCTTGACCTGGAAAAAATCGGCCCGTCCTTTGAGAATCACGTTTGCTTCCCTGACAGGGTCAACACCGAGTTTGTTCAGGTGATCGACCGCCACACCGTTAAGATGCGTGTCTGGGAGCGCGGCTCCGGAGAGACTCTCGCCTGCGGCACCGGCGCCTGTGCAGTCACAGTCGCTTCCATCCTCAACGATAAAGTTGACGGCAGCAAACCGGTAACCATACAGCTCCTTGGCGGAGACTTAAATATCTCCTGGGAAAGAGACGAAAATCTCATCTACATGACCGGTCCGGCAACTACGGTGTTTGATGGGGAGATTGATCTTGGGTTTTTAGGTGAATAAATGGAAATGGAGGGAGCTTTTTGTAGCTCCCTCCTGACATATTATACCTCTGTTATATTTCTGTATCTCCCCCTGCAAAGCGTCTCAGTTCTCCGGACATTTTGCGGTAGATATCTTTGTAGTGTGACTTGGGGGATACCTGTTTAATATTTAATTCGCCGCTTTTCTCATTGAATATTGCACCCAGGCGGTACCGGTTCCTGTACATGAGCAAGCCATTCGCCTCTTCCAGAATCTGTTTTGCAAGCAGTGAATCTGTTCTTCTGCAGAAAATTACAAATGTAAAGTATATTGGCTGTTTTTCCTCTTCTTTTCCAATATTTTCCTTCCAGAATTCCCCGAAAAAATCATTCAGCTGTTTTGTATGCTCGTCTTTCAAGGTTTCTGTTTCGATCACGGACAATATATGGACTTCTGAGGCCTCCGCTTTTTTATAAAAAACAGCATTTCCCTGATCTGAAAAATCGAATTCCCGCTCTTTTTCATAGCCATCCGCTACACAGGATTTCTTTATATTTTCTTTTACATGGTCATCTTCTTCATATGGATATATACTTGCACAGGTCCGTGGTAAAACCTTCAGCTCATTCGGCCAGACATAATAATGATCCTGACCCACAAAACTGAATGGCTTCCAGACTTTATCCCTGCCTGCGTAATATCGGAAACTTCGGTGATAGGTCATCATATAATAACTCCATGTAACTACATAGCCAATCAAAATCACCAAAAAAGAGACACAGGAAATACGTAAAAAGCTGCACATATACACAGCTACAATTTCAAAATCGCTGAACACAAACCGCTGTGACAATATAAATGCAATTTTGGACATAATTGCAAGTACCAGCGTAACCGCCTGCCAGAAAAAAATTCCTCTCTGATATGCGGCCCATTTGGATTTCTGAGATTTTTCCCGCATAAATCCCATTGCATACAAAGGATTCTCTTCCCCAAAACGGTTTGCAAATGGTTCAAATCTGAGATATCCAAACTTTCGAACAGCAATTACATACCCTACTACAGTTGCCATAAGCTGTTTTGTAGTATCATTGCCCAATTTCATAAAAAGAAATACATCATCCATAAGATATGCAATAACGAGTATTGCTATTAATGTTGGAATATTTATGTACTCAATAGAAAACATAGTAATCCCCCACGATATTTCTGATCAGGCAAACGGTAGTAATCTACATTCACTGCTTGCCATCACCCGTTTCGTTTTCAATTTCTTCTTCCTTTTCCTCCACCACCTCAACTATATCCAACAACTCCCTACGCATCCGAACATATTTAGATTTCTGTTTGGAATGGAGAAATGGCGGCATGAGCTTTACCTTCTGCTCTTCCATGCCCCAGCTTATATCTTTCACATCAAACCAGAAGACACCGTATATTTCTTTCATTCCAGGATCTTGTTCCTGCTTGCTTCGCCTGAACTTTCGAAGTGTTTTTCTTATTTGATAGATATCTTTATTCGTTATCATCGAAGTTTCTGCAAAAGCAAGGATGTTCAGATTTTTTCCTTCTGGTTTTTCATAAAAATCCCAGAACTTCCGGTCTTCTTTATCCCAGTATATCTTTTTGGATGTTGGTGCAGCATTTCTTTCAAAGTCAGATAATATGGATTGTCTTACTTTTTCTGGTTTGTATATATCTCGGTAGCTTCTTTTATAGATTCTTGCGTACCTTGCATATTTTGTATAGATTACGCTATAATAAATATCCACCGATACCCATCCTATGATAATCATAATAAAGTATACAAACATAGTATTTTCCGCTTGGTGTCTGACTTACTGTTACAGATTTCAGGCTGTATTCCTCTGGAATAATCCTGTGCTGTTTTAAGTGGACTTGTCCAATCTTAGGCAATTTCAAACATCCATTGGATATCGTTATGTTCCCATTGATGCAAACCGTAGAATAGCTGTTTTTATTCCGCTTCTTTGATTTGAACCGTGGAAAACCTGTTTTCGGCTGTTTGAAAAAGTTCTGAAATGCCGTATCAAGGTGCCTGAGCGATTGTTGTAATGCGATACTATCTACTTTCTTTAAAAATCCGTATTCTTCCGTTTTCTTCATTGCAGCCATTTCTTTTGCACAAATAGTATATATTACATTGGTCTTATTCTCCTCATACTGCCTGATTTTTCTATCAAGCCAATGATTATATACCATTCTCACACATCCAAAAGTCTTAGCAAACAAAATCTTCTGCTCATCATTGGGATATATTCTGAATTTATATGCGCTGTTTGCCACCATGCCACTTCCTTTTCCTAGAAAAATCATCTACGATACTCGACCACAAGCACAAGATGATAGTATAGTAAGAATGCTAAATGTGTGTTATTATTTAAATTTATTGTATTTTAATTTTTATTATTTGACTAAATATACTATACTATGATTAGGATACTCTATCAAGTAGGTAACAGACGCAATTCATCTCCCACCTTAGATGTTGGAGTCTTCTTGCTAGAAGAGGATAAAAAAGGGAAAACCCCCTCTGTAAGAAATACTGCCATTTCCTCAGAAAAGATTTTCCCGGTTATAGTTCATCTGTCTTAATTGTTGTGTCCCGGATACTTATCCCATATCTGTGTAATTGTTTTCCTGAAGCAGGATATTGTATCTATATTTTTTATTATACACATAATTATTTCCGAACACAATGTTTATTTATTTTATTTTTCAGATAAATACCAGAACCCTCTCCACAATAAACACCGCAGCACATGCCAGCAGCGCTACTGTGATCAAACTTTTCTCTTTATATGCCGCAATAAGCGCTACAAAAAATCCAGCGGCGCCGGAGATGATGCTGTCTGTGGCTTTCAGGATGGCCGGGAAGGTCATGGCTGCGAGACAGGCGTATGGCACGTAGTACAGAAAGGACTTGATAAACGGGCTTTTGATCTCGTTTTTTGCAAGAGCGAGGGGCAGCATACGGATGAGATAGGTGACTGCTGCCATCACCAGGATATAGAGATATACATTATGACTCATGAGATGCTTCCTCCTTCTCTTCCACCGGACAGAAATAAGCTGCCAGGCCTGCTACCAGAAGTGTTGTGATAATGATCATAAATCCGGATGATACCTGTTTTAATACCGGTGTCACCGCAAAAATGGTGCTGACTGCCATGGATGCCACAACCACTCCAAGAACCGGTCTGCTCTTTTTGGACGGCGGGATGATGATGGCCAGGAACATTCCGTAAATGGCAACACTTAAGGCACTGAGCATAAAATCCGGAAGAAGGCTTCCGGAAATACCGCCTACCAGAGTTCCCAGAGTCCATCCGGGGATCGCCACACACATGGCTCCATAATTGTAAAATACGCTGACTTTTCCCTCCTGGGCCGCACTGATCCCGAAGATCTCATCGGTGATACCAAAGGCGGCGATATACTTCAGGATGCCGGATTCCTCACGCCGGAATTTCTGGGACAGGGAAAAAGACATCAGGCAGTATCTTAAGTTGATGATCAGCTGAGTCATTGCCATCTCCCACATGGAACCTCCCGCAAAAATAATGTCCAGTCCCGCAAACTGACCGGCCGATGTCAGGTTAGTCAGTGAGATCAGAACTGCCTGCCAGATACTTAAGCCTCCGGCAACGGCCATCATGCCAAAGGTGAACGACACCGCGAAATATCCCAGTCCAATGGGCACGCCATCTTTCATACCTTTTCTGAAACTTTCTCTTTTCATCGATTTCCTCCATTGTATGTATGTTAGCCAGGCACATAAGATCCTCTCCTGTCATGAACCCGGTTGCACACGTAAATAAGAGCGTGCCTGGAAACTTTTTTCGCTTCCTGACACGCTCTTTCATTGTAGCATTGACATATCAAAACTTCAATACTTCACAGCAAACACACCTGTGCTTTTTCTTTGATTTTATGCTTTTTCTACGATTTTATAGTAAGATCTGGCTGTCATGGAGTAGATCAGTCCATAGACCAGCGCAAAAGCCAGAACCGTTCCTGCCGTACAGCCCACGTACAGTTTTGTATTGGCCATTCCAAACAGCAGCAGAAGCCGGCGGATCAGCGGAAATGCCATGGAAATATGAACCATCGCCATCACAAGCGGGATAAAAAATACCAGAAGGATCTGTCTGCGGATGGCACCTTTTACCTCTCTGCGGCTCATGCCCACTTTCTGCATAATCTGGAACCTTCCCTGATCTTCGTAGCCTTCGGAGATCTGTTTATAATAAATGATCATCGCCGTTCCCATAAGGAACAGTGCTCCCAGAAAGATTCCAATAAACAGGATACTTCCATTATCCACATAATAAGTTTCATACTCACTCTGGCGGACACCACCGATCACGATGGTATTCTCAGAAAAACCATCACTGTGGCAGTAATCTTTCAGTGCCTGATAAACAGCCTGGCCATACCGGATCTTTTCCTCACTGCTGCCACGGATATCTACACCAAGATGAACTGTGAGATCTTTTCCCGCCTCGTAGGCATCAAGTCCTTCGTACATCTTTGTCCGGAGCCCGTCAATATACTCAAAGTCCGAATCCGTTACAACAATTGCCGCCATATTGGAAACCAGATTGGTCATCGCACTTAAAGGTGCTTTTTCCAGCCATTTCTTTACTGCAAAATCCCAGTCATCAATTTTTAATGTGTCTGTTTCCCTTTCAGATGGATACCAGGCAAAGATCTCGCCGTCGTGGAGATCTGTTTTTTCCCCCGTAAGTTTCTCATACTCAGACTGGCGGATCGTATACAGATCTACGGAATTCCCATCTTCCGAGTAACTGTAGGCCTGTCCGATCATAATGCCGTTTTTTCCCTGCTTGCAGCCGATCTCGAGATACGTTTCAGTCACTGTTTTTTCTGCCGGCACCTGATAATCTTCGATTGCCTGTGCAAAAACCTTCTGAAACTGTTCACTCTGTTCCTGGCTGATACCGGAGATTTGGGCATCCGTATCAAAAGGATACCGGTTCACCATAATGTCCCCCATTCCAAAATACAGGGACACAGTCATGGAAAGGAGCAAGAGTACGCCAGTACTTAAGATACAGATACTTGCCAGGCCTGCCGCATTCTGTTTCATACGGTAGATCATGCCGGAAACACTGATAAAGTTTCTGGTTTTATAGTAGAATTTTTTGTTCTTTCGAAGCAGTTTCAGAATCACAATACTTCCTGCTGTAAAAAGAAGATACGTTCCTGCCATGACCAGGATTACCGCCAGAAGAAAAATAAAAATCGCCTGGATCGGAGATTCCGTGGTTACTGCCAGATAATATCCCACGCCAAGACAGATCACACCCAGAAATGCCATGAGCCATTTTGCCCGGGGCTCCCTCTCTCCTGTGTTTCCGCCTTTCAGAAGTTCTACCGGATTATTCATTCTTACTCTGGTAAGATTCAGTGCCAGAATCACAAGAAAAATCCCTCCAAATCCTGCGATACAAAACAGGATTCCAGTAATGGAAACATAAAATCCCAACACCGCCGGAACATGAAGAAAACGGAAAAGCAAAAGCAGGGAAAGCTTGCTTCCAAGGATTCCAAACCCGATACCTGCTGCCAGAGAAAGCAGAGACGTCATGATCGTTTCCAGAAACATCACTTTTCCGATATGGCCTTTTTCCAGGCCCAGAATGTTATAAAGTCCAATCTCTTTCTGGCGCCGTTTCATAAGAAAACTGTTGCTGTAGATCAGAAAGATGACACAGAAAATTCCAACAACCACTTCACCGGTTCCCACGATCAGCCGCACTTCTGATGCCTGGGGCACTGCTTTCTCCAATGTGGGACAGTCCCGCAGAAATTCCATCATATACATCATGGCAATACAGAAAATGCAGGTAAGCATATAGGGAATATAGGTGCTCCGGTTGTTGCGGATGTTCTGTACTGCCAGTTTTCCAAACAGTCCTCTACGCATGGCTCTCACCGCCTGTCGTAAGGATCGTCAGGGTATCTGCGATCATCTGGTACATTTCCTGTCTCGTTTTTGTGCCACGGTAGATCTGGTGGAACACCTGTCCGTCCTTGATAAAAAGAACTCTGGATGCATGGCTGGCTGCCTGTGCACTGTGGGTTACCATGAGAATGGTCTGGCCTTCCTGATTCACTTCATTGAACATGGAAAGAAGATCGGACGCCGCACGGGAGTCCAGCGCTCCGGTTGGTTCGTCCGCAAGGATCAGCCTGGGATCTGTGATCAGCGCTCTTGCAACTGCCGCCCTCTGTTTCTGTCCGCCGGAAACCTCGTAGGGAAATTTTTCCAGAAGCTGGTCAATGTGAAGGGCTTTTGCAATGGGGCGGATCTTCTGTTCCATCTCCTGATAATCTTCGCCTGCCAGCACAAGGGGAAGATAGATGTTATCCCGGAGACTGAAGGTGTCCAGAAGGTTAAAATCCTGGAATACGAAGCCTAAGTTTTTCCGACGAAATGCGGAAATCTCTTTTTCTGTCAGGTGGGTGATGCTTTTTCCTTCCAGAAGTACTTCACCGGATGTTGGGCGATCCAGGGCTGCCAGAATGTTCAGAAGCGTTGTTTTTCCGGAACCGGACTCTCCCATGATCGCCACATATTCTCCCTCTTCCACTGAAAAAGTCACATTGGAAAGTGCCTGTACTTTGTTTCCGCCGAAGCGGGTGCTGTATATCTTTTTTACATTTGTTACTTCCAGTAATGCCATATGCCAATTCCTTTCTTATCTGTGTTTGCAGCGTTCCAGGGAATTCGTGCATCACATTCTATAGCAGTCCCAGGAATCAATGCATCAAAAGAAAGTTGTTCAGAGCATGACGTGCTGAACTTGATGCAGGAATTTATGGAAATACTATAAGTGACTGAATCCGATGCAGGAATTACCTGTGTCGCTATATTATGTTTTCAGTATAAGAAAATTCTCCGGCGGCTGCCATCGAAGTGGCTTACATTTTGCGGGGGAAGCTTACATTTATGTAAGGTTGGCTTCTGCAAAAAAATTTCAATACATATCCAGCTCTTTTTTCCACAGGCTCAGCCGGACTTCCGTGCCTTTATCCACCTGGGAATCCACAGTGATCTCATGGCCCAGCTTTTTCAGGATCTTCCGGCTTAAATACAGGCCGATCCCGGTGGCCCGGTTGTCCTCCCGGCCGTTAACTCCTGTGTAGCCTTTTTCGAAGATCCGTGGAAGGTCTTCTGCCTGGATTCCGATGCCGGTGTCTGCGATGACAAGGATTGCCGGTGCTGTATTCGATGTCCGGTTTCCACGCTCATCCTCCAGCCAGATTTCAATGCCGCCCGTTCTTGTATATTTCAGCGCATTGGAAAGAATCTGCCCGATGACAAAACCAAGCCATTTTTCATCGGTGAGAACGGTCGCATCTGTCCCCTCATAGGACAACGAGAGTTTTTTTGCCACAAAGATCCCTGCATATTTATGGATCTGTTCCCGGATGATCCGATCCAGAGAAGACCGGGCAAGCTTCAGGTCTGCGGACATGTCTTCTGTTCGAAGGTAGCCCAGCACCATCTCTACATACTGTTCAATGCGAAAAAGCTGTGCCAGGGATTCCCGGTTCCGCTCCGGTTCCTCCTGAAGCAGCAGACGCAGGGCAAAGATCGGCGTCTTAATCTGATGTGCCCACATGGTATAGTAATCCGTCATCTCTTCCAGGGAACGATGCCGGTCTGTCTCCACCTCCATCCGCATGCCGTCCAGCTTGCGGATGATCTCCCGGTAAAGAAGTTCCACCTCATCGGTGGTCGCGTCCAGACGATCCAGATTGATCTCCGGAGCTTTTTCCACCAGGCAGAGCGCCTGAGCCTTCTGCCGGTAGCGGACATACCCATATAAAAAAGCGGCAGCTCCTGCTCCAAGCCACAGAACTGCCATATAGATCACTGCCTCAGCGGGAAGCTGGTACAGGCAGACCACTGCTGCCGATGCAGCCACCGCAAAAACAAAGGCAATGAGAAAAATTTTTGTCTGTTTCAAATATGCGCGTAATAATTCCATAAAAACCTCACACCATGTAGCCCAAACCTTTTCGCGTGATAATAAAATCCACAAGGCCTGCTGCCTCCAGTTTTTTACGAAGGCGTGTAATGTTTACGGTCAGGGTGTTGTCGTCCACAAAACTGTCACTTTCCCACAGTTTCGTCATAATGGCATCTCTGGATACCGGTCTGCCTGCCTGGGAAAAAAGCAACTCCAGAATACGCAGTTCATTTCTGGTCAGTTCCAGCTCCACCCCGTTCCAGGTCAGCGTAGCCCCGGAAAGGTTGAGCACTGCTCCTTTATGTTCCAGTACATTTCCCGGATTTCCAAAGGAATAGGTCCTGCGGAGGATTGCCTGAATCTTGGCTACCAGTACATCCATGTCAAAAGGCTTGGCGATAAAATCATCTGCTCCACGGCTCATGGCCATGACCATGTTCATATTGTCGGCTGCGGAGGAGATAAAGATCACCGGCACCTGGGAAACTTTTCGGATTTCCTCACACCAGTGGAAGCCGTTATAAAAGGGAAGTTTCAGATCCAGAAGAACAAGCTGAGGATCTTTCCCCGCAAATTCCTGCAGTACATTGGAAAAATCCTCAGCCAGAAAAACTTCATATCCCCAGGAACTGAGATGTTTTTTCAGAAGATTCGCGATTGTTTCGTCATCTTCTACAATAAAAATACGATACTTCATTCCTGTTCGTCCTTTTTATGTTTACGCTTCTTCCGCTCCATCCGGATCTACCAGGCGGTTCAGAACCTTGAAGCCATTGTTACGGAGAACACTCTCTGCAACAAGAAGATCCTCACAGTGCATGATCGCTACCGGGACTTTCAGGCCTCTGTGGAAGAAGGTGTAGATGTAGTGAAGGTTTACGTTGCTGTCGCCCATGACACTTAAAAGTTTGTCCAGGCCGCCGATCTCATCCTGAAGATCCACCAGGATGGCCTGAGTGATACGGGTCATGTATCCGTTTTCAGCCATGATCTGATCTGCTTTTTCCGGATCATCGCATACCATACGGAAGTTTGCGAATTCCGGTGCGTCGAAGCAGCCGAAGCCGTAGATGTCGATCTGATTCTCTGCAAGAATCTTTGTAACTTTCTGAAGACTCCCTGGGGTGTTTTCTACGAAGACGATGTTCTGTTTTACCATGATGTGTTTCCTCTTTTCTTTTTATTCTTTTCCTATTTTTTTATTTTAGCATGAAATTTGCGGGAAGTGAATCCCTTCCCAGGGTGGAGCATTTCGCATGTGACGGATTCCCTTCCGGGATGGAGCATTTCCACATACGGTGGATTCCCTTTCCAGCGGGAGTATTTTGCATGCGGCAGATATATCGCCTTCCGGCGGGAGCATTTTGCATGCGGCAGGTATATCTCCTTCCGGCGGGAGCATTTCGCATGCGGCAGTTGCGAGGAGGGGAAGCATTCATAGTTGCGAAGGCCATGCTCCCCTCCTCGCGCTCCACCCCTCCCGGCCACGCCGCTGTTCTGCGCTGTGGAATGTGTTGCTTTGCTGGTGAGGTGATGTATTCTACGGTGTTGGTTGTTGTAGGTTGTGCCGATATGAGTGGATGTTCTACTGTTATCTCATTACTGACAAATACTAATACAATATCCCATAATTTAAGCATCCATATTACATCATATCCCCCATTATAATGACACACTTAATCATATTCACAAACACTCTTCTACCAAAAACACAGGGAACAGGCCCGCTACGCGGGCCGCTTTCCCGTCCCGTCCGCCCTCATCCATCGGCTCAGCCTGACGGCTTCGACACCGTCGAATCCATCGCCCCATCAAAAAGCGTCACACACACCACAACGTACGCTCCAAAAATGCGTGCCCAGAAAGGGGGAGCGCGAGGGGGAAATACGCGGGCTTCGCAACTCCGAGCGCTTTCCCCCTCGCAAATTTCCGCCGGGAAACAATTCCCGGATTTCCCCCGCTGTATCACAGCGATACGTTTGCATTCATACATTAAAGCGTAACGCTTTTAATCACTAAATTTTGAATATAAGTATACCATCCTGATAAGAAATGTCAACCACCTTTTCCAAAACAAAAATCCCCAACATAAAAAACAAAAATAATATATAAAAAAGCCGGACACACATCCAACAGACATGCGTCCAGCTATACATTTTTTACTTGCAGTTATTTTGAAAGAGCTCAATCCAGTTCTTCATCCACATACTTCTGTATATTAGAAGCATTCACATACTTCTTAACCTGCGCTCCGTCAGTGATCACAAGTGTAGGCGCCTGACGGATCCCGTACTGCTTAACAAGTTCGGGATTCTGCTCGGCATCGATGATCTCCAGTTCCTCACCTTCCAGCATTTTCTTTGCCATACGGCAGTTTGGACAGGTGCTGGTCGTGAAGAGATATTTGTGCGATGCCACCGGCTGGATCTCAACCTCGTCGCCTTTCATGGTCATCATGCTGGTGTGTACCTTTTTCAACTGGGAGTGGGTAATATCATAGAGGGTACGGTTCTTGTACTCCTGTGTCTTACCATCATTCCAGTTCTGTACCGGACGGTAGTAGCCGGTGATACGGCTGTAAACTTCAGCCTTCTTTCCACATTTCGGACAGGTGAAATGCTCTCCGCTGATGTAGCCATGCTCCTGACATACGGAATAGGTCGGAGAAATGGTGTAATACGGCAGGCGATAATTCTCTGCGATCTTACGTACCAGAGACGCTGCTGCCTTCCAGTCCGGAAGTTTCTCTCCCAGGAATGCGTGGAATACAGTTCCGGATGTATACAGAGTCTGCAGATCATCCTGTATATCCAGTGCGTCAAAAATATCAGCGGTATAATCAACCGGCAGATGGGAGCTGTTTGTGTAATACGGAGTATCGCCCTCTTTTCCTGCTGTCTTGATATCCGGATAACGGCTTCTGTCGTGTTTGGCAAGGCGGTATGCGGTGGATTCCGCCGGTGTTGCCTCCAGATTGAAAAGCTCTCCCGGATACTGCTCCTGATAGTCAGAAAGACGGTTTCTCATATGCTCCAGAACCTCTTTCGTAAACTTCTGGGTCTCCGGATCTGTCATGTCTTTTTTCAGCCAGCATGCATTTAAGCCCGCTTCGTTCATTCCCACAAGACCGATGGTGGAAAAATGATTCTCAAAACTTCCAAGATATCTCTTGGTATACGGATACAGTCCCTCATCCAGAAGTCTGCTGATCACATCTCTCTTGATGTGAAGAGATCTCGCGGAGATATCCATCATGTGATCCAGGCGCTGATAAAATTCCTTCGGTGTTCTGGAAAGATATGCGATACGTGGCATATTGATAGTTACAACACCTACAGAACCTGTACTCTCACCGGAACCGAAGAAACCGCCGCTCTTTTTGCGGAGCTCACGGAGATCCAGGCGGAGACGGCAGCACATGCTGCGGATGTCGCTCGGTTTCATATCACTGTTGATGTAGTTGGAAAAATACGGAGTACCGTACTTGGAAGTCATCTCAAAGAGAAGTCTGTTATTCTCGGTATCAGACCAGTCAAATTCCTTTGTGATGGAATAAGTCGGGATCGGATACTGGAATCCACGTCCGTTGGCATCTCCCTCGATCATGGTCTCGATAAATGCCTTATTGACCATATCCATCTCTTTCTTGCAGTCTTTATACTTGAAGTCCATATCCTTGCCGCCTACGATGGCAGGAAGTTCTGCAAGGTCATCCGGAACAGTCCAGTCCAGTGTAATATTGGAAAACGGTGCCTGGGTTCCCCAGCGGCTTGGTGTGTTCACCCCATATACAAAAGACTCAATGCATTTCTTCACTTCCGGATAAGAAAGGTTGTCCACCTTTACAAAAGGAGCCAGATAGGTATCAAAGGATGAAAATGCCTGTGCGCCCGCCCACTCGTTCTGCATGATACCCAGGAAATTAACCATCTGGTTGCAGAGTACACTTAAATGCTTTGCAGGTGCAGAAGTGATCTTACCCTCAATACCACCAAGTCCCTCTCGGATCAGCTGCTTCAGGGACCAGCCTGCACAGTAACCGGTCAGCATGGACAGATCGTGGATATGGATATCCGCATTTCTGTGTGCCTCCGCGATCTCATTGTCATAGATCTCAGACAGCCAGTAATTGGCAGTAACAGCTCCGGAGTTGCTTAAGATCAGTCCTCCTACAGAATAGGTTACTGTTGAGTTCTCTTTTACACGCCAGTCCTCAACCTTTACATAGCTGTTTACGATTTCTTTATAGTCAAGGATGGTAGATTTCATATTGCGGATCTTCTCACGCTGCTTGCGATAAAGGATATACGCCTTGGCAACATCGGAATATCCTGCCTGGATCAGTACGTTCTCCACACTGTCCTGGATATCCTCCACAGAGATCCGGTTGTTCTCGATCTTATTCTGAAAATCCGCAGTAACACGAAGTCCCAGAAGGTCGATCATATCCGGACTGTAATTCTTGCCCTTGGCATCAAACGCCTTATCAATGGCTGCGGTGATCTTCCCCATTTTAAATTCGTCTAATTCACCGTCTCTTTTTACTACCTGAAACATAAGAAAATGCCTCCCTCATGCATGTATTTATAAAGCGGACTCTCTTATTCCGCCTCACTTACCTGCCCATGAACATACCCCGTTTCACGATCTATGTTCAAAGCGCTGTAGGCTTATTGTATCAGACACACTCCTTTGCGTCAACACAAAAAGCACCATATATAGTGTCCATTTTGTTCACGGTACTATATATGGTACTGAGTAGTTTTTTTAACATTATGTAACTTTCGGATAGATTTCCCGCGGAACCCTTGCTTTTACAGCAATTCCGCCTTCTGTATACTCTTCCGAAAGAAGCTGTCCATACTCACGGATCAGCTGGATCTGACCGGCCTCCGAATACGGAAAAAGCCGCTCCATATAAATCTGGCCTTCTGCAAGGATCTCAGAGAGCAGTTCCTTAAATTCTTCAAGTCCTTCTCCTGTCCGTGCGGAAATCTTCAGCGTATGATCTGCACGGAGATCCCGGAGACTTTCCCCGGAAACACGGTCCTGCTTGTTAAAAAGTGTGATCGTCTTTTTCCCAAGGGCGCCCAGCTCTTTCAGGGTCTCATATACGATATGCATCTGCATCTCCGCCTGGGGATTGGACTCATCTACCACATGAATGATGTAGTCCGCATATTTGGCTTCTTCCAGGGTACTCTTGAAGGCTTCTACCAGATTGTGGGGAAGCTTCCGGATAAATCCTACAGTATCCGTAAGAAGAAGCTGCTGTCCGTCATCCAGTGTCAGAAGACGTGTGGTCGGGTCCAGCGTGGCAAAAAGCTTATCCTCCGAAAGCACCGACGCACCGGTCAGTGTATTCAGAAGCGTGGATTTTCCCGCATTGGTGTAGCCGACAATAGCCGCAGTCTTCAGATTTCCTGCCGCTCTTCTGGAACGGAGCAGTTCCCTGTGCTTTTCCACCTGGGAAAGTTCCTGCTTCAGTGCGGAGATCCGGTTTCGGATCAGACGGCGGTCTGTCTCCAGTTTCTTCTCACCGGGACCTCTGGTACCGATTCCTCCTCCAAGCCTTGAGAGAGAAGAACGAAGTCCCACAAGACGTGCAGAACGGTAACGGAGCTGTGCAAGCTCTACCTGGATCTTACCTTCGCTTGTCACGGCACGCTTCGCAAAAATGTCAAGAATCAGCAAGGTACGGTCCATAACCTTGCATTCCAGTTCCCGCTCCAGATTGTTCATCTGAGCAGGAGAAAGCTCATCGTCACAGATCACACCGTTGGCATTCAGGGCATAGAGAAGGCCTTTTACCTCCTCGATCTTGCCTTTTCCGATATAGGTGCCAGGATGTATTGCCTCGCGGTTCTGGATGATCCTGCCAGCAACGTATGCACCTGCTGTAGCCGCAAGCTCTCCAAGCTCATCCAGGGATTCTTCCATGTCATCCCCCAGATTTGCCTGAACCCCGATCAGGATGACCCGGTCCTGTATTTCCTCAAAATATTCCATATCAGCCCTCCGAAGACGTTCTGGTTTTCAGGAAAGCCAGCTCTTTTTTGGCAGCGGAATCTTCCGGGAACATATCAACATATTCCTGTGCCTTGGTCAGTGCGGTGGCAAAATCCAGTTTTTTCTCATAGGCTACGATCTCGTTGAACAGAAGGCTCTGCATCTCGTCTGTGGTAGCAGTCGGGAGACCTTTTGTAATATTATCAAGAGCAGAATCATAATCCCCATTCCGGATATCACACAGTGCCAGGCCGTTATATCCCTTGGCGGAATCTCCCACTGCGGAAATATACTGTTTATACATTGCCTGGGCATTTTCCACATCATCCTGAGCCAGATATACCATTCCCAGGAGAAGAAGAGCTTCCGTATTATCCTTCTTGGTTGCTTCCAGGAGCTCTTTTTTTGCATTGCTGTAATCTTCCATATAATAGTAAACGCGGCCTCTGTCACAGTGATCCTGCGCGTCCTTGGCCTCAGAAGAAAGGGCAGCCTCCAGATATCTGGTTCCGTCTGCTTCCATATCTTTATCCAGATACGCTTCATAGATCTGGATCGCCATATCATAGGTGGAGTCCTCTCCATAGGCCTGCTTAAAGTTCGATGCCGCTTCCTCGTAGGAATCCATGGCAAGGGCAACTTTTCCGGTAAGGAAATAACTGCTGGCATCCATGGAAAAATCTTCTCCTAATGTCTGGCAGTCTGCCATGGCGTCCTCATAATTTCCAGCTTTCAGCTCTGCGGTGGCACGGTAAGACAAAATATCCCTGCGCAGGCTTTTACTTACCCGGTCACAGCCCAATGCCTCTGTAAAATTATTCACCGCATCCTCATATTTGCCAAGACGCAGGCTTGCAATCCCCGCCCCACGGTAGGACTGTGCCAGTTTTACCCCGTTCTGGATAGAACTCTGGTACTCCTCCAGGGCATACTTGTAGCTTCCCTGAGAAAGATCTTTACCCGCCTGCTCATATGTTTTTGTTTTTTCACTGCCGCAGCCGCCCAGAAGCAAAGCTCCTGTAACGGCTGCAAGAATCAATACGGTCTTTGTATTTTTCATGGAATTCCTTATTCTACAACAAGCCCTTCGGCTTCCATTACATCAACAACACTGTCTACATACTGGTGGCAGAGTTCATCCGTTCCCGCCTCTACCATAACACGGATCAACGGCTCTGTACCGCTTTCACGTACCAGGATACGGCCATCATCGCCAAGTGCCTCCGCTGCGGCCTCAATGGCTGCTTTTACCTTCTCGTTCTCCAGGGCGGTTTTCTTGTCGGAAACGCGCACATTGCGGAGAAGCTGCGGGTAAACCTTCATCTCCTTGGCAAGGTCGCAGAGTGTGGCTTTCTGGTCCACACATGCTTCCATGATCATCAGGGATGTGAGGATTCCGTCACCGGTAGCAGAATAACGGCTGAAAATAATATGTCCGGACTGCTCACCGCCGATACTGTAATTGTTTTCCATCATATTCTCGGCAACGTATTTGTCACCGACTGCAGTCTGCTCGTAGTCGATGCCTTCCCGCTCAAGGGATTTGTAAAGGCCAAGGTTTGACATAACAGTTGTTACAACTGTATTTCCGTTCAGCTGTCCTTTTTCTCTTAAGTATTTACCGCAGACATACATAATCTTGTCACCGTCAATGATGTTTCCGCGGTGGTCTACGGCGATACAGCGGTCTGCGTCACCATCGTATGCAAAACCGATATCCAGACCTTTATCTACCACAAACTGTCTCAGAACTTCAATGTGTGTGGAACCGCACCCACGGTTGATGTTGGTTCCGTTCGGCTCATTATTGATTACGTAAGTTTTTGCACGGAGTGCGTCAAAAACACTCTTGGCAATGGCAGATGAACTTCCGTTGGAGCAGTCCAGTCCCACCTTGATATTCTTGAAATCGTGGCATGGAATAGAGATCAGATGTCCGATATAACGGTTTCTTCCAGATGCAAAATCAACCGTACAGCCGATATCTTCTCCGGTTGCCAGCGGAAGTTCTTCGATCTCTCCATCCAGATAAGCCTCGATACGTGCTTCAATATCTGCGGAAATCTTCTGTCCGTTCTCATTGAGGACTTTGATTCCATTATCGTTAAACGGATTATGGCTTGCGGAAATCATGATACCGCAGTCAAAATCTTCTGTACGTACCACATAGGATACACTTGGAGTTGTGGTTACATGAAGCAGATAGGCGTCTGCTCCGGATGCGGTAAGTCCTGCCGCAAGGGCATACTCAAACATGTAACTGCTTCTTCTTGTATCCTTGCCGATCACGATCTTCGCCTTGTGATCTCTGCCGTAATACCAGCCAAGATAACGTCCCACACGAAATGCATGATCTGCTGTAAGTTTTACATTTGCTTCACCACGAAAACCATCTGTTCCGAAATATTTACCCATAATGCTCTCCTTTATTACTGATACAGTCCTTCCGGATAAACGCCGTCATCTGTAAGTTTTTTGAATGCAGCCTGTACAGATGCCTTATCTTCCTGATAAGTAACACCAAACCACTCGTCCTTTGTCTCAAGAACGTCAACTGCTGCTTTCCCGGAATGGATCAGCTGGTCGATAAGCTCTGGAAGAAGATACTCTTTCTTGATGTCTCCCTCTTTAATCCCACCAAGGAACTCAATGAAACCTTTCTCAAGGATTTCCATAAATTCCGGTGTCAGTCCCCACATATTCATGGAAACAAGGCTCTTGGTATCCAGCGCTTCTGCTGTACCATCGTCATTTCTTGTCTCTGCGCCGTCTGCTGTCTTGAAGATGTTATGTGTCTCTGTAACGCCGACAAGCTTGCCGTCCTCAATATGGCACACACCTCTTGTAACGCTTCCGTTGTCGCTTAATGTATTTCCAAGGCGGAAACCTGCCATGCAGATGTGCATCGGGCCATCCTGCGGATGATCCTGTACCAGATAGTCGTGAACTTTTACGTAGGCCTCTTTTCCATAGTAGTCATCTGCATTGATAACAGCGAATGGCTCGGAAAGGACTTTCTTTGCTGCCAGTACGGCATGTCCGGTTCCCCATGGCTTGGTACGGTCTGCCGGTTTCCGGAAATCTCCCGGAAGATCATCGATCTCCTGGAATGCATAAGCAACCTCTGTAATCTTGGAGATACGGTCTCCGATCACTCTTTTGAACTCATCCTCAAGGTCTTTACGGATAATAAATACAACCTTGTTGAATCCTGCCTCCAGTGCATCATGGATAGAATAGTCCATAATGATCTCACCCTTCGGTCCTACCGGTGCAAGCTGCTTGATTCCTTTTCCAAAACGGCTGCCAATTCCGGCTGCCATGATTACCAGTGCTGTCTTTTTCATGTTTCGTTTCCTCCTGATTTATTATAGTTTTTTGAACTCTATCTCTG
>OLNL01001245.1_pt1 | contig 24259 bp, 17 predicted proteins | sample 1672181 | NCBI WGS metagenome assembly OLNL01 (sample SAMEA3136656, study PRJEB25190) | human gut metagenome | biome: human gut; feature: human-associated habitat; material: faeces | place: Austria | collected 2013
CCACGATGTAGCCGTAGTGGTCCTCGGTGTTCAGGCTGGGCTTGTTGCCGCCGCCGCTGCTGTTGGAAACCTCGTCCCAAACCAGCACAAAGGGAGAGAACTCCTTCGTCGCAAACTTCAGATACTGTTCCCCGTCCAGGGTGACGATCTCCAGCCCGCCATTGGAGGTAGTGTACGCCTCTACTTCGTACCCCTCCTGGCCAATCAGGCCCTCCGTTTCTTCGTCATACTGCCGGTCCAGCCCGGTGAAATGGACAAGCTTAAAGTCATCGTTGCTGTCAGAGCCCTTGGGCAGTTTCCAGTAGACATCCACCGGCCGATCCGCGGTGACCCAGGCCCGGCCGTTGGTCTCATCCACCAGGTCCAAATACTGATAGATGTAGTGGTCGTCGGTCTCCGCCTGGTCCTTCTTCACCAGATAGTTCTTCAGAATCTGCTGGCTTTCATTGGCCGCATCGCCTTCTGCGGTATCCCCCTGGGACAGCTCATCCGCCAGCAGGTGAACATTCTCTGCCTCCACTGTGACATGGGATTCGTTGACGACGTACTGGGTGTCCGCATCCGCAACCGCTGTGATGGTACAGCCCGTTACATCATCAATGGTGTTTTCGTTTTCTGCCACGGCATCGGTTGTGGTGGCAACCTTCGTTGTCACCTCCCCATTGGTGGTGCCGCGGACTGTGAGGGTCCCATTGCCCACCTTAACGGGTAAGGTTTCCGTATCATCCTCACCGTTTAACTTAACTTGTGCTTCCACCAAATCCTGCTCCAGCAGGCCGGGATAGATGGTCATGCTATACTGCTGATACAGCGTCCCCAGGTCCAGCGTGAAGTCATCGCTGAGTGTGGGAATGCCATCTGGATCGTTCTTGGGGACAAACTGTACTCTGACCGGGATTTTCTCCCCGTCAACTACCGCCGGGTTCATACGGTAAACGTAACGGTTCCGTGTTACGCCTTCAACCCTCGTTTCCTCGTAGCTGGTGCCGTCCTCGCCATCGTAGTACAGAGCAAGGGACCACTCTCGCGTCTGCTCCTCGTCATCCGCATACGTGAAGGTTAAAATCTTAGACAGATCGGTTGCTCCCTCCTCGGTGGGATCATCTTGGATATTCAGTTGGTCGTTGAGCCAATCGGGCAGCGTGATATAGTAGCCGGGCTCAGGCAGGCCGTTGCTCTGCCCACCCGTTTCCTCATCCTCTCCCGCCCGGGCTGCTCCAGATTGGTTGCCAACCACACTCTCGTACCCAGTGCCGCCGGTGTACACAATGATGTCCGCGGGGGTGATGGTGACGGTCCGCTCGCTCTCGTCAATTTCGGTGGATTCCGTGTTGGTGCTCACCGTCGGGCCGTCCTGGCCAATCTGGACCGAAGCGGTGTTTTCCACAGTGGCTTCCGCGCCGGAGACTACTTTAACGGTCATGGTGACGGTGCCCTCAGCGTTTTCTTCCACCTCAGGAATTACCCACTTGACCATCTTGGCAGCCGCCGGATCATTGGTCTCTGTCTCACCTTTATCGTCCGCATACATGGTAACCGTCGCACCGTCTGCCATCGGCTTCTCAGTCAGCTTCGTCCCTGCTGGCACCACGTCGGCGATGGTGACGTTCGCCTTGTCGGTCTCGGTGTTCTTGTAGAAGATGGTGTAGGTCAGCTGGTCTCCTACTTTGAGGCCAGTGTCAGGCACTGTCGCCGCGGCGTCTCCCGTCCCAGGCTGATACTCTGTGACAGACTTTTCGGGGACGTAGGTTTCTGTCTCCGTGGTTTGTTTGGGAGTATTGTCCCCTACCTTGACCGCTGCCTGATTTTTAATCGTGTTTTCTTTGTTCTCCACTGCCGCTTCTGTCACCTTTACCTGGAAGGAAACTTCGTCGGTGGCGTCGGCGGCGGCATTGTTGATTGTCCAGGTCAGGGTTTTGGTAGTGTCGTCATAGGTCGCGTTCACCGCGCTATTTTTCACATACTCGGTTCCCTCGGGAATGGTATCCGTCACGGTCACCGTAGCCGCTGTCGCGTTTCCATTCTCATCCACCGCGTCGTTGACCCACTGGATGGTATAGGTCAGGATGTCACCCACGCCGGCCACTTTGCCGTCGGGGTCATAGCTATCTGTACCCTCTGTGCCCGTTGTGACCGACTTGGTGTTTCCTTTTTCCGCAACGGTGTTGGTGAATTGGGGCGTTGTCGCGCCGCCATCGGATACTGATTCTCCCTTGTCATCGGTTGTCTGTGTCACGGTAACTTTCGGCTCAGCTAAGGTTCCATCCTTGTTCTCATCCACCTGCACCGTCACCGTGTACTTTGCCAGAGAGTAAGTAACACCTTCGATAGCACCTTTGTCGGGCTTTATCTCCGTAACGGTAAAGGTATACGTTCCCGCCTCATAGAAGGTGATGTCCCCAAACGAACCCGTCTTGGTGTTGCTGATGACGCTGTTCCCAGCCTGGATGGTCTTAGACTCTGGAATCGTTGTCACCATTACATCCCCCAAGGCGTTCTCAAGCTTCACTGTCCCATCATCAAGCGCCTGGCTCGTATCATCATCTTCTGCCGCAAGCTGGAAAGTAAACTGATCCGTCGGCAGCCAGCCGCGCCCGGTGAGGGTCTTCTTCACGGTGAGCGCCGCCTCTTTGTCTCCATCCAAGGTAGCTTTCTTCTTGACGTTGCGGAAGGTCAGGGATGCATTCTCTCCATCTGTTGTCCCATCATCCGTATCCATAGACACGGTCGCATTTAGAACATCGTTATCATAGGTCACCGTAACTGTGACAACCTTTTCTTCGTCGTCATAGACCATGCCGGGTTCTTTGTCTTCCGGGACAACTTCCTGGAAGTAATACTTGTAGGTTCCTGCATCCTGCACATCGTAAGTAATGGTGCCGAAGAAGATATTGTTCGCAGTAGCCTCGGTGTTTTTTACTGTATTCCCTACCTCCAGGCTATTTTCGTCAATCACAGGCAGAGGCACCGTTGCGCCTTCGCTACCCACTTTTTCCGCCTTTGTCAGCGCAAAGGAGAACTGATCCTTTGCGAGTGTGTCCCCTGTCAACGTCTTTGTTCCTCGGATTATAACCCGTTGCGTGGCAGTATCATACGTGTTGACAAAAGTCATGGGGTTATTTTCATTATATTCGTATTTCGTTGTTGACCCTCCGGCTAACAGAGAATACATTATTTTTTCCACATTCAAGGAGCCAGTTCCAGTATCTTTTACCACAACCTGAACCTGGTAAGCCCTTGAATCAGAAGACATTCCCGGTATTTCAGAGTTTTTTTCTCTAATTTCATATTTATACGTGCCGGGCTTTGTATAAGTAATGTCTCCGAAGGAGGCGGTATGATTCGTTGTATCCTTGTCGATTACAATCTCTTTTCTATCCGGCATTGGTGCACCCTGGGTGACAGCAGTGATTGTAAACGTAAACGAATCGTTCTCTTGCCATTCGTAACTGGTTTCAGGCGCTTTCCCCTGAATCTCCTTTTTTACCTGCAGGGCAGTCGATCCCACAAGGGATACGGAGTCAACTTCATAAGTATTGGTGAATGCAGCCGTCTCCGTCCGATTTGCCGAAATGGTCCCCATCGCAGCCCCCTCTGGCGCCGTCTGGGTAAATCCATCCCCCAGTTCCGTTTCCGTTACCGTATACGTGGTTCCCGCCGGGAGACCCTGAATGGTAATTGTCTGATCTGCTTGTAATGTTACCGTTGCTTGGCCATTGGTCACCGTCAACTCGCCAGTTTTTTCCTCTTGTGCACCCTTCTCGCTTGTTGTTTTGGTCTCATATGTACCACTTAACTCAGACCCAAACTGTACGCTGAATGTAAAATTCGTATCCGGGTTCGGAGTCAGTCCATCCTCTTCCGTGACCGTTTTGGAAATAGCCAAACTCCCCGTTGCCACCGGGTCAATCAACGTGCCATCAGTAATCCCCTCCGCAGTCACCTCGCCGTACGATACTGCAACGTCAATCGGCGTTACTTCTACGTACCCTTCTGGTGCTTCGGTTTCCGTCAAAGTATAGACATGGCCGGACGGGATATTTTCAAAGGAGATTTTGCCGCTCTCGTTAGATGTAGCTTCCCGCTTCCAATTCCTATTGTCCTGACAGGTCAGCGTAAATTGGGCTCCTTCAAGTATTTTTCCGTCCGATCCCTTTTTGGTGAAAATCAGATCTCCGGCAAAGCTTTTCACTTGGGGAACCGCAAAGGTGCCTGTTTGTATGTCTCCCCATGTGCCATCATTCTGCACAGCATACGTCAGAGTAGCTTCCTCATTGACAGCTACGACGCTGTCAATATTTTTCATTGACAAGTTATCTAACGTTACTGTATAAGCTAAACTATACCCAAGAATTCCCGTATTGGTTTCCTCATTCCAATTAGTGAGGGTTTCATCTACTTCAGATGCCAAAATATTCCACTTGACCTCATTGTCTGATATCTCGGCAACATTTTTTCCGCCGCTTATGATCTGTTCCGCGGTTATATTCTCACCCATATGATCAGAAACACGGAACGCTTTTGTTGCTATTTTAATTTGTTCTAAAATGCTGCTAAAATTATCAAACAGGTTGTCCGCACTGTCGGATTTATAGGCAGCAGTGGAAAAGGCTTGTAACCACTCTCCAATTGTAGTCTTTTCTGTAACTGACGGAGTAACACCTGACCAACTATGAAAAGGTTTACTATTCCATACGTCCTCTCCACAGCAAATGGAATACAGTTTAGACAGGCCGTTCCCTTTTTCTTTGATATTATTTGCAAGCGTTCCAATGTCCTTTACACTCTCTTCTGTTGCTCCGTATCCCAATCCGTTTCCGTCAATTCTGTTAACAGAGGTCCTATTTCCACCCACATACATTGTAGGTTCGCCGTCTGTTAACAGAATTGTATATAAATAATCAATCCCATCAACCGTCTTACTATCTAAATTATTTCTAGCTAACATCAAACCAGCTTCAATGTTAGTTCCTCCACTTGTCTCAAGACTATTGATTTTTGTTTTTACACTCTGTAACACATTGGGCTTTGTCACATCGCACCAATCTACTTCTCGGTACGCACCATCACCAAACATGATTACATTTACCATGCGTTTAGCAGTGCCCTCTCCAGCAGTTAGCTTCGCAAACTCATCCACAAACTGAATCGCAGCCTCCTTTGCTTTGGCCAGGCGCGATGTAAATCTATGCCCCTTATGTTTCTGGTACCAACTATTCCCACATACAGAACAATTGTCCATAGAGTTAGATACATCTAATACCAAAACCACCGCCGCATCAGGGTTTTTAGAGGAAAGTTCTTTGATATTTTGACTTGTTCGCACCTGAAGCGTAACATTAAATTCATTCTCTTTCTCTGTTTTCTCTACCTCTTTTTTCATTTCCACAACGATCCCGTCTTTTCCCAGTTCACCGGTCTCGTTCTTCTTCCCATCTTTGTCATAGTAAATTGTTCCGCCAGGATTTACAACTTGACTCGTTTCATCCTGGCCTCCACTACCATCGTCCGGCGCCGCCATCGCGCTCATAGGCAGAATGGAGAGGGCCATGGACAAGACCATCAGCATGGCCAATAATCGTTTCTTCATATTTTTTGTCTCCTCCTCTGGTTGCATTGCTTCGGCTTCCACCCCCGGGAAGCCCGCTGTGGATTTACTCCGGCGCTTTCTCCGCCCCGCCCGGAACAAGGGGAACCTGGTACCGCCCCAGATTCTTCTGGCTGACCTTCCCGGCACACACCGGACAGCCGCAGCGTTTGTCGCTGGTGCGGGAGTAGACCACGGCTTTCCACACGTGATTCTCCGAGCACCGCCACCACACCTTCTTGTGGCTTCCCGGGGTGACCATGGCCGGGGTCAAGGCTCCGTTCAGGACAGGGTCCCACGTCTGGGCCAGCTCGGGGTACCGGGTCGCCAGGTCGTTGAACCCCGCCAGGACCTTCCGCCCGGCGCAGTAGGGGCAGTCGCTCCCCCAGGCCCGGGTGCTGATGGCCGCGTGCCAGCTGTGCCCCAGGCCGCACCGCCACCAGACGGCGCGGTTGCTGTACGGTGAAACCTGCTGGGGGGTCAAGGCCCCGTTCCTCTCCTGGTCCCATTGCCGGGCCAGCTGGGGAAACACTGTGGCCAGGTCGTTTTCCCCCGGCAGCACCGTCCTGCCCGTGCACACCGGGCAATCGGCGCCCTGGCTCCGGGAGAACACCGCCGCCTGCCATGTGTGCCCTTGGGGACACTGCCACCACACCCGCCGCCGGCTGCCGGGGGCCACCGCCGCCGGGGTCAGCCCCCCATTTTTGGTGGGGTGCCATTGCCGGGCCAGAGCGGGATACAGGGTGGCCAAATCATTTTCCCCGGGACTGATCCGCCGGCCGGTACAATAGGGGCAGCCGGCGCCCGCCGCCCGGGGCTTCACCGACGCGGCCCAGACGTGCCCACTGCCGCACTGCCACCACACCCGCCGGGTGCTCCCACAGACCACCTGGTCCGGGGTGAGCGGGCCGTTCCTCTCCGGGTGCCACTGGGCGGCCAGCGCCGGCTCCTGGGAGGCCAGGTCATTAAATCCCGGCCAGGGCCGCTTCCCCGCGCAGTACGGGCAGCCGCTCTCCGCTCCCGTCCGGGTGTAGACCGCCGCCTGCCACTGGTGTCCCGCCCCGCAGCACCACCAAACCTTCCGGCGGCTGCCATGGGAAAGGGCCAACGGCGTCAGTGCCCCGTTGCCTTCCACATCCCACTCTTCCAGCAGTGCTTGCCGGCGGGTTCGTGTGCAGTAGTCATACAAGCTCTCTCGCATCCTCCACCCCCTTTGTGGGCGCTTCCCCACAGACGCACTACCACAAAATTCTGATTCTGTTGTAGTGTGGAGGAGACCTCTCCCTCTATCAGGGGCTCATCTCCCAGCACTTGGCAGCGAAACACAGAAAAAAGACATGAGAACGGGCTGGAGAAATTTTTTCAGGTTCTCCAGCTCCTTCTCATGTCTTCGTTTGTTTTTTCTCTTGATTTAAGACATGTTTTTATGCTAAAATATGTAAAAATATAGTTTCCTCTCCAGACAGAACACGCTTTTTCGGGAAGAGTTTTTCAAATGCTACCACAAAATCAGAATTTTGTTGTTAAATGACCAATCCCAGCCGTTCTACTTGGCGTTTATGCTCCGCACCGCTCTCCATAATATAGATTCGAGTCGTCTCTACGCTGGCGTGTCCCAAAAGGTCCGCCAGCTTTGCCATATCCTTCTCCAGGCTGTAAAACGCCCGGGCAAACAAATGCCGGAAGTTGTGGGGAAACACCTTTCTCTCCCCCACCCCCGCCTGGGTGCTGAGGGCCCGCATCTCCCGCCAGATGTTGGAACGGTCCACAGGCCGCCCGGTCCGGGTGACAAAGACCGGCCCCGACGTTCTCTTCTGCCGCCGGCAGTAATTCCCTAAAGCCCTGCACAGCTTGGCTGTCAAAAAGATCGTGCGGTGTTTCCCCTTACAGTCCACCCGCACCCGGCCGGCGGCCAGCGCCTGCACTGTGACGAAACGCAGCTCCGACACCCGCATCCCCGTAGAGGCCAGAGTCTCCATGAGATAGTACAGCCGCCAGTTCTCCCTCCTCTTGGCCGCAGCGAGCAGGCGGAGATACTCCCCCTTGTCCAGTTCCCGTCCCTTATCCCGGAACAATTCCCGCTGCCGCCGCAGAGGCTTCACCCGGCACTCCCGCCATCCCAGGAAGGAAAATAGGCCGTTGAGTGCCGCCAGTTTCCCGTTGACCGTGCTCACCGCGTACCGCTTTGCCAGGGTCTCTTTCCAGGCCACCACCACCTCCTTGGTAACCACGCGATTCTCCGGCAGCGTGGCCGCAAACGCCCTGATCTCCCGGCGGTATGTTTCGATGGTCCCCTGGCTCCGTTCCTCCCCCTGCAAATACCGGCAGAATTCCGCAACATCCTCTTGCCTCATGACACGCCTTTTCATAGAAAATCCTCCTTCGCAAGGTGCTCTTTTTCATTTTTCTGACTTAGGAAATAGTATGCCTGTTTTTTGCGTCAAAAAGCGGGGCTTTCGCCCCGCCCGTTTTTCCCCTTCACTCTTTACAGGCTCCCTCCCAGTGCACTTTCTCAAAATTTTTCACAATATTATCATTTTGAAACACTTTTGTCCAGGCACATTCTCTGGCACTTGCAAGGGAAGGCCAGATGCATCCATAGAAAAAACCGGCGGTCAAGCTTAACCGCCGGTTTTTTCCTGGGCAAAAGTTCCGATATTATGGCCGCCGCCGGGCATTCGGATTCATCCGCCGGAGGGTCCAATGCATTCCAATCTGATCCAACAGCGCCTTCCGCTCCGGTGTCATGAGGAAATTGGGATTCCCCCGCATGGCCTGCCGCTGGGAGGACAGCCACATGCCCAATTTGACTCCCTCCTCCGTGACATAGTTCACAGGGAGGTTCAGATGGCCATGGGCCTGGTAGTAGGTCTTTGCCACCTGGTATTTCTCCCACCATCGTTCCCAATACGGGTCCCATACCATTCCGATCTCGTCCAGCCTGTGTTTTTGGTGTTCCTGTGCCGCGCGCACCCCCTCCCCGGCACCTCTGCGAAATTTCCGGCGCTGCTGGGCAATCCATCGTCCCAATGCACGTCCGTCCTCGGTGACATAACTGACCCCAATGCGAAGATGTCCGTGGTCCTGATAATAGGCACGGGCCAGGGAGAACATCTCCTCCCATCGGTCCGGTGACGGCGGCTCCCACTGGACCCCCAACGCCTCCAATTCGCGAATCCGCCGGGAGCTCAGTGTCCCCGCCCGATACCGTTTCCTCTGGTTTGCCAGCCAAGCACCAAGGCGCAGCCCCGTCTCCGTGGTGTAATCCGCCGGGATATCCAGTCCTCCCGTCGCCTGATGATAGGCCTGGGCAGCCTGCAGATATTCCTGCCGCCTGGACTGGTTGGGCGCCCAGCAGATCCCCAGCTGCTCCAATCGGTTGACACGCTGGGGCGTCAGCGCCTGCTTGCGGTACAGCTCACGCTGATGGGCCAGCCAGGACCCCAGACGCACATGCTCCTCTGTGACATAATCATGGGGAATCCGCAGGTCCCCGTGGCGCTGGGCATAGGCCGCTGCCAGCTGATACATCCGTTGCCAGCGCGCCTCAAAGGGGGCCCACTGCATGCCAAGGGCCTCCAGCTTCTGAATTTGCAGGGCCGTGAGCTCATTGCTGCGGTAGGCCTCCCGCTGGGAATGGAGCCAGCCGGCCAAATTAACCCCGGAGGGACTGGTCAAATCGGCGGGGATAGAGAGGGTACCGTGTCTACGGTGATAACGATAAACCGCCTGATAGCTCTGATCCCAAGCCCTGGCCGTAACATCCCGGTAGGTTTCCAGAATGGCTGGGCGGTCCCGGGCGATATCCGGCGCGGGATCAGGGAGGTTCAGCCAGCGAAACAACGTACAGATGGCTTCCGCAAAAGCCGCCTCTCCCGAATCATCCAGCACAATCACTCGTTCACACCGGGAGGCCTGAGGCAAGCCGGGCTCTCGTATGCGGATCAGGCGAATGCCAAAGCGGCGGCAGATTTCCCCTTTTCGCTCATCCAGCGCCAGCTTGTTGTGATGCCATTGGTATCCATCGTATTCTATGGCGATTCGAAGGGAGGGAATATAGAGGTCCAACTCCACTCCCACCACCTGCCATTGGGAAACTTTCACAACATCAGGAAACGGTTTCTTCAGATAGAAAAGGAGCGCCTTTTCCCGAAAAGAGGTCTTTGCCGTGGCCTGGGTTCCATCCCAGATCATACCCAGTTCGTTGAGTTGAGCAATGCGCTCTGGCGTTATGGTGCCAATGCCCTGGCCCTCCTTCCCGGCCAGAAAGTTTTTATAGCACCGCCGCTGCCGGGCAATCCAGTGTCCCAGCCGCGCCCCCGTCTCCGTGCTATAATTGCAGGGAACATTGAGCATCTGATGGACCTGATAATACGCCTTGGCATGCTGATACATCTCCTGCCACTGGTCGGTGAGCGGCTCCCAGACCATACCAATCCCTTCCAGCCGTTGGATTTGCGCTTCTGTCAAGCAGCCGCGTTTTCCTTTCTTTGCAGCCCGCTGGGCCAGCACCCAGGTACGCAGCTCTCCTTCCATGGGGTTGAGATGCCCGTGGGCCGCATAATACGCAGAGGCTTTTCGAAACCACTGTTCCCACAGCTCTTCCGAATCTACCCCGGCATCCCACACCATTCCAAGGGTCTCCAGCTTTCGGGTCCGTTCCTCGTTCAGGACCCCCTTTTTGTAGTTTTTTCGCTGGGTGCTGATCCAGCGCCCTAAAAACTGGTCCGGCCCACTGTCCTTGGAGACCCGCAAATGCCCGTGGCGCTGAACGTATGCTTCCGCCTGCTGGTAGGCCGTCTCCCAAAGGGATTGGTACACGTCCCAGATCATGCCAACAGACTCCAGCATACGGCTCTTTTCCGGCGATAGCTTTCCGGCCTGCTTGGCTTTTCGCTGGGCAGTCAGCCACTGGGAAAGCCCCGCGGGCAAGGGCGCATTCCGTCTCTGGTAAGGGCAAAGGTGCCCATGACACTGAAAATATGCCTCTGCCTGTCGGTAGCGGTCCATCCACGCCTGCTCCGGCACATCCCATATCACCCCCAGAGCCTCCAGCTTCTGAAGGCGGTCAGGTGCAAGTGCTCCGTTTTTTCTGTCCTGTTTCTGATTGGACAGCCAAATCCCCAGCTTCACGCCAGCCTCCGTTTGGTACGTGGCAGGCGGAAATGTCCCGTTACAAACAACATAGTCCTCCAGCAGCGCAAAAAAATGCTCCCAACTCTCCCTGCGCAGAACTTCCGGCTCCCAAACCACGCCCAGGGCCTCTAACTGGGCCTGTCGCGCCTGGGACAAGCGTCCCCGTTTGTACTCCATGCGAACCTTGTTCAGCCAGATTCCCAGCTTGACCCCCTCCTCTGTGACATAGGACTGAGGGACCCGCGCCGTGCCATGCTTTTGCAGATACCGTTCCAATGCCTGGTACATTCTGTTCCACTGAAACTGCCTGACATCCCAGACCATACCAATGGCATTGAGTAGATCCACCCGCGCCTGGGTAAACCGCGGATTGGTACGGCTTTTGTATTCCATACGCTGGGTGCCAATCCAGGCTCCAAGGCGTTTTCCTTGGCAGACATAGTCATTGGGGACCAAGAGATCCCCGTGTTCCCGTCGGTATTGTTCCGCAAGGCAGTAAAATGCCAGCCAATCCCGCTCCCGCTGGTCTTTAGCTGACAACGCCAAAAGGACCACCTCCTCTCCAACTTCTCAGCAGACTCTTCCTGAATCGTTTCCCTCTGGAAGGACTTCGTTTTCACTCCCGCAGGCCGCAGCACCGTCCCGAACGTGGGTTGACTCTTACCTGTTTTTATAGAAGTTCTTCTCTGTCCAATGTGCAAAATGGTATGTGTTTTCCCCTGTTAAGTAGAAATCAGAGTAAAGTTGCGTAATCAGATCCATATCCCCAAACAGGTCAAAAATCCAATCGTTCCATGTGTCGCTGTACTCTATGCCCGCATCTGTCAGCTTGGAAGCCATACTTCTCACAAGTTCTTCTGATTTTTCCACAATCAGATACAATACCAGCTCTTCCAACACACTTTGCGCCCAGAATTCCCTCTCAGAATGAGCCTTTGACCGCAACTGCAGCAGCGTTGCCTGCAGGCAATATAAAAATTCATAATCATACCGCATCAGAAACTGCTGCGGCAGCAAAAAATCCAGCCAAGAGCTCTCTGTCTGCCCAATGTGGCTTCCCCGCGGCAGGGAGGACAAGGCGTGCAAGTCCTCCTGTATGGCGTCCAGCAGGAGGTCGCTCCCTATGACAAAGGAAATCGCCGCTACCTCCCCAAAATTCTTCTGAATATACGGCGACCATGCCTCATGACACCGATATTCCTGAAAATCAGGCACATCATCCTCGTCGGAAACCACCTCAAGAGGGCCTTGCCAGCTGAGTGCTTTACAGACCCCCTTATATTTATCACGCCGGACCGACCCTCCCGCCTCATAGCGGCACCAAGTTTTCGTGCCAACATCCGCTTTTCGTGCGGCCTCCTCAATCGTCAGGCCAAGTTCCTGCCGCCTGCGCCTGATCGCCTCTGCAAGCTTTTTGCTTCCTGCAATGGATTGTTGTCCCATAGTTTTCTCCTTTCCAATTTTATTCGACATGTCACTATATTGTCATATTGTCATATTGGGAGGGATATGTCAAGTACCTTTCCAACCTTTTTCTCAAAAAACGGGCAAATTTCTCCCCTTTCACAGCGGCAATCCTCCTCCAGTGGCGCGGTTTCCCCTCTAAAAACAATTCTTCAAAGAGAAACCGTAACAGGTTTCCTTTTTCCTTCTTTTTTGCTATAATTATTAAAATAGTAATACCATTTCAGAATCGAGATGATTATATGGACAACATCTGTTTTGTTATCATGCCTTTTGGCATTGGCTTTGATGATCTCTATGAAAAAGTATATGTTCCAGCGATCCAGTCGCAGGGTTTATCCCCCTTACGCGCGGATGAAATCTACGACAATCAGCCGATCATACGGGATATCACCCAATCCATCCACCACGCCAAGGTCATCCTGGCAGATGTCACAGGGCGAAACCCAAACGTCAACTATGAACTGGGCATCGCTCACGCGCTGAAAAAGGAGGTCATCCTCCTCACCGCCGAAGCCAAGGATGTCCCTTCCGACTACCGTCATCTGAGATACCTGCAATATAACCGCATGGATGTTGACTGGAATCAAACCTTGTCCCAGGAGCTCCAGGCCACACTGAAACAAGTTCTTTCCCGGCTAAGCCAATCGGACAAAACAATTCCATCCACAGCCCCCCGCCAAAGCGCGGTTCTAAATGTCCCTGCCGAAGCGGAGGACAACGCGAACTGGAACCCCGAGGAAACACGCGCCATTTCCAAGGCCGAGGCCTTGGGCATGCAATGGCAAACCGCTTCCCTCTGGCTGGACTGCATGGGCTGCCGTGTCCTGTTGACATCGCAGCATGCGTCCCTCTGCAAACTCCATGCCGCAATCGCCTGTCTGCTGAATGAAAGGGTCCGTGCGCTCTCCCATGACCTTCCTAAGGGCCACACCCTTCAGATGCGCCGCATAGACTTTGGAGAAGCTGCCCCACACACGTTTTTTGTGGACTATCTCTATGACGCCTCTGTGCTGCCCCTATACACGCAGCGGGAGCTCATCCGACACCTAAGCACCGAGCTTTGCACGCAAACCTTTGCCCCTCAAATTCGATACCTGGAAGAACATTGGGACCAGGCACCACGGAAGGAAGAGCCGGACCCATATGATTCCCCGGACCATCTGCCCCAGGAGCGAACCCCGATCTGTTTTCGGCAAGATTTTTATGTGGCGGACATCAAACGCATATTTTACAATCGCTTCCGAGGAGATCACTTTTATCAAATTGACGGTCTCCTGCCCACCTCTCTCCTGAAAGAGGAACCGGTTTCCGGAGAAAACCATTGGCTGGCAGATTGGGCCCAGAAAGAGGCCCGGTGCAAGGTGGGAGACACGGTCAGATTCAAAGTTCACAAAATATACGACCTTAAGGACTACAATCATACGTCGAACGCCCGGAACGTCAATTTTTCCCAGCTGGAAGTGGTATCCGGTGGTTCTGAGGATGCGTTGTGAGAAGTGGTTCCTGAATAGACAAAAGACAGGGACCAAGGCATACATGCCTTGGTCCCTGTCTTTCGTTTTGACATCACAGTCACACCAACACGGCAAAACCGCCTTTGAAAAAGCAGGTGTTCGTGTCATGTCCATTTGGTGGAGCACCTACTCCCAAATCCGAACCGTTTATATCGTCTAAAGTTATGGTTTCTGTTCCATCCTGATAGTTAAACGTCAGAATGATTTTATCGTCATACACATAAACTGCATTGACAAAACTATCAATTAGGCGTTGCCGCTGTTCTTGCTTGCTGGTGTCGATGGTGCGAAAACGATGCAGGAAAAATAAAACCTGTTCTTTGGTGAGGCGCGGCTTTTGCAATTCCTCCTGCAAGATGCTGACCGTCAACCGCTCCTTGCTTTCCTCCAGTTCCTCCAACCGCTGTTTGGTGGACGGGGTGAAAATCCCTTGTTGTATGGCGTTCAGCATATTTTGTATGCCTTGCTCGACCTGTGCTAATTGCTCCTTTAGGACAGGCAGGGAAGTATTTTCCTGTGCTTGCACATCAAGTACCATATCCGCGATTGCTTCAAGCGTCATATCATCAAATATGATTCTCATAGTACGCTCGACAACCAGATTTTCTATCCAGTCCTTTTTTACTGCCTTTTTGGTGCAACCTGTTTTACGCTTTGCACTTCCGCACTTGTAATAATAGTGCTTCTTCCCTGTATGGCTGGTGCCGCTCTCGCCCACCATCAATCGCCCACACTTACCGCAAAACAGCTTTGTTGTCAATAGAAAAACCTCGTCGGCCTTGCTCATGGCGGGGGCGCGTTTGTTCTTCTCTATACGCGCTTGTACACAGTCAAAAAGTTCTTGCGGGACGATAGCAGGAACGCCGCCAGAGATAATCACATCTTGATATTTATACTCGCCTATGTACTTCCTGTTTTTCAGGATTGCGTTAAAGCTGTTCATACTGTACGGCTTGTTCCTCTTGGTCTGCAAACCTCGCTTGTTCAAAGATTCCACGATTGCTCGGACGGTTTCACCCTCGGCATAACGTGTGAAAATTTCCAATACAACAGGGGCAGTCATGGGGTCTATTTCCAGCCGCTTATCTTTTCCTAACAGATAGCCTAATGGGATACCGCCGCCGTTGTTCAGCCCTTTTAAGGCGTTCTCTTTTTGCCCTCGGTGTATTTTCTCGGACAACTCAACAGAATAAAACTCGGCGTAGCCCTCTAACAGACTTTCCAGCAAAATTCCTGTGCTGTCCTCGGCTATGGCTTCCTTTGCTGATACCACTTTAACGCCGTTCTTTTTCAAGATGGCTTTATAGTGTGCGCTGTCATAACGGTTTCTGGCGAATCTGTCCAGCTTCCAAACAAGTACAATGTCGAAAAGTTCTTTCGCACTGTCTTTAATCATGCGCTGGAAGTCAGGGCGGTTGTCGGTCTTTGCGGACAAAGCCCTGTCGATATAGGTGCTTAATACGGTTATCCCGTTGCGCTCGGCGTACTCTTTGCACTCCCGAAGCTGTCCTTCTATGCTTTCCTCACGCTGGCTGTCAGAGGAATAACGGGCATAAATCACTGCTTTCATTTCTGCACGACCTTTCGTTATTTCGTGGGTGGCTTGCCCGCCTCACTGGGGGCGTTCCCCTTGATTACCTTTTATTCAAAAATCCTCGTTTGTCAAGGTCTGGCGAAGCCAGTTCATTTCAACCTTGACGGACGGGGATTTTTGAATACACTCCCTCAAGGGGAAACGCCCGCCCTATCCGCGCTGTTCCTCCAACAGCTTTGTCAATACCTCTCGCAGCTTCTCACTGACCGGGGAAGCAGGGTCAAAGCACATATCCACGAACTGCCGCAATTCCTTGTTGTCCTGTGTGATGGCCTCTATGACTTTCGGCTTGTGTTCATATAGTTTTCCCTCCGGTTTTTCCGTGCGGGCAAATATATAGTCCATAGAAACATCAAAGAAATCTGCATACCATCGCAGAATCTTTAAGGGCGGGGAAGATTGTCCATTTTCATAGCGGTTCACACTGGCTTGTGTTGCCCCCATCAGCGCGGCCAATTTCGCTTGGGATAGGTTAACGCTCTCCCGTAGGACTTTTAATCTTTGCGCTATCTCCTGCACTGTCACCGCTCCTTTCTTATATGCGAATAATACATTATATGAGTTGAAAAGTCAACACGAAATAAGAATAAAACGAGGCGGTCAAAGCATTTTGCTCTGACCGCCTTTGGAATTATATGGGAATCATTCAGCGAATGCCCGATACAAGAAAGTCATAATCTGAGACCGGCTGCAAATGGTGTCTGGGCTGAAGGTGGTCGCCGAGGTACCGTTGGTAATTCCCTGCTCGACCGCCCAGGCCACGGCAGGGGCAAACAGGGTGGTATCAGCTACATCAGTAAAATTACTGGAGGTTTCAGCGGCGTGGAAACCAGCCGCCCTCCAAATATACAGTACTGACATTCCGCGAGTACAAGGGGTATTCCCGTTAAAGGCCGTGCTATTGTTGCCCGTGACAGGCAGAATGTTGTTCTCTTTGGCCCACAGCGCCGCTTTATAAAAATAATCGCTTTCCTTAACATCTGTAAATGGATTTGTTTTGCTGGTCGGCTCTGGGGAACCTACCGTCCGCCACAAGAACGTAAGTATCTGAGAGGTGGTGCAGGTGGCATCTGGGCTAAAGGTGGTGGCGCTGGTGCCAGTGGTGATACCCTCGCTGACAGCCCACGTCACAGCATCCGCATAGTAGGCATTGGCGGCTACGTCAGAAAAAACAGGGGTGCTGGGCGTGGTAGGCGTGGTAGGCGTGGTGGGTGTAGTAGTAGAGGAGCCAAAGGGATTAGATGCGGTAGCATCTTCCGGCACATAGAAGTAGATTATACTGTCGCCATATACATACGAATCGCCCTCCGGCGCGGTGATGATGTCATGGGTGCCACTAATTTCAGACACAGGCGAATTATCGTCCCACAGCTCAATCCCGATAACATAGCCGCTACCGTTCAGCGTGATTTCCTGCATTCCGGGGTAGTTGGTGTAGTAATAGTTGGAAGCATGGGCGGTATCGCCCTCCCACGAAAAATTGAGTTCGCACAAAGCAACGGTACTGACATTAGCGGGAAGTGTGATGGTTGTGTTTGCTGGAATCGCATAGACCGTGTTCATTCTTGACCAAAAGTGCTTATTCAAAAGGTCGGCTTCTGTCCCTGTCCATTCTTCATCACCATCAAAACCAGAGATGAACATTTTCATAGAGCTTCTATTGATTGTCTGCACACTCTCATCTGAAATCGTATATAAGACAGAATTGGAAAGGGTGTATGTATTGCCTATGGAATCCGTAATTGTGGTGTCGCCCGGCTGATTGGCAGCTAAGGCCGGGACGGTCAGGCTAAGGCATAATGCCGAAGCCAGTGCGAGGGATAGAATTTTTTTCATGTTCTTTCCTCCTAAAGTTTAGTTGATGGAGACTGCTACTTTATTTATCCTATCACAACCACCTCTAAAAATCAACGGCATATCGTTAGTTGTTTGAGGGAATAGCCTTATAGACTGATTACAATACTATTTCCTGTAAAGGTGTTGTGATTTTTGAATATAAGGGACGCTACCAGACAACGTATACTTGATTTATGCGAAACCCACCATATTACGATTAACAAACTGGCTCTGGAAGCTGGATTGACACAATCAACTTTGAATAGTATCATCAATACGGGGAGTAACAACCCTACACTCACAACGGTCGCTAAAGTATGTATCGGGCTTAAAATTACAGTTCGTGAGTTTTTTGATGATGCTTTGTTTGAGAATGTCGAACAAGAAATTTGATAGAAAATACAAATGTAGCCCTTGCGGTAATTGAATCCGCAAGGGCTACTTCTTATTTTTGTTCATCTTTGGATTTAATATTTAACCTCAACGGAGGAAATGATGCTTCCTCTGCAGCACTCAGTTTTTGTAAAATGGCCTCCCCGTATCTTTGATGTAGCACTGCTTGCTCTATAATTTTTTCCATCTGCTCCCCAGAAACAAGAAAATATTTGGTATCTTTACTTTCTTTGCTGCTAAAAAATTTTTTGCGTGCACTTTTAATCATTTGGTCATACGCCTTTGAAGATAATTTTGCCTTTAAGTTTTGTGCATCAGCAATCTCCTTAATGAATGAGAAAATACTATCACGACCAACTAACATTAGGTATTCTTCATCCATATGAAAAACCACATCATCAAAAGGATATATAGCATCCTCCTTGGAATTAATAGTATATTCTTTTGTTGTAGTAATTTGAGTAAATGAACTGATAAGGGATTTTATGATTTCCGTATATCTATCAACAACATTGTCTATCCCCAATAGATACTCTACTCGTACATCCAATGCCGCTGCTATATCCACAAGTTGTTCAAGCGAAGGAATTCTGCCACTTGTTTCAATTTTACTGATTGCTGATTTGTCCATCTGGATTTTTTCCCCAAGCTCCGGTTGTGTCAGCTTCTTTTGCTGTCTCACTTTTTTAATCCGGTCGCCAATCTTAGACAAATTTTCTTTATTCAACATTACAACCACATCCTTCCTAAGGTATATTATATATCCCTTTTTGATGTTCGTCGAGTAGATGCCATTATAGCAACACCGTTGACAAAAATCCAATTGTGATGCTTCGATAGATTTTTTACGATAGAATATCCATGAGGCAAGCCTTATGAATCACGCGCTGGTGTGAAGCTGACACCAGCGCAGGAAGGAGTATATAATGCCCTACAAACTTAATGTAGATTTGCCTGCGGTCAATGCTGGCTATGACTATGCCATGTTGACGGGCAAGACCGATATTTTCCCGTATGAAAACGGGAAACGCCTTTCCGATGTGCGAGAGGGGGTAAAACTTACTATCGCGCTTCAAGGCGCTCGTTTTGCGGCGCTTTCCATCAAGTTCGACCATGACCCGCTGCCGAATCTCACCGACGAACAAATCGAAGCTGCCTGCCTTGAATGTGATTTTATCTATGTGCAGATTCCTGATTGTATCGTTAACCTGTATTCAAGCAGCAGTGGGGGAATCGGCATGACAGCAACGGCAAAGACCGCAAAAATCGTTGATTTCCAAAATGAAAAATGACACCGTACGTGGAGAGGGCAACATATGTTGCCCTCTCCAGAAAGGAAGCTGCTATGAATTCCATATTAAGTACTTTAATGTCTGAGCATTTTATCATTGCCGCGATTACCTTTGCTCTTACGCTGACCGCTATCGTCTGTCTTGTGCAAATTATCCGTACGCCACCACTGCTGAAACGGCGGTTTGACCGTGCTGTACGGCGCTGTGCGCTGCGAAATGCACAAGGGGAATATCCTGTACTTGTCAGTGTGAAACGCGATAGGGAAAAGTCACACAGCCTGATTTTGAAGATTAAAAACAACGGTGTTTCTGTCCCTGACTTCGACCGTGTTGTAGAACGGCTGAAAACGTCTTTGAATGGGAGTATATATCGCATAGAATATGCTTTCAATGTTGGTTTTACCCTTCTGTGGTTTCTTCCGCAAAGATATGTTCGGCCTGCCCTGCTTACCCCTGGCGATGAAGCTATCGGCAGAATGGGAATCGTCCACCTGATTAACATGTTAATCATTGGTGCCACCGGCACAGGCAAGACGGTTGCCATTAAGATTTTGATGGCGAAAATCATAAAATTCATACCGAATGCAAAGATTTGGCTTCTTGATTTTAAAAAGTTTGACTTCCGAAATTTTGAAGGGCTTCCCCGTTATTATGGCTTTCGCGACTGCGTACAGGGCTTGAGAGACTTCTGTGCCGCGCTCCGGCGCCAGCAGGCACTTGGAATAGCCGGAGAGCCTAATTACCTAATTATTGACGAATGGGGCAGCTTTATAGCCTCATTGAGCAAAAAAGAAGCGGAGGAAATGAAACAGCTTCTCTCCGAGGTTCTTATGATAGGGCGTGCTTTTTGGTATTTCCCTGTCATTGGAATCCAGCGGCCCGACGCTTCCTATTTTTCCAGTGCAAGGGACAATTTTAGCTGCTGTCTCGCGCTTGGAAATCTGAGCAGAGAGGGGCGGAGAATGGTCTTTCCGGATGATGTTTGCGCAAACATTACCCCGTGCGCCAAAAGAGAAGGATACTTACACATTGACGGCGTAGGCTTAGAGAAAATTCGGGTTGCCGACATTTCAGACTTGGACGCGCTGGACACGACGATTAGGGAGGCTATGAGCCGCTAAAATTGGGCGGGGCGGGCGGCGAAGCGGAGCGGGAGCCGCCGAACCGCCCGCCGCCGCAAGGCGGCTTGAATCTAATATATTATGAACATCAACAGGATACCAAACGTGAGGCCAGACACGCCAGAAGCGCAAGTGACTGTGAAGCAATGTGGGAATCTCATTGAAGTGCGCTATATGCGTTCTGTGCCTGTGGCGGTCATTGAAAAAGTGAGTGCCGAACTATATGTAGACAAGCGGACAGGGGAAGTCAAAGAGTTTCGCCATTCCGAGAACAGGGCAGAAAGCAAGACCAGTGTTGCACAATCCCTCCGCAAGCTACGAGACCTTATCAATGCCAATCTGACAGAGCCAGAAAAAGCCTTATGGGTAACGCTAACATATAGGGAGAATATGCGAGACGCAAAGCGGCTCTACGAAGATTTCCGCCGTTTCTGGCAGCGTTTCAGATATTACCTAAATAAACACGGACACCCGTCCGCCGAATACATCATCGCTGCCGAGCCGCAAGCGCGTGGCGCTTGGCATTTGCATTGCTTATTTCTGTTTACAGAAAAAGCCCCCTTTATCCCTAATTCAGATATGGCACGGATTTGGGGGCATGGCTTCACCAAGACAAAGAGCCTCAAGGGAATCGGCAACCCTGGCTTATACCTGACTGCATATTTGGGTGATATGGAATTATCCGAAGCCCTCCGCGCTGGTAACGCAAGAGGAAGAATAGCTGAAGCAAGCATAGCCAATGAGCAAGGCAAACCGCAAAGGAAAGCAATTATCAAGGGGGCGCGGCTACGTCTATATCCGTCCGGTTTTAACCTGTATCGGTCAAGCAGAGGTGTAAAAAGGCCAGAGGTTTGGCAGACCACCGAGGCCGAAGCACAAAAGATTGTGCAGGGCGCACCGCTCACCTACGAAAAGACGATTGCAGTCATCGACGAGACTGGAGACGTGAAAAACACCATCAACTATCGGCAGTACAACAAAGCCTTAAAGGAGGGAGGGCAGCTTGACGCACCGCAAAAAGCAATACCACCCGAAAATCCCTGATTATGAATTAGAAGCCCTTGCCCGCTGCCTGCTCCCCGATATGCAAGCATACTTTGAGACTGACGAGGGCAAAAGGGCGTTTGCTGAATGGCAAACACGGCAACAGAATCAGGGTAAAGGTAAAACGGGACAAGGCCCGAATAACAACGGCGGCAGTATGTAACACATACCGCCGCCGTTTTACTTATGCTATTTCGTCCAGATAAATGATAAATCCGAACCCATTCCCTATCGGGAAAAGGTTCGGATTATCTTGATTTGGTGGAGGCGGGGGGAGTTGAACCCCCGTCCGAAAACACTTCCTCGGGAACCTCTCCGGGCGCAGACGGTTATTTACATTCCCGTGCCATGACGCAAGCCGTCATGCTTCATGGGTTGGTAGCTTCATTGTGCATGCTGGAGGCAAAGCTTACTCCAGTCACGTGCACCACTTAGATCACGCCCAAGTCCGGCTCGTGGTCCTTCCGGGTTGGACGGCCGCTGATCAAGCAGCGGCGAGAACTTCGTTGTCGTTGTTCTTTAATTTATAAGTTGCCCGTTTTTCGGATGACAGGCCCATCCGCCCGCTATTCCCGCACCCATGTCCCCGTCGAAACCAGTACGCCCCCAGATTGAGGCTTTGCAACAAGCCCATTGGTTCAGCACAGGCAGAGGTGTCTCTTCCCCGACACCTCACCGGGAGGCCAAGAGCCACATATTGGCCCTTGGCCTCCCGGGAACGGTTTGGCTGCGAAACCGTTGGTCACTTACATTTTTTCCGGCTCAGGGTACTCCACACCGAAGGTTTCCACCGTAACCTTTTTCATCCGCTGGTCAGCCTTGGGTTTGTCGTTCAGGCCAGTTTTGGTGGCCGCGATGCGGTCCACCACGTCCATGCCCTCGGTCACCATGCCGAACGCGGCATACTGCCCATCCAGGAACTCGCCATCAGCGTGCATAATGAAGAACTGGCTCCCGGCAGAATCCATCGCCTGGGCCCGAGCCATGGAGAGGACCCCCCGCTTATGGCTGAGAGGATTCTTCACCCCGTTGGCAGAAAACTCCCCTTTGATGCAGTAACCGGGGCCACCGATGCCCACGCCCTGGGGATCGCCTCCCTGGATCATAAAGCCGGAAATCACCCGGTGGAAAATCAGTCCGTCATAAAACCCTTTCTTCACCAAGCTGATAAAATTATTTACACTGATGGGGGCCATTTCAGGGTACAGTTCCGCGACGATTTTACCGCCGTCCTCCATTTCAATGGTAACAATAGGATTCTGTGCCATAGTTCTGCTCTCCTTTTATGTCATAGTAAGGTTTGCCGGTCAGCGCCGCTGCTTCAGGGCCCGGTCCATCTCCCGTTTGGCATCCTTCTTGGCCGCAGCCTCTCGTTTGTCATAGAGCTTTTTGCCCTTACACAGGCCGATCTCCACCTTGACCCGGGGGCCTTTGAAGTAAAGGCTCAGAGGAACCAATGTATAACCGTCCTGCTTGATCTTTGCGAAAAGCCGCAGGATCTCCCGCTTGTGCATCAGAAGGCGGCGGGGGCGGCGGGGTTCCCGGTTGAAAATATTTCCCTTTTCGTAGGGGCTCACATGCATCCCATTGAGAGTCATTTGCCCATCTTTGATGGTGCAAAAAGCATCCTTTAGGTTGACATTCCCCATCCGAATGGATTTGACTTCTGTCCCCGCCAACTCGATGCCCGCCTCATATTTATCCTCCACAAAATAATCATGGAAGGCTTTCCGGTTCCCAGCAATCTGCTTTCTGCCCTCTCCAGCCAAGACGGGCACCTCCTCTCCGCCCCACAAAACAGCGGGGATGGTAGATGTTTATTATCCTTCATTCTCCCCCGTCTGTCAAGTGTCCAGACGGATCTTCCCCTTTGTTCAAACATTGTTTACAGAATGAAATTTGACAAGGCTGGCCAGATGTGTTACAATTTGGTTACATTTGTATTGGGAAGCGTCTGTCCATCCCCCGGTCCGCCTGGGAATCGGCAGGGCGTTTTCCCCCATTCTATGCGATGACGGAGGTTTTTATGGCAAACGAAAAGATCCCCCTGATGTATAAAGGTCATCCCCTGCGCCGGAAGGACAATCTGATCTATTACGGCGACATGGCCGACTCCCACATCATTCTGCTCCAGATCATGGACACCAAGCCCGTGGGAGACATGAACGTAGCCACCAAGGTCAGCATCCAGCTGCAGCTCACCGCCCCCGACCTGAAGGGCCGGGACCGGGTCGTCAAACGCAGCGAGAAAGACAGTTTGTACGCCGCCATTGACATCGCCTCCGTCTGGCTGGAACGGGCGCTGGCCGCTCGCTGACCGCCCCCCTCAGAACGGAGGTAGATACCAATGAACCACGTAAAATTTGCCCCCCGGGTTCTCGCCATGGGCCTGCTGGCCGCTTCGGCCCTGTCCATCCCCGCCTTTGCCGCGCCGGCAGACGGCAGCTCCACCGCCATCCGGGTGGACCGGGCCCCCCCCCCCACCCCCCCCAGCCAGTCGGTCTCCGACAATGACAGCCCTGTTCCGGTGGACCCCAGTCAGGCAACGGGGGAGATTGAGGTCGTCTATCAGGATGCCAACGGCAAGGAGCACAGCGCCACCATTTCCGCCGTGGCCGCCCAGGCAGAGAACTATGCCTGCATCAATGCGGGAGGCGACCCGTTGCGGGTCCGTCAGGGCCCGGGTACCAACTACGGCATTCTCTGTTCCGTCTATGACGGAGACCGGTTCCCCATCACCGGCAAGACCAACGGCTGGTACCAGATTCTCTGCAATGGGCGCACCGGCTATGTTTCGGCCGAGTTTGTGGTTGTCCAGGACAACGACACGGTTACCAAGCCCGATGGCGACGGGAGTGACATCTCTCCCAACCCGCTGGGACAGGAAATCGTAGAGTATGCCCTTCAGTATGTGGGCTATCCCTACGTCTACGGCACAGCCGGGCCCAATACCTTTGACTGCTCCGGCTTTACTTATTATGTGTATTCCCAGTTTGGCTACACCCTGAACCGGTCCTCCCGGGATCAGGTGAAGAACGGGGTGGCCATTTCCAAAGAGGATTTACAGCAGGGCGACCTGGTGTTTTTCTCCACCAACGGACAGTACCCCACCCATGTGGGCCTTTACATCGGAGACAACAACATTGTCCACGCTTCCACCCCCCAGGACGGGGTCAAGATCAGCAGTCTGGACACCAGCTACTACATGGACAACTATTTCGCCGCCCGTCGGATTCTTTGAGCGCGGCGGCACAAGAGCGATTCACGGTTGAAAA